>OJBB01000703.1_pt1 | contig 10251 bp, 9 predicted proteins | sample 1590401 | NCBI WGS metagenome assembly OJBB01 (sample SAMN05416789, study PRJEB24817) | seawater metagenome | isolation source: Sea water | place: Canada:Atlantic | collected 2013-07 | reverse complement strand
CTGTGTGACAGCTTACCCCCCCCACCCATAGCATGCTTTAACTGAACTTTTACAAACACCGGGAACGATCCCCCCTTATCCGCCACTAACTTAGTGAGACATCTACCAAGGAGGATGATTCATGAAGAAATTGATTCTTGCATCAATACTATTGGGTGCTACCGCCACCGTTACCGCTGGCGAGACCATTACCACTGACAGCGCAGCGATCACTCAGGGCATCAAGGAAGGTACTGAGGTGCGCATGGAAGGTGAAGTAGTTCAGGCACTCGGTGATGAGCGTTATTTGCTGCGCGACATCAAAGGCCAAGTCGAGATCGAGTTAGATGAAGATCTCACTGCAGAACGTCCGCTGAAAGCCGGCACCCGACTTTCCTTTACCGGCGAAGTGGACCATGACGATGGCCGTAGCATCGTAAAGATAAACAAGGTTCATTCTGTAAAAGGTGCGCCTGACAGCGCCCCAAACGCAACGATCAGTAATTAATCCCTGATCCACTGCTCCAACCTTACTAACGGCGGCCTACGGGTCGCCGTTTCTATTTTCTCACCCCTTCATCTCGCACCAGCCCACCTTCCAGCATCTTTGCCCGCCAAGCATTCATTCTTGTGTCATAAGGCGCATATTGACCGTTACACTGGCCACGGATACATTCCCAACTTGACGTCGTCTAGATACGGCCACGTCCTGTTTTGGGAGCCCATATGACCACCACCGTTCACAGCCAAGGCGCTTAGAATGCCTACACTATCGGCGATGACGGAAAATGGGGAATGCAGCTGTATCGAGCTAACGCTGGGCACAAGCGAATCAATCCAAAAAACACGACGCAGGCTGGCCGGTACAATTGGTCGTGCCTACCCACGGTAATTATGTCGGTACACAGTTATACACTCTCACGGAGACCGGACATCATGAACAACGCTGTTCGCCATCAAATTAAAGCTCGGCGGGTGCAATTCGATTTTGACGATACACCACTGCATTGGCTGCGCGATGACCCGTTCTCTACTCATATCATCAACGGTATTCACTTGTTACTACCGGAAGGTGAGCTGTGGTTCTGCCGAGTTTATAACCAGGCGCTTCCTTTAATGGGTATACGGATTTAATGGTTGATGGGGCACCTTCACCCCACCAACCTGATACCACCCTCAGATGGTTGATAGATCGACCCCGTAGTTGAGTTCCTCTGCAAAGTCCGGCAGTCCGTAACCGATGGTTTTCTTGTAGAACGGAGAGACCTTCGCAGTCGGAGCCTTCTTCTTGTGCTTCGTGGTGTAGAGCATTCGTGCCCGCATCACCTCGAACGAGTAACCACGCCCTTCACGGTTCTTGTCCTTGGCCAGTCGGTTGATGGACTCCGTGTAAGCGTTGGTGACGGGCATGTCCGTCTCGAAGTAGGTCATGGTCTCTTCGCGCCAGTTTCCCACTGCCCTGACCAGATCGCTCCAGACTTCCTTTTGGCCCTTCGGGATGGTGGCTATCCACTCGTCCAGGGCGGCTTCTGCCTGGAGCCGTGTGGTGGCGTCCCAGATGCCGTAGAAGCGCTCCTTGTGCTCGTAGGCGGCCAGCAGTTGCGGGAACGCGCCTGTCCAGGTCTCCATGATGAGGCGCTCCCGGTCTGAGACTTCGTGAGCGCGTTTCAGCAGGATTTTCCGGTCTCCCTTGAGAGTCCGACTCTGGGACGGTTTCAGCTCCTTTCTGAGGCCCTTGCGCACTCTCTCTAGGGCATCGTTGGCCATGCGCACCACATGGAACTTATCGACCACGATACGGGCCTGGGGCAGCACAGCCTTGACCGCTGCCCGGTAGGGGTTCCACATGTCCATGCTGACGATCTCGACCTTCTGCCGGTCTTTCAGCTTCATCAGGTAGTTGGTCACCACGTCCTGGCGGCGGGTGGCCAGCAGGTCGAGCAGGGTTCGCTCCTCAATGTTGGTCAGAATGCAGCGGTAGCGCTTGTTCAGGTATAGCTCGTCAATGCCCAGGATGCGGGGCGTCTCGAAGCGGTGCCAGCGCCCCAGGAACTCGGCGCGGGCGTTGAAGATGTCGCGTACCGTCTTCTCGTCCAGGCCGGTCTGTGCCGCCACGAAGGTGTAGGGGTGGTTGAAGGATTCCTTCTCCACGTATTCATGCAGCCGCAGCGTCATGCGGAAGCCGTCCACCATCTCCGGTAGCTGGGGCCTGAAGGTGGTCTTGCAGGCCCGGCAGGTGTACCGGCGGCGGACCACCCAGAGGGTGACCCGCTTGCCGTGGATGGGCAGATCACGATAGGGAACATCACGCTTGCCGAACCGCACGAACTCACCCTGCACGCCGCATTCCTCGCAGGCGATGGGATCGGGCGCGTCCACCTGGAAGTGCATTTCGTCGTCGGTGGATTTGCAGCCCAGCACCTGGTACTCAGGCAGGTGCAGGATGTTGTCGGGCATTTCGGTCATGCGGCGTGCTCCTTACGGCTGGCGAGTGTCACGTTGGTGAGCTTCACCTACCTCTCCTCTCTTGCAAACAAGCATACTACCCCCTAGTATTTATATACTACCCTCCAGTATAGTTTTTGGGCCACTAAAGAGACGACTGCATGCACACGATCAAAGACAAAGCGAAGCTATTAACCCGCGTTCGGCGCATTCAGGGGCAGACGGCCGCACTGGAAAGGCAGCTTGACGAGGAGGGCGACTGCACGGCCGTGCTGCAACAGATCGCCGCGATTCGTGGGGCGGTGAATGGACTGATGGCAGCCATCATTGAGGGGCACTTGACTGATCACGTCGTCAGGGAACCCGAGTTGGAGCAGCGGCAACAAGACTTGGAAGCTGTGCTTCAGGTCATCAAGTCCTACCTCAAGTAGAACATCACGAGCTACAGCGTGGATACCTAGCCAGAGGCGAACTTTGGCAGTGATTTAATATCCGCTCCCCTGAAGTTCTTGCGGAACCGGATCTGTTAGCAGGACTACGCCATCAATCGCCACCACTTTCATTGGCCTTGCTGACCATAATTTTTATCAACTCGGAGTATTACAGTATGCATGGTCACAGGCTCGAAGAATGGCAACACAATCATGTTTTTGGTCAAGATCGTAAAAAATCCGGTGAAATACGCTCACTGATCGTCGTCGCTCTAACTGTCGTCATGATGGTTTGGGAAATTCTGGCCGGTGTCTTATACGGTTCGATGGCCCTCCTGGCCGATGGCCTTCATATGGGCTCTCATGCTGTCGCTCTGGGTATTGCAGCCTTCGCCTATGCATACGCTCGCCGCAACGCAGGCAATACACAGTTTTCATTTGGCACCGGGAAGGTCAATGCGCTGGGCGGGTTCACCGGCGCGGTCCTACTGGCAGGCTTCGCCCTGTATATGGTCATTGAAAGCATCGACCGTTTCATTCATCCGGTCGAAATTTCGTTCAATGGAGCCATTTTTGTCGCCATCATCGGCTTGATCGTCAATGGAGTATCGGCCTGGATCCTGGGCGGGGAAGACCACGACCATGGGCATGGGCATGGGCATGGGCATGGGCACCATGATCATAACCGTCGAGCGGCCTACTTCCACGTACTCGCCGATGCCTTAACTTCGGTATTGGCGATTGCTGCCTTGCTGGCCGGAAAGTATGCGGGCTGGAACTGGATGGACCCAATCATGGGTATCGTCGGTGCGTTACTTATTACCCGCTGGTCATGGCATCTATTGAAGGACACTTCCTGCGTGCTGCTTGATAAACAGCGCAGCGACTTGGAGCACGACGTCAGGCAATCCATCGAGAATGGCGATGCCCGAATTAGCGATCTGCACCTCTGGGCCATTGGACCAAATATTCACGCCGCCATTGTCTCGATCGTTTCGCATGCTCCTGATTCGCCTGCCGTTTATAGGCAACGCATTCAGGCTAGGTGCCCGTCATTAGTACACGTTACTGTCGAGCCCCAGCGTTGTATTAATGAAACGAGGGAAACCAACGCCGGATAAAGAGATTTCGTGGCTCCAGCCCATTGTGGAGCCTCGAAAAAAAACTTACAGTTGACCGTATAAAATCCATGCGCCCACTGCAATCAGCGTTAGTCCGCCAAAAATTTCTGCTCTGTGTCCCATGACCGACCCTATAGCACGCCCTAGCATTATGCCAATAGTCACCATGAGGGTCGTTGCAAGCCCAATCAAAGCTGAAGCTATCCATATGTTGACATTGATGAAGGCCAGACTAACACCCACCGCCATAGCATCAATACTGGTACTAAATGCCGTTAGACAGGTCCGGAGCAAAGACATTTTTTGGGCCTTATGCTCCTCACTACCCCCATCAGGCCTTGTACCCTCATAAATCATGTGAAGACCCAGGACCGTCAGGAGTGAAAAAGCAATCCAGTGATCCCAGGCCTCCACATAGCTTGCTGCTGATTTTCCAATTAGCCAGCCTACAAGCGGCGTAATTGCTTCGATAGAACCAAAGATGATTCCTATTCTGAAAGCTTCAGTGAGGCGTGGTTTTTTAAGGATTGCGCCTTTACCAATCGCAGCAGCGAAAGCATCTGTGGACATGGCAAAGGCAAGCAAAAGAAGGGCTATTGGGTTCATCTAACTGACTCCGGTCGGGCATATCGAGTCCACGATATATCCACACGCCCGACCTTAGGCATGGATATATCGATGGTCTCGCCAACCGAGAGGTGTTCGCACCATGGCATCTGGCCAATTATGTTGACACGAACTCTTCCGAGTTTCGGAAGCAGGCTACTCCCCAAAGAGGGTGCAATATAACAACTATCCTGAACGATCACAAATGTTTGATAGTTGACGTGTATATTCTCTGATCTATAAAGCGCCCTAGGGTGGTGCCACGTTTGCCGGAATATGCAAACGTCCCAGCCATCATTAAATCCGCATCCATCAATCCAGGAAATCGTCATTTCCCAACTTGACAGACACCTTAATCGTATTGGGGCACATCAACCAATAAATCCGTTGAGATGAGGGATTGCGACCTCCCCACAATACCTAGAGATCAACCAGATTTTCCGGTTACCCCCTTTAATTAAAGACGATCAACTTCGAGCAGATGTAGAAGGCTTTATTCGTCAGGAAGCCGTGCACTCGCGTGCCCACAGCAAAGCGCAGATGTATCTTGAGCGTCATGGCTTACGTGTGGCCCCCTTCCTGAATAAAGTGGAATGGTTGTTTGGAACGGCTTTGGCAGATGCGCCCTTCGGTTTAACACTGCTACAGCGCAAGCCCCTGAAAAAAAACTGGCTGGTATTGCGTGTTGGCATCATCGCCGCCATCGAGCACTTCACTGGTGTGCTTGGCCAATGGGCCATGGATAACGAAAGCTGGGAACAAAACGGCGACGCCACCATGGTCAATCTATTCAAGTGGCACTTGGCCGAAGAAGTAGAGCACCGCACTGTTGCCTACGACCTGTTTGAACATCTGTGCAAGACTCAACTAGGCTTTTACGTCAGCCGCCAGGCATTAATGGCACTGGTATTCCCCTTGTTCATTTATTTCATTGCGGAAGGCGGCAGGAGCCTGGCAGGTCAAGACCCAGATAAAGAAACCCGTAAGTTAGCTCGCAAGCTGCTTCCTCAGCTCCTCATTCAACTGCAGCAAGTCGGCCAGAAAACACAAAACGTGCCCACCTTTAGTTTCTTATTCAACGCCACCCTGCGTTGGGTATCGCCGCGGTTTCACCCAATCAATGAAGGCGATACTCAACAGGCCCTAGATTATCTGGCACGCTCTCCGGCAGCCCAGGCAGCTGCCGTTTTGTAACGGGAGTATTAGTCTCCAGCTTCCAAGAGAGAGGCTGTCGCGCAATAGTAAAACGGCATGGCGAATTCCTTCACCATGCCGTTTTATTTTCAATCTCACGACGACACTTGAGTGCAGCCCAGTTTTCGGAACATCACTTAGAAGGTCGCTTGCAGACCCACCCAGAAGTTACGACGGGCATCCTTATTGTTGTAGTCATCGTAGTACTCCACATCATAGCCACCGCTACCGTCATCCACGAAGCCCACATCATAGGAAGTAAAGTCTTCATCCAGCAGGTTGTTAATCCGGGCATGCAAGGTAACAGATTTGTTGAGCGCCAAACGGGCACCAAGGTGATAAATCTCATAGTCCTTCCAGTATTCACCACCGCTGGCATCTGTACTGCCAAAGCCCCGGAAGCGATCTTGGCGCCCTTCTACCGTCAGAAACATGGCAAACGCCTGGGTGGTTTGCCAATCCAGCGTGCCGTTAAACATATGCCGTGCTGTACCGGTGAGGGGGTAGCCTTTCTCTTCCCCGCTTTTCTGTTCACTGTCGATATAGGTGTAATTGGCACGTAGCGACCAACGCGGAGAGATCTGGTAGCGCCCTGCCACTTCCACACCTTGAATCACCGCTTCATCCACATTCATTGGCTGGGTAACAATACCGCCCACCGTGTCATAGTCCCCTAGGTCCACACAGGGCGTTTGTCCACCAGTGGCTGAACACAACGCGCTGTCTTGGCGAACAATCTTGTCTTTAAAGTCGTTATGGAACACCGTCAGGTTAGCGCTATGTCGGTTCGGACTTTCCCAATAAAGAGCGATTTCAGAATTGACGCTGGTTTCCGGCTCCAAATCCGGGTTGCCCACCCAGGGGCGTGTGCCCTGCCCGCCAAAGCCGGTAATGCCGTCGTATAAGTCAGTGGTTTTGGGGGTCTTATAGCCCGTGCTGACACCGCCTTTCACTGTCCAGCTTGGTGAAAGCGTATAAACACCATAGAGGCGCGGGCTAATCTGATCGCCAAAGGTTTCATGGTTGTCGTAACGCACACCCGCTGTCAGCGTAAACGGCTCCACCGGCGTCCAGTTATCTTCGGCATACAGCGCCCATAAATTATTCTCAAACACCTCGCCCGCGTCACCACTCTCTAGGCCGAACACGCCATCTTCCAACTCACCGCGAAGAATCTGGGTACCTACCACCACAAAGTGCTGATCATTGATGGGCAGGTCCAGCTTACCGTCCAGGCGCAGCTCGCTGCTTTCCAAAGTCCGCTCCGGGCGTGGTAAGAAAGTGGAGCCTAGCACGGCAAGGCAGGCGTCACTGCCGGCATCCGCAACACAATCCGCATTGGTCGCAACGATGTCGTCATATTGCTGACGCTCATCCGCGGTTAGTGGCAAGGTGCGCCCTTCATTATTGGTGGACAAATAGGTCAACGAAACATTGCTCAAACCAAAGCCCCACTCGCCCTCGTGAGTCAGCGCTATTTGCTCACGGGTGAATTCCTGGTCTTGTGCATAGCCCGCCCGAGGTAGGCGGTCAGCGCTATCATGGGTACCCAACTGGCTCTCTGAGTTGTCGTAGGTTTGCACGGAATCATCATAATCGAGCGAGATACGCTGATTATCCGTGGGGGTCCATCTCAAAGTGAAACCCAGAGCCGTGTCCTCATTGTCTACAGTACGACCACCACTGCCGAAACCCAGTTCTCGCTCCTGAAGTACCCCACTAGGATCGGTCACCGGATCGTATTCCGGGCTAGATGCATCCTGGTCGTAGAGACTGCCTCGCAACGCCAGGCCAAACTGATCGCCCAACGGGCCAGACACGGAGAAATCCGTTGAGGTCGCATCACCGTACTGGTCATATTCCTGAATAGTGCGACTCACGTTGATGCTGCCGCCCCATTTTTCATACTCTTTTTTGGTGATGATATTAATCACCCCACCAATGGCATCCGCACCATAAAGAGTGGACGACGGCCCACGGATAACTTCGATGCGCTCAATGGCTTCTAGCGGCGGCATATGATTAAACTGGTTGCCGCCAAAATTGTTGGGGTAGATATCACCGTGGTTATTTTGCCGGCGGCCATCAATGAGGATTAGCGTATAGTCCGCCCCCATGCCGCGCATGGAGATAGTGGACTGGCCCGTCTTGTCACGGGTTTCCCCCACGTCGACCCCTTCCAGCTCACGCACCGCATCCACCACGGAGGTGAAAGGCCGGCTATGCAGTTCCTGTTGGCTAATTACCGAAATACTGGCTGGGGCATCGGTAATTTTCTGCTCGAAACCAGCGGCAGAAACTACCGTGACCGCACCCAGTTCATGGACCGTATTCTCTTGCGCAACCGCCGGCATAGCTAAGCCGTTAGCCACAACACCTACCAGAATTGGCATTCCCAAAGACCGCTTCATCCTCTACCCCCGTATTGCCATATCAATCAAAACGGGGGAGAGTATTCCCTAAACAATAACCATTATCAAATGCGAACAATATTTATTTCGTGATGTTTGTAAGCTTTCCTCTGATTGTTGACCAACGAGGAGAGCAACATTCGGGAACCTTGCGAACCATCTCTTGCGATACGTTCCGACAGGGCATTACATCGGCACCTTATTGAACCACGGAGCCGCCTCTTCCAGTTGCGCCGCCAGCGCCAGCAGCTTGCCTTCATCCCCATGGCCACCAACAAACTGGGAACCCAGCGGCAGGCCCACGTTTCCTGAAGAAGAATCACACCAGTGCAGTGGCACCGACATGGCAGGCACACCAATGACATTGGCAAACTGGGTGAACGGCATGTATTTGAAGTTCTCTATGGCCACCTGCTCAATCATGCCGGTCTTCATTAACAGCTTTTCCCCGCCGACCTTGAGCAACACCTTCAGAGCGGTCTGCTGCCACGGCGGTGTCGCCATAGCGCCGATACCGACAGGGGGGGACGCCAGAGTAGGGGTCAACCAGAAATCGTACTGCTCCAAGAAGGTATCCATGGCGATCATGTATAACTGCCAACGGGTCTGGCACTTCACATATTCATGGGCCGGGGTAGCACGGCCAAAAGCGGCAATGGCCAAGGTATCCAGCTCAAAGCCCTCATCACCGCAACCGGTCATAGTTTTCACCTCATCCACCTCGGCAGCACACTGGCCAAACCAAACCGATAGCCAATCCATGCACATCTGTTTGGCGTCCATCTGTGGCTCAGCCTCTTCCACTTCGTGGCCCAAGTCCCGTAACAACGCCACGGTTTTCTCCACCGCCCGGATCGCCTCCGAATCCACATCGGTGCCTAGCGGCGAGCGAGTAGAAAAACCGATACGCAGCTTGCCGGGGCGGCTAGCCGCAGACAGGGCGTAAGCTTGCTCCGGCGGAGCAATCTGAAACAGACTACCGCGCTCGTCACCCTGGGTAATATCCAACAGCAACGCACTGTCACGCACGCTGCGGGTCAGCGCGTGGTTTACCGCTATTCCATGCATGGCCTCAGTGAATTCGGGCCCCCAGGGGGTGCGCCCACGGCCCGGCTTGAGCCCGAACAGACCACAACAGGCAGCGGGAATCCGGATACTACCGCCACCATCATTAGCGCCGGCCACCGGTACCACACCTGCAGCCACCATAGCCGCCGAGCCCCCGGACGAACCACCGGGAGTGTGATCTACGTTCCAGGGATTACGCGCCGGCCCGAACGAATCCGGCTCGGTAACGCCCTTGGCGCCAAACTCCGGGGTATTGGTGCGGCCGAATGGTACCAGCCCGCCCTGTTTCCAGCGTGCCACCAGGGTAGAATCTCTTTGCGCATGGACATCACGAGCCTTGCGCGCTTTATTGCCCTGATAGTTGGGCGCACCGCCGATTTCCTGAAAAAGATCTTTTACCAGCATGGGCACACCCGCCAACGGTCCGCTCAATGGCCCCGCGGCGCGTTTTCGGGCCATGTCATACAATGGAATAATCAAACCATTTAATTGCGGGTTCACCGCATCGGCACGGGCAATCGCCAGCTCCAGCAATTCCATTGCCGTGACCTCCCCCCGCGCCACCAGCTCGGCAAGCCCGATGGCATCAAACTGGCGGTATTCTGCAAACTTCATTGTGCTCTCCCTTTCACTATCCCGAAGCGCAGGAATGGCCTGCTACCAGACGATCAATCCATACTGTGGCATAGTCTGCGCAGCCAAGTATGCTTAATCATTGTGAACAGCATTTGAAAGAATACGTTAGCGATCCACGAGGGAGCCAGAATGAAAGCCATTGGATTCAATCGGCCCAGAGCCATAGAAGATGTACACGCCCTGGAGGACATCCAGCTGGACCTTCCCTCGCCCGCCCCCCGGGACCTACTGGTGGCCGTACACGCTATCTCGGTCAACCCCATTGATACCAAGCTTCGCCAACGCCCCCTGGAGCAGCCCGGTTACCGGGTACTGGGGTTTGATGCTGCCGGCGTGGTGGAAGCGGTGGGCGAGGAAGTG
>OJBB01000695.1_pt1 | contig 10372 bp, 10 predicted proteins | sample 1590401 | NCBI WGS metagenome assembly OJBB01 (sample SAMN05416789, study PRJEB24817) | seawater metagenome | isolation source: Sea water | place: Canada:Atlantic | collected 2013-07 | reverse complement strand
ATTAAATCACGTGTCCGATTTAATTGACCGTGGATATATTCAAACAACAGTAGGCCAAGAGTTAGGTTTAATTAATGCCGATAATTTAAAGCTTGCCCATGAGGAATTGGAGTCAGGAAAATCCATTGGAAAAATAGTATTACAAGGCTTTTAGAGCCATAAATTCAAATACAAAACTATGCCAAAAATGTGTCATGGATGATGCAAAGACACAGTAAAATATAATTTACTTTGAGGAATGAACATGACCCAATTAACCATTGTCGCTAAAATCGAAGCCAAGGCTTCTGACATCGACTTAGTGAAAACCGAACTTTTAAAACTTATTGAGATTACCCGTAGCGAGCAAGGTTGCATTAATTATGATTTGCATCAAGATAATGACAACCCCGCTCAGTTCATATTTTATGAAAACTGGAAGACGCGTGAATTATGGCAAGCACATATGGCCAATGGCCATTTGAAAGCCTATATGACAGCAACAGAAGGTAAGGTTGAAACTTTCACTCTCAATGAAATGACAAATATTAGCTAAGTTAATGGTGAAAAAGAGGTTTTGCTAAAATAATGGCAACTTATATTCAAGTAATGTGAATACAAAAAAACATCACCAATTCGGTGATGTTTTTAATAAAAAATAACAACTTAAATTAAGTTTAGTTGTTAATAGATAACGGTATTGATTTGCCACTATACGGTAGATATATCTCTAAGAGTTTTTCTTAAATCGACGAGCAGCAAGACCAATAATACCTAAGGCAAATATTGCTATTGTAGAAGGGGTTGGTACAGGAGTCGTATCAATCGACACTCCATCTACCCATAAGTCAGAATTAATTCCCATATCGACAGCATTTACAATACCAAAATAAAAGGTGTAATCACCTGCTTGAGTTATGTCGAAAGACACTTGTTCCCAACCATTTATAGTTGTTCCTATAGTTGGTCCAACAGAGCCCAAACTTGCCAATTTACTAACTTCAGCTGGTCCACCATCAATGCTAACACCATAAAAAGCCCAGTCATCAAATGGCATATAATCATTTTCAACAAAGTTCCAACTAAAAGTAAAGTTATCACCTACTGAAACATTGCTAATTGATTGATGAATAATCGAGCCTGTAGTTGCATTAGTACCACCGTTAGAATCTTCAAGTGCTCCTTCAGTTATTCCCATTAAAATTGCTAACTCGGCAGCAGTAGCACCTGTTGACATTAAATGAGCTGAATTAACACCATCAAATGGACTTATCGAACCTGCTGTTCCATAGTCTATTGTGCCGTCTACAGTCGCAAGACCTAAAGAATTCCATGAACTCAAATCACCAGTTTCAAAATTGCTATTGATTAAACCTGCCTGTGAACTGAAAGATGCTAACGCTAAAAGACCTGATATGATAATACTTTTATTCATGAATATTCCTTGTTACTTATTCTAATGCTACGGTAGTGTATTAAACTAAACACTCTTTGCAACATATAATACGATACTACATACCTAAATAAATGCAAATAACAGGCCAAGAGTTATACACCTTATTTTTACTGCCTATGCTCTAGGTATGATTTAATCATTATTAATTTATGTAAAAAATTCTGACAATAAAATATGAAATTATCGAAGGTATTAACTTTAATAATTTCATCCTAGGAAGAAATATTAGTAAAGCTCAACGTGAATTTTGCGCCACCTAATACCGCAGAGTTACCAATATTCATTTCCCCTTGGTAACTTGCTACCAAGTCTCGTACTATCGCCAAACCGACACCGTGTCCTGCTTCATAAGTATCAGCCCGAACGCCTCGTTCTAGTATTTGCGTAATTTGCTTTTCTTTAATACCAACGCCATCATCTTCTATACACATGATTAACGCATCATCTTGTTGGCTAATTGTCAGTTTAATAGTGCTTTTCGCCGCTTTATAAGCGTTATCAAGTAAATTCCCCAACAGCTCCAGTAAATCAGCTTCATCACCTTTGAAGGTGATTTTACCAGTGAAATTAAGTGTTAATTCTTTATGATCGCCCTGATAAATCTTTGCTAAGGTATTTAACAATTTATCGACAACAGGTTTCACCTCAATCCCTAACAGCCAAGAAGAATGCCCTGCACTCTGCGCACGTTTTAACTGATGCTCAATAGTAGAATTTATACGATTGATTTGCTCTTGATTAACCGCAGAAATAGCCCTTTGTGCTTGCAGTACTGCCAATGGCGTTTTCAAGCTATGAGCAAGGTCCGATAAAGCATTTCGATAGCGTTGCCTTTGCTTTTGCTCTGTTACCAAGAGTTGATTTAATTGTGTAGTGAGTTTCGCTAACTCTACAGGATATAGACTAGTTAGCTTTTCAGCTTTGCCCTGCTCAACCGCTTTAATCTCATGCGCTAAAGTAGAAAGGGGTTTTAATGTCCACATCAACCAGACAAGTTGCAGTAATAAAATAATGACCATCAAAATCGCTAAACCAAGCCAAAGTTGCTGTTTAAAGTTACTAATGAGCTGATTGAAGGCTTGTTTGTCTCTAATAATATGTACGGTAATTGGAAAGTTATCGGCCCCTTCCGTAAAGCTGACCGCATAGCTATAGATAAAGTGAGGTGAGCCATTAATCTCAAGACTCAAAAAGGATTTAGCTCCCGTTGCCAGCGGGACTAGTTTTTTTGATAATTTCTCATCAATTATATTAATAGTGAGCAAAGATTGAGAACGCCATAAGATAGTATTTTCTAGTTTTACTTCTGATGTTGCCTTAATTTCATGATTAATTGGACCTGAAATAAAAGCATATAAACCTGAGTCGCTGACATTAAACTGGTTTTCAATTAAAGCTTCAGGCATCACTAAGTTTACCTGTTCTACTTCCGCAACGGCCAAAATAGAATAGCTATAGGCACTTAACTCATTTTCTATACTGCGCATCATATGTTTTTCAAAGGAATTCATGATGATCAACGCTATGGTTGGCAATATAATTACCACCATGGCAAGTAAACTCACTATTAAACGTAATTTAAGGGAGTTTAGAAAAACATTAAAAAATGATTTGATAATAGTAAGCAAAAATAAACCTAATCAGGGAAGTTAAGCTAAGTGAATTTAAGTAAACGATAGCCTTGGCCACGCTTCGTTTCAATGAAGTTATATTTACTGTCCGGGTCAAGCTTTTTACGTAAGCGTCTGATAAATACTTCAATGACATTAGAGTCTAAATCGAAGTCTTGATCATAAATATGTTCAGTTAAGGTGGTTTTAGAAATCACTTCCCCTACATGTAACATTAAATATTTAAATACTTTAAACTCATGCGCACTTAAACTAACACTTACCTGCTCTACCAGTACTTGCGAGGTAGCGATATCCAAACTATATGGGCCATTCTTAATCGTGGTACTGGCTTTGCCCGCACTACGTCTAATTAACGCATTTAAGCGTGAAGTGAGCTCTTCTACATGAAAAGGTTTGGTTAAATAATCATCTGCGCCAGCATCTAGACCAGAGACTTTATCTTGCCAGCGATCGCGCGCAGTAAGAATTAGAATTGGGAAATTACGGCCTTTTTCTCTGAGTGCTTTAACTACCGTAGTACCATCAATTTTTGGTAAACCTAAATCGATAACAGCAATATCATAGTCATATTCAAGCCCTTGGAATAAGGCAATCTCTCCATCAGAAGCGACATCAACCGAATAGTTTTGTAAAAGTAATTGTTGTTGAAGCTCTTGTTGTAACGCTTGATCATCTTCAACTAAAAGTAAACGCATTGCCTTTTCCTTTCGAGTGATTTTCTCGTTAGTTTCATTCAATTTTACCGGTTTTGGCATTGACCTTTTTCGATACTACTTGCCCATTGGGTTTTACAATTTTTACTTTATACGCGGTATTATTTTTTTGTTTTTTTACATTTAAAACTTTACCACCGTAGCGTTTTTTCACGAGTTTAGCCGCCTGCTGTGAGCTAATAGCTTGCTGTTTCTTCTGCGCATTAGCTTGCGTATCTGCCGCCAGAGCGGAAGTACTTACAACCATGACACTTATCAATAGCGTGAATAAAAGAACTCGTAACATCATCTCAATACCTAATGCGGATTAAACCTACCTATATAGTACTCAGTGTAAAAGAATGCTTACCGCAAATAAACCAAGTTTAACCCTATACTACAAAAATATAACTGAACGGAGTCTGAATACTTATACCCAAACTCCTTGATAATGCGTATTTCAGACTTACTCAGGTGAGTTAGCACAAGGTATATAAATATAGGAGTGCTTATTGTCTTTCAAATTGATGTTACGCAGTGATTGCTTACCTGAGAAACTCCCTACGGGCAGGTTTTAAATGGCCAACTACCGCGTTATTGTTCAACGCCGTATGTAGTAATTTTAAGCCCATCAAAGAAGCACTTGAGCAACATCACTTCATCGTTGCTGTGATTCATAAGGGAATAACAATTCTTTCATCACAGCGCTTTGAATTGAAATGACTCAAGCACTTTGAAACATGCATATTGAATGATAACAGGTATATATCCTTTATAAATCTACCTGCTAAAAGTCATCCGTTGGCATTTTTAATTGTTCAGCTTGAGTTCATTTAACTTACGCTTTAATGGTCTTAAATCGATATAGGAAGGATTTAATGATGAACAATTTTATCAAGCCGTTAACATTAAAAATAACATCAAGGTTTTCGCCAATACTACTAACGACATTACAGTTAACACTCATGTTAACTGTAATGATGATTACACTACCAAGCTTTGCAGTAGAAGCCGACAATGCAAATGAGATAGCAAATACCGTGAGTACTGTGGAGATAAAAAATACTAAAGTTGTTCAAAGTTATTCTAGTGGGCAAATAGCCAGTTCAACGGAAAGTGCAACACAAGAACAAGTATTAAAAGATATTAAACAAAGAGTGCTACTTGGTGATAGCGACCAAGAAAACAATAAAGCATTAAACACTACTCGTGAAAGTATGATTAATCATAAATATCAACAGGCACGTAACCGAAGTGTAGCTAAAAACATAGCAGCAGTGCCAAGGTTAAACCAGACCAGCAGAAGCTTCAGCGACGGTACTTTTGCTATCTATGAAGGCTATTCACAGTTAATTGAAGATCTCGATGCTGATGGTTATTTTCAGACCTTTAGTGTGACCTTTGATGCCGATTTACTAACTGGTAATCCTCATGATGAAGCGGTAGTTTATGCTGAGTTGTACTTAAGTGAAGATGGCGGTCCATGGGTTCATTATTACAGCACTGACAACTTCGTTATTCATGGCGAAAGTTCAGATGATGAATTCGAGGTCTATAGCACCTTAGAGCAAGGTTTTAGTAGCAATCATTACGACATCCTCATCGATCTTTATGAAGTGGGTTATCCCAATATAGTGGCTTCATACAGTAGTGATGACAGTAATAGCTTATATGGCCTACCCCTCGAAAGCAGTGACTATGATCTGGAGTATGTTGAGTATTATACTGAAGTGCATAGTGATGGGGGTAGTAGTTCTGTCATTATTTTAATCATAATGATGATTGCTTTATCAATACGCCAAATCAAATTTAACAAATAATTTAATAACTATCGATAAAGTAGGTAACCAAATTTAAGAAACGTTAGATCATCAATTAAATTTGGTTACCTAGTTATCTAATTTTTCCAATATAGGACAAGTACTTTTACATCGACCATCAGATTAACAACGCCTAAATTTCAAGTGGTATAAAACACTTTTATTGATTAAATAAACGTTTTCGATTCGAAATGGTTAATAGAATGAGTCCCATTGCCAATATGAAAAGGCTACTTGGTTCAGGAGTTTGCGTTACAACAGGCGCACCTAGCGCAGACGATATTAGAACTTGAGACTGACTGAAATGACGTTCAGCAAAGAAAAAACTAAATTTATATTCTTCACCTTCAGCAATCCCCTGATCGGCAGCAACTGTAGCCATATTAAAGTCACCATTTACTGCACCGTGAATACCACCGATATCAAGCACTAACTCATCATTTATAAATACCCATACATCATCATCACCCGTAAAACTAAACAAGTTACTATTAGCGGCATTATAAATAAGATCTAAATCAAATTGTGCTGTAAATAAATAGTTATGTTCCACATGGGGATCAAAATCAGGGTTTACAAAATCTAACGGGAAAAATTGTGAGTTATCATAAGTTAAAGTTCCTGTACCGTCATCAAGTTGCGCAGTAATAGGTATTACATAATCTTGAATACATGTAGTTCCAGGGGTTAATGGGTTACAAGCACCGTACCAAGTAGAAAAGGTAGTAGCGTTGTCTACAGCACCGTAACCATTAGCGCCGGCAAAAACAGGAACGCCACCTACAAGCATAGGACCAACCATACCAGTAGTTAAGCCGGTAATATTAGATTCATCAAAGTCAGCATGTGACGGTGTAAAATCTCGAAATGTCACGTTTACATCATAATCAACTAAAGCGGCCTGAGTCAGAGCCGAAAAACAAAAGATGATAATAGCAGCGGTATGAAGTAATGATTTTTTAATAATTTTCATCTGGCTATCTCCATTAGTGAACAAAAGTTAGTGTTAAACACTAAACTTAGGTTAGTTAAATAGCGAGTTAAGCAAAAAAAACTCTTCCTGATGTACCCTTTCCCTTTACTTACTTCAACCGACTTTATGAAATTAAAAACTAACCTAATACTTAACACATCAACCGATTTAAACTGGTGGATGTGATAATGAATATGCTTAATTTATGCCATTAAAAAATTGTCAGCCTTATCATTAGACTATAAGTTTGTATAAAGAAATAATAAAATTATTGTAAAAAAACTGGACAGTTTATCGTCAATTAAATTGAGAATAAAAGAGTGGTAGTTATCTAATCATATTTAAACTTTCTTATTGTTGATAATTACTCAACAATAAGAAAATACGGAAACTACAGCTTCAGAAAATCCTGCAGTACTAACTAAAAGTGTAAGGTCGGTTCCTATTTTCTAGCCACTAAATGAACCGTACTGGTTGAACGCTCTAAAAATGCTCCTTCACAGTAAGCAAAATAATAAAGCCATAAACGTTTAAAGGTTTCATCATAATCATGCTGAACCAAGTCCAACCATGATGCCAAAAAGTTATCTCGCCAATGCGCTAATGTTTTAGCGTAATCAAGCCCGATATCATCTAGGGATTCTACAACCAACTCACTGTGATCGGTTAGGTTTTGGGTTAACACATTAACTGACGGTAAAAAGCCACCGGGGAATATATATCGCTGGATAAAATCAACGTTATTTTTGTAATAGTCAAAACGTTGATCGGCAATGGTAATTGATTGAATAAGTAACTTACCACCAACTTTTAATCTGTCATTGCACTGCTTAAAGAAACTAGGTAAAAAGTCATAACCAACCGCTTCTATCATTTCAATAGAAACCACTTTATCAAAAACGCCCGTTAAATTGCGATAATCCTCTTTAAGTAAGGTGATTTTGTCTGTTAAGCCCAATTTCTCTATTCGAGCTTGTGCATAGGTATGTTGTGCATCAGAGATTGTCGTTGTGGTTACACGACAGCCATAATGCGTTGCTGCGTATATTGCTAAGCCACCCCAACCGGTACCTATTTCCAGTAAATGATCATTTTCATTCAATGATAACCGCTGACAAATAGTAGCTAACTTATATTGTTGAGCTTCATCTAATGAAGCGTCTACTGTGGGATAAATAGCAGAAGAATACATCATATCTGGGTCTAAAAATCGTGTGTATAATTCATTACCTAAATCATAATGAGCTAAGATATTACGCTTTGAACCTGATTGGGTATTTCTATTTTGCCAATGACTGACTGTATTCTTCAACCTATTCAACCATGATTTATTTGCTTCTAGATTATCCGTTTGTTGCTGCGCTCTGGCGAAAATTCTAATGACATTGGTTAAATTGGGACTACTCCATTTACCGTCAATAAAAGCCTCTGCTGCGCCAATACTCCCGCCTTTGACAAAGTCGCGATAAACACTCGGATCATGGATATGTATTTTACCTTTAATACTTTGTTCACTAACCGTTTCAGGGAAATGCGAATGAATAGAGCCTTCAACAATCTCTAATTGACCATAGGTAAGTTTCGAGAAAATGTTTAACACTAATGTGCGGCAACGTTTATCTAACCAGTTAGCCGCTTTTAGTACTCGAACCCCTTCAATATTTTCCATTTTTATTCCCCTTCTTAAATTCAAGCGTTAAAAGTAATCAACTAACCTGGTTTTTGATAACCAATAAAAGGCACACGTTTAACGAATAACTTTAATGCTTGCCAATAAATAGTTACTACTACTTTCATTGTCATAACGGGCAACTGTACCCAAATACGCAATAAACTGGTTTTAGTGAAGGGTTTTCTTCTCATCACTAAACTTGCATCAAATAACTTACTTACATTGCCGCTTTCGTCATTAACTCGTTTGTTTTCAATTTTAACCAGCAACTTATCATCGCCATTACTTGGTGGTGTAACCTGCCAAAAGTAAGTCATTGCTAAGTCCATAAAAGGTGAAACTTGAAACATTTTTTTCGTGGTTTTATCACCCTCTGCTTTTAACAAATCTACTAAGTAATAATGCCGCTCATTCCAAGGTGTATTACTGACTTCTGCTAACATTTGTGTACATTTATTATCTTGGTCATAGCAAAAGTAAAAATTGGCTGGACTAAAATAAATACCAAAACACCTCACTTGCACCAACATAACAATTTTTCTTATATCTTCATGGCCATTTAACTGCTGTACTTTCATCTTTATACGATCGTTTAAAGAAAGTGGATCACTGGTTACACTTTTTTTTAGAGAGTCTTTTAAATTATCTTGTAGAGGGTCTTTTAAATAATCTTTTTCAACAAAACGTAATGGTCGATACCATGAAAAGCCAAAAACACCAAAGCCACCCTGAGCCTTTTCGACATCCGCAACATCGAGCGCAAACATAAATAGACGGTAATCAAAGCTGTGCTTTTTCGGGCTAAAGCGTCGGTGCATAACCTTACCGAGATAAATATGGCTATTACTAAATGAATTAGACATGTTAATCATTTTCACCTAAATAACAGTCAAACCGTTCAGCCACCTCAACGGCGCTTCTTACACCGTCTTCATGAAAACCACTATGCCAATAAGCACCAGCAAAATGGGTATGATTAACACCACAAATAATATGTCTTTGCTGTTGAGCTTTTATCGAATCGGCCGAAAAAACTGGATGGTGATAAGTGAACTCCCTTAATATTTCTTTGGGGTCTATGTCATCTTTTTGATTTAAGGTAACGCAAAAAGTGTGCTTACTTTGAATACCCTGCAATATATTCATATTGTAAGTAACGCTAGCAGCTTTATTACGATCTCGGCTCAATTGATAATTCCAACTTGCCCAGGCTTTTTTGCGTTTAGGTAATAATTTTTCATCAGTATGGAGTACAACCGTGTTTGCACTATAAGGCATTGAAGATAAAACCAAATTTTCATCTTGGCTTGCATCACCTAATAAGGCGAGTGCTTGATCAGAATGACACGCAATAACCACTTCATCAAATGTTTGACTAGCCGCATCTGCAAAATGTAGATGTACTTTATCATCGCTTCGAGTAATGCTCGTAATATTGGCATTAACGTTAATATTATTCTTAAAAGGCGCGCACAATGGTGTTAAGTAGCTGCGGGAGCCATTTGGAATGACATACCATTGCGGTCTATCCGCGATATTTAATAAGCCATGATTATGGAAGAACTTAACAAAAAATGTAAATTCGAAATCTTCCATTTGTGCTAATGAACTAGACCATATTGCTGCGCCCATTGGCAAAATGTAATGCTCTGCAAAAAAGTCACTAAAGTTATGTTCAGTTAGAAATGCACCTAAGGTTAAGCCATCAATATACTTATCTTGCTGATAAATTCTTTTGCATAATTTGTTGAAGCGTAATATTTCTTTTACTAATAACCAGAAGGTTGGTTTGAAAATATTTCGTCGTTGGGCAAATAACGTATCTAAATTATGACCATTGTATTCCATGCCTGACTGGCGATTGTGAACCGAAAAGCTCATTTCAGTGGAAATCTTACCAATAGCTATTTCATCTAACAACGCTAAGAAATTAGGGTAGGTTCTATCATTAAAGACAATAAAACCGGTATCTATTGCAAATTTCTCCCCTGACTTTTCTATATCAACGGTTGCAGTATGACCACCAATACAGTCATTTTTCTCAAATACGGTAACTTTATGCTTTTTTGATAATAAATAAGCAGTAGTTAATCCGGAAATACCGGAGCCAATAATGGCAAAATGCTTCATGCTTGATCTTCCCTAG
>OJBB01000689.1_pt1 | contig 10437 bp, 9 predicted proteins | sample 1590401 | NCBI WGS metagenome assembly OJBB01 (sample SAMN05416789, study PRJEB24817) | seawater metagenome | isolation source: Sea water | place: Canada:Atlantic | collected 2013-07 | reverse complement strand
GAGAAAGTACGGAGAAAAAAGTGAAAGGTTACGGAATGGGCCTTGCCATTGTTAAACGTATTGTTGAGTGGCACCACGGTGAAATCACTATTGAAAACTCAGCTGAGTTAGATGGTGCCCAATTTAGTGTGACTTTACCTAAAGCAGTCGGTAGTAAGCTTTCCTGACATGATCACTTTGTGCGCAACAATGTCATTAACTTAAGGATTTAACACATACGTTTATAATTCATTGGGTACTTATTTGTCTTGTTTCTACGATCTTGTCGAACAAACTTACGATTGGGTCGGATAACACTTAAACTCTTTGATATTTTACTTATCAGTAATTCATATAGCTCAAATTCAGCTAGCTTCATTGTGAAGCGAACTATATTATCTTTGAGCTGATTTATTGCAAAGGTAAAATTGATTTTATATTCGTAGAGCCTAGTGTTTTTAGGTTTCTTTATTTTTCGTTTTGCATCATGGATCGCAGAAGCTGAAAGGTTTTTGGTCAATAGCTTAGCGTGTAAATCTTGTAAAATACCTTCAACAGATATACTCGAGTAATTCTCAATATTGAGACGACTTTTCAATACTTTAAAATCTTCTTCAACTCCCCAGCGTTGGTGATATAAATTAGCGAAAAGAGCCGTAGGATAAGCTTGTAGATCTGTTAATGATGAAACCAAAACCTCTGGCTCACCTGATGGTAGGTCAACTCGCACTAATCGTAAACGTAGTGATTCGGTCGATATTTTATCTTTTCTACATCGACGAAGAGACTTCTCGATACAAGGAAAATCAACGATATCACTATATTTTCCACTTTCTAAAAAAGCTTTAACAACATTAGAACTTTTAACAATGCGCATGCAAAAATCTACATTCTTTAACCTATGGTATTTATAAAACCAAGCGGCAGGATAACCTCTGTCATAAACGACTAAGTCGCCTGTTTGGGTTTTATTTAAATGCTTTAGTGCCATTTCACGCTCTCCTGTTGAATGGCTTGCTACCTGTAAATCTAGCGTAATATTATTCTTAACATCATACAGTTGTGAAAGGCGAACATGAGGCATAGCAGCTTGTGGGCGAGCTTTACCAAAATGCTCAAGTAGTTCATCAGAGATAGGTAATTGTGTGACTGAGCCATCAACAGCTAACAGCCTATGGCCTTGCCATTTATCAATGGTTGCAGCTTCATAGAAGGCTTGAACTAAATCATCGTTTAACTCAATAAATGCCCGATGAGATAGTTTCTTTCTGGCTTTACAAAAAGCAGCGGTACTCACTGACTTGGTTGACAAGTAGCTATCATCGATAACATTGAAAAATCGAACGAGTTCAGCTTGAATTGGACCATTGAGAGCATTCAACATAAAACTCATTAAACGAGGAAAAGTAAGGGCTCTATTTCGAGTAAAATCGGTAGTTTTTTTGCGGTGATTTTCTAAAAACTCAGTTGAATGAATTTTATTGGTTAACTTTTGTACTATTTGAATTAAATACTGAACAGCTCATTAGTGATTTCTCTCTATTTTTAATTCATAGCTAGGTTAGCAACTCGCTAACTTATTGTAAATGCAAAAACTAACCTTAAGTTAATGACATTGTATCGCCTAAAGCAGTAAATGCTACGGCTTGCCTTGAATGAAATTTTCAAGTTCTTCAATGGTTGTTAGGTTTTCAATAATCATGATCGCTTTCATCTTATGATCATGAACAAAATTTAAGTCTTTAGACGTATTTCATGTTAGAAACACGTAATTAGTTCAGACTCATTTCATATTGGATAAGGCTCTTGTTTGATGTCAGGAGTAAATGATGTACCATGTAGTGTAACTTCTGTTAAAACATCAAAAAATTTTTGATGTTTTAACTATTATTGAAATAAAAATTCTCTTTGAGCATATAGCACTACACTACAGATGGAGTGGTAATATGTTCGTATGATAAAATCATCAGAGCAATAAAGCCTGCAATTAACCCCCAAAATGCTGAGCCAATCCCAAATATAGTTATTCCTGAAGCTGTTACCAAAAATGCAATAAGGGCAGACTCTCTATGATGCTCTGATTTTACAGCGGAGCTTAGGCCATTTGCCATCGCTGAAAGTAGCGCTAACCCTGCAATGGCGGCGATAAACTCCTTAGGAAGCGCAACAATTAAGCTTGCAATAGATGCTCCAAACAACCCAAATAGCAGGTAAAATACGCCACAAAAAATTCCCGAAATATATCTCCGCGCAGGATTTTTATGGGACTCTCGACCGGTACAAATTGCAGCGGTGATTGCGGCTAAATTGATAGAATGGGAGCCGAATGGAGCAAGAATTAGAGAAATGAAGCCAGTAGTTTTCAGTATTGCTTGTGTAGGGAGATCCTTATAGCCCGCAGCTTTTAAAACGGCTAGGCCAGGAATGTTTTGTGATGCGATTGTAACAATGAAAATTGGAATACCCAGACCAACTATAGCTTCAATAGAGAAAGTGGGTATAGTCATTTTAGGTACAGAAAGAGCAAAAACTAATTGCTGTGATTCAAACAAACCTAATATATAAGTTGCAACCACTCCGTAGCATAATGAAGCCATTACAGCAAACGTAGGAAAGAACCTTTTGCTAATCAAAAATGTAAGGGCCATAGGTAAAATCAGTATTGGTAAATCTTCAGCGGAAGTGACAAGGTTCAATCCGAACTGAAAAAGTATTCCTGCAAGCATTGCCGATGTTAATGCGGATGGAATTCTCATTATTAACTTCTGTAGTATGTCGAAAAAACCCAGTAATAAGATCAAGAGACTTGAGATAATAAACGCACCAATGGCTTCATCAAAAGAGTAATGGCTTAAACTTCCAACCAGAATCGCGGCACCAGGTGTCGACCACGCAGTGATGATAGGAAGTTTAAAACGATAACTTAAAATAATACCGGAAAGAGCACTACCAATGGAGATAGCCCATATCCATGAGGTAAGCTCGTCAGCACTCAGATTACCTATCTGGGCCGCTTGAAATACAATAACTAAGGGGCCAGCATATGATACTAGAACAGCGATTAACCCAGCTATCATGGCAGATAGAGAGTAGTCTTTAAAAAATTGTGACATAGTTTATTTCTCTTTTTTCGTTGTTATGGTTATCACTTTACTTATCTATTGATTAAGTATTACTGATACAGCTTTATCTTCACTTAATACGGTGCCCATGTTTACAAAAGTAATCTATCTGAAAGAAATTATCGATCGTGTGAATGGTGATAGTTGCAACATAAATTTTCTATATGGCGAGTTAGAAGTCTATCTGCTTTTAGTTATTAAAAAAGAGGACAGATTGCTTTAAAAAAAGAGGACAGACCGTTTCGAACATGTTGGTAATTGAGGAGGTGATTAGTAGAGGTTTATATTGTGAGGTTATGTACAATTCTTTTATAACTTTTAGTAGATTATGAGTGCTTTAACTCCATTTCAATTATTAATATTATTGCTAGCTATTAGGCCTATTTCTCTAATTGCCGCCTTTGAATTGATATTGAGTACTCTGGGAACACATAAACGAAAAGAACGCGTGTTGTCATTTAAATCAAACAGCTTTCCATTAGATATTTTTATTTTTTTATTTTCAACTAATTGATAAAAAACATCAAAATTAATATTATCAGGTAAAGTAATCCAAAAAATATAACCTCCTTTAGGGGCAGAAATCTCTGTGCCTGTTGGAAAGAAATCAAGTATGAGAGACCTTACATCTTCTATTTGATGTGCAAGAACACTTCTTAATGCTCTAATATGATCGACATAGTGAATACTGCCTAAAAGCTCGCTTGATATTAATTGAGATGGAGAAGATATTGAAATATTATTAGACATCATGTGAGCAACTATATCGGGTAAATGCCTTCCTGGAAGGCTCCATCCTATTCTCCAACCGGGTACAACAACTTTCGATAATGATCCTAAATAAGTAACGATTCCAGACTTATCCCAGTACTTAAGTGGTAATACCTCGTGTTTAGGGGGGAGTAAGTCAAAAAAAACATCGTCTTCAATGATATTACAAGCATGATTAGTGCATACCTTTACTATTTCTTCTCGATCATCGTTTGGGATGGTATAACCTAGAGGGTTACTCAGAGTAGGATTCAACAGAAGAGTGTCAATCTTTCCAGATTTAACTAAATTTAAGGCGTATTTGGTATCAAAACCTGCTGTCGCAGAAGAAGGAATCCAATGAACATTGAGATTAAGGTTTTTTATCGCTTGTTGATATCCAAAGTAGCATGTTTTATCGATACCGATATTTCCATACTCTCCTGCAACTATTCTTATCAAATTCTGAAGGGAGTTGTTGTCGCCAGATGTAATAACAATATCATTTGGAGAACAAATTATACCGATGAGAGATAGGTGTTGTGCAATTTGAATCCTTGTTCGAATATTACCAGGAGGAGGCATGAGTTTTATAAATTCAGATGAATACTTTTTGACAGCACGTGTTGCTATAGCTGATAGGTGATTTACTGAAATAAGAGAGATATCTAAAACAGCAGAGGAAAACGTTAAATCCCCATTTGGGGCATCATTAATGAGGTTAGCAATGAGGCCATCAAATTCTTGGAGCTTGGAAATGGAGAGCTTTTCTTTACGAATAATTTCAATATTATTTGATACAAAGAACCCTGAACGTTCTTTAGATTCAATCAACCCTGAGTTCTGAAGCTCGGTAAGCGATTTTATGATAGTGGTTTTGCTAGCGTTTTCTGAATTTATCAGGCTTCGAATGGAAGGAAGACTTTCTCCAGAAGCTATGATTCCAGTCATAATCAATGATTCGAGTTTCTTTGCAATTTTGACATAATTAAACAGTTTTTTTGACATATAATAAGTAGAAACTTGGAAGGGTTAGGAAAATATATATAATATCATTAAATTATTTTCGAAAAGCATATGTATTAATAATATTTTAAGTTTTTATAGGTGATGCTTTAATGAAGGTATATTAAATGTAAATAATTGTTGAAGTAGCCTGATTTAGAAGGTTTACCTACTACGGGCAAACTTTATTGTCACTACACAATTTGGTTGTTCGGAATTAAGTCAGGGACAAAATGAATTAGTTAGGGAAAATAATCTTTCATTGAAGGCATCAGGGCTTCAATTTGGTAGGTCTTACTATCCATTTGCCGATTTAATTTTTTACCAGATAGAACACTCTGTTGGCGCATATTATCGCTATACCGGACAGTTAGGACGGACAGTTAGGACAGTCGTCCAAAGTTTTAATAAATAGAATTATTGCTACAAAGTATTAAATCATGTGTTTTGAGGTTCTGATCTTCGGATTTTACGTCTTTCAGTCAACAATCTGACCTAATTTCACTATTTTTAATAGTTTTAATGATTTTATCAATGAATATATCTGCTTTGTTGCTCAAAGATAAACTATCAATGGACTTTCTAATAATACTTATTGATAGATTATTTATGAGGTTTTAGCTTCGAATTGATTATCAGTGGCCTATAGTTGATTGATAGCAAAAGGGGGCATTTTTACTAAACTTAAATTAATGTTATCTTCGTCACAACCAAGTGCTTTAGCTATTTGTATATTATTTATCATTAAAATTAGTAAAACCGTTCTTTGTAGATATTTGCAGTTGAGCCAGTTTGCCGTTTAAAGGCCCTTTGCATTTGCTGAATCCCAGAGAACCCGGCGATCTTAACTGCTTTTTCAAGTGGAGTGCCGCTGCTGATTACATCTGTTGCAATTTTAACGCGGACGCGCTCTAAAAACTTAGTCGGCGATACGGCAAAAGACTTTGAGAACCTTCTAGTGAGCGTTCTTGGTGTTAGGTGAATAGCATCAGCCATACGCTCTAACGTCCAATCTTTGCTCGGGGAGGCAAGAATGTCACTCGTTAACTGTCCCAATTCTTTACAATTTGAAAATTGTGCCTCTAGCAGGTCTGAGAATTGGTTCTGACCACCGTTACGTTTTAGATAAACCACGAGCTGTCGAGCGGTAGATAGAGCAACCATTGGTCCACGATCTCTTCGGATAATTTCAAGAGCGAGATCGATGCCTGAGGTAACGCCTGCTGATGTCATTATTTGTTCTTCAATGGAGTAAAGCTGGTCAATAGTCCAATTTACCTTTGGAAACTGATGTCTAGCTTGTTGAAGGCGTCTCCAATGTGTTGTCGCTTTTCTACCGTCAAGAACACCTGCATTGGCAAGTAAAAGAGCACCGGAACAAATAGAGATAATTCGCCTGTTTTTGCCGTTTTTTTGCCACTTAGATATCAATGTTTTTATATGTTGATTTTGAAGTGCTTTATCAACACCACTTCCACCAGGAATGAGTAAATCTTGAGTTTCTGGCTCTGTTGTTGCCATTGCTGTTACGCCAAGCCGCAGACCACAAGATGTTATAACATCTGCACCATCTATTGAAACGTAACGATGAATGTAGCTTTCACTTTCAAAGTCGTTTGCAGAAATGAAAGCTTGCACTGGTCCTGCAAACTCAAGCAGATCTAATCCATCAAAAAGCAGAATATCAATTGTTCGTGTTATTTTGTCCATAATTGATGATTATATGTCAATTAAGCCATTACTGATAGTGGTTTAATGTAACCCTTCATAGAATGAAGTGAAGAATGACATGCCTCTACTGTTTAAGTTATTTAATTTTAAAGTTTTCGGCATTATTAGTTAATTACACAAAGGGTTCATCAAAATGAATTTTAAACTACCAACCAAAGCAATAGTTAGCGTAATGATTTATGCGAGTATTTCAACTGCTGCTCTATCAACTGCTGCTCTATGTTATGAAATAGAAATAACAGAAAAACTGTCAGAAGTAAAAGGTAGCAACACCAGTGATCTAGCTCTTGTTCTTGATAACGCCCAATTAAATAAAAAAGGAAAAACATCAATGACTGCTTTCTCTAAACGTACAGTGAATCTAGTAAAAGACATACCCGATGGTTTTTATGAAGTTGTTGGTCATAAATCAGGTAATGAACAAAACATTGCCTTTGGTGGTTTCACTACTGAGCTGGAAACACTTGGCAATACAAAAGGCTTATCAAAAAATCCACTTATTTTTTCTCGCTGGGAAGACGCTGAAGTACAAAGGTATTATCCCTATTCTTATTCGATTCTTTGGGAAAAAAGTGGAGACATTCTACGTTGGCACATATATATGAATCATACGGGTAATGCACAGACAGGTCATCCTGCTTTTCGTGCATACTTTGAAACGGTTGGTAAGCTTAGTGGCGACCACCTTATAAATATGACACTTGTTAAGGGATCTGAAAACAGCCTGTTCCTGCAAGAAAATGCGTACGGTAGAAGTTATGACTTTAACGATATTACCAGTAGAACGGCAAAGTCAAAGCATATGGCTACCTATAGCAAGTTTATTCAATGGGGAAAAGTAAAGAAAGAAAATGATTTTGGAACTCTTTATGAATTTACTGAAGTTAATACTGCCGAAGATATCGCTACAATCGCTGCGCAAGAAGCAAGCGACGGAGTGGCCGTACCTATCGGTTTTGGCTCTATTCGTCATCTTTTGGTGGGGAGCATACATGCCGAACTCACTTATGTTGTCCGTAAAGTCGATAAAGGTTTTTTTGAGGAATCTGTAAAGGCAGGTAAAGCTAAGAGTAACTATAATTAATAGGTTGTAAATATTAAGGAAGCCCTGAAAGTAATATAACGAAAGTACGTTGTTAAAGAAATAGTACTTTTATTAACCGAGGGGCTTTAGTATAAATGGTTATCAGATAATATATAGAACATAATGTCGAGGCTGTTGTTCAAATATTTAGGATCATTCTATATATTTGAAGTCCTTTTAATGATGATTTATCTAATTGGATGTACTTTCATCATATGTAATAAAAATAATCTGTTAAATGACTTTTTTGAGCTGACTTATAGTGTTAGCTCATAAATTTTAGTAACCGCTTGATTCGTCGAGCGGTTTTATAAAATCCTTTCAAAATTAATTAGAGCAAAATTAATTAGGACAGTCGTCCAAAGTTGAATAATAGCAATCTCTCAACTAAGGTTAATAGATATCTTTCTGTGAGAGACCCTGTTATGACAACCGCTAGAAAGCAGTTAATTAGCTTAGCTGATACACCTTATTATCATTGTATATCTCGATGTGTTCGCCGTGCCTTTTTATGTGGTGAAGATAAAAGCACCGGGCAAAATTTTGACCATAGGCGAGGGTGGGTAGAAGTTAAATTACTCAGCCTAAGTCAAGTTTTTGCTATTGATGTGTGCGCCTACGCTATTATGAGTAATCACACCCATACGGTACTATTTATTGATGAAGAGTCCGCTAAAGGGTGGTCAACGAAAGAGGTGCTTGAGCGCTGGCATCAATTATTTAAAGGCACCTTAATCACGCAGCAATATTGCCGAGGTGAAGAAATCCCCGACTACCTAATGGTGTCATTACTTGAAACGGTTGACGTATATCGTAATCGCTTAATGGATATCAGCTGGTTTATGCGCTTACTAAACCAGAGTATTGCGACACAAGCGAACCAAGAAGATAACTGTACAGGTCATTTTTGGGAAGGGCGCTTTAAGTCACAAGCCTTATTAGATGAAGCAGCCCTTGCTGCTTGTATGGCGTATGTAGATTTAAACCCCGTTAGAGCTAATATAGCTAAAACCCCTGAAAGCTCAGGGTTCACCAGCGTAAAGCAACGAGTAATAGCCGCTAGTAAAGCTAAACAACCCAAACTATTACTACCTTTTGTAGGCAACCCACGTAATGCCATGCCAAAAGGTATACCGTTTGAACTCAAAGACTATCTTGAATTAATTGAACTGACAGGGAGTTGTCTTCGTGAAGATAAAGCGGGTCACATTGAAGAGAGTCAATCAGCACTGCTTAGCCGCTTAAATATCCACCCAGAAAACTGGTTAATACTGACAAAAGATTTCAGAAAGTTCTTTCATGGTGCGGTAGGTCATGCAGATGCATTGACAGATTACTGTGAGCATAAAGGATTGAAGCGACGAACCAATGTAAGTTGCTGTGATAAATTGTTAGCGTAACGACTAAAAACCCCAATCATTCTATAACAACACATCAAGATTGATGTGTTTGTCATATCTTAGAAACAGTATTTCTTTTATTTAGCTAAAATTTTAGTAAGTAATAAGCAAATTTAGGACTAATTAGCAACCATTGAGGCTACTTTGAGTGAATATAAGGCATGTGTTATTGTTTTCTTTTAGATTGCTTTATAAGCGAGTGTCCTAATTAATTCATGTTCAACTCTGCGGGCATAGTCGATGCGTTTTATTCTATTCTTGCCTTTAGGCTAAAAGCATATGGTATCAAGCTTCAAGGTAAAGCTGGAGAGTACCAAGAAAGTCTCTTAAATTGGACAAACTTAAAGCAAGCTATAGAACTTGCCCAAAGCTGGAAAAACGCATAACAAGTCATTAAAGCAGGACAAAAAACAGTTGGTTTTTGCTCGTGCCTCACTTATTTTAACCAACTATTTTTTGCCTCTTAATGAGGCGTTAAATGGCTCCATACATCTGAGTTGTAGGAAAATATGGAAAATATAATAGGAACCAAGATTTCGGAAGTGCTTGACGGGATGAAAGTAGAAGGTTCTGATCGCGTGTTATTAAGCGTTATGCTCCATGATGTTGTTTTTGATAACCAGCGAGCAATATTTGATCTTGTTCAGCTAGGTCACTTGACTCCTGCATCTGCTTTATTACGCGTATTGTTTGAAGCTCATGTTAGAGGTATATGGTTATTTGCATGTGCTACAGACAAACAAGTTCAGCAGTACAAAAAAGACAGTGTTAAATCAAGAACAAACCCTAAAAGTAATATTCAGTTTCAAGAAATGATTTCTGACATCGAAAAAGAAATGCCTCACTTGAATGGATCGTTGAGTGACTTTAAAAATAATCATTGGAAGGGTTTAAATAGTTTAACTCACTCAGGAACCCAACAATTTAAATATCAATTTAGTAATGGCGAAATGAGAAGAAAATATTCTGTTGATTACCCAGATACCCTATTAGATTTCTCAAAAAGATTAGCAATACACTCGCTCGGTAGCTTAGGAAAAATAGTGAAAAGTACGAAAATAATCCAATGTTGTATAAATCTTTCCAGCGAGCACATTGCACAACCATTTAACAAGTAAATTCATGTGACGCCTACGGCGCAACTGATTTAGGCGTTATCGATACAAAACCTAATCCGAAGTATTGGTTGTCTATAAAAGTTAATGTCTCGAATGTGGCACAAGTGACGGTTAAACCAAATTCCCCAAGCGACATAGTTTTTTAGCACTAATATTTATTGGTGCTAATGTTCCCTTGGTGCGCTTAGCCGAGATTAACCTATAGCTTTTAGCCATATATTTTCTCATGCATTACGTCTGTATTTATC
>OJBB01000678.1_pt1 | contig 10572 bp, 8 predicted proteins | sample 1590401 | NCBI WGS metagenome assembly OJBB01 (sample SAMN05416789, study PRJEB24817) | seawater metagenome | isolation source: Sea water | place: Canada:Atlantic | collected 2013-07 | reverse complement strand
AAGCCAGTAAACGAGTGTTTGGCATGCGTCATTTCGATGTGCAAATGATTGGTGGTATGGTACTCAATGAAGGCAAGATTGCCGAAATGCGTACTGGTGAAGGTAAAACGTTAACGGCAACTTTGCCGTCATATCTTAATGCATTAACCGATAAAGGTGTGCATGTTATTACTGTGAATGATTACCTTGCCACGCGTGATGCAGATTGGAGTCGTCCTTTATTTGAATTTCTTGGCTTAACTGTCGGCTGTAATGTTGCAGGAATGACAACTCAAGATAAACAAACTGCGTATCAATCGGATATCACATACGGTACTAATAACGAATTCGGCTTTGACTATTTACGTGACAATATGGTGTTCTCGCCGCAAGAACGCTCTCAAAAACCATTACACTTTGCCATCATTGATGAAGTAGATTCAATCTTAATTGATGAAGCAAGAACGCCACTTATCATTTCAGGCCAAGCTGAAGATAGCTCTGCACTTTATAAGATCATTAATACCTTAGTGCCAACGCTTGAACAACAAGATGAAGAAGATAAAGAAGGTGAAGAGAGTACGGGTGATTTCACTATCGATGAAAAGGCCAAGCAGGTCTATTTAACTGAGCGTGGTCAAATTCATATCGAAGAGATCATGGTTGAAAAAGAGCTGCTTACTGCTGGCGATACTTTGTTTTCTGCCGCTAACATAACGTTATTACATCATGTTATGGCAGCGCTTCGTGCCCATAAACTATTTCAAAAAGATGTTGATTATATTGTAAAAGATGACGAGATAGTCATTGTTGATGAACACACTGGCCGAACGATGGAAGGTCGTCGTTGGTCTGAAGGCCTTCACCAGGCTGTTGAGGCCAAAGAAGGTGTTAATATTCAAAATGAAAATCAGACACTAGCCTCTATTACCTTTCAAAACTATTTTAGAATTTATGAAAAACTGTCGGGTATGACGGGTACTGCAGATACTGAGGCTTTTGAATTTAATCATATCTATGGTTTAGAGACGGTAATTATTCCTACAAACCAGCCAATGGTTCGTAAGGATCTATCTGATTTAATTTACTTAACAACCGAAGAAAAGTTTGAAGCTATTTTAGCTGATATTCAAGACTGTGTGAAACGAGGACAACCTGTTCTTGTTGGTACTATTGCTATTGAAACCTCAGAATTTTTATCTGACTTCTTGAAAAAAGCAAAAATTAAACACAAAGTACTTAATGCTAAGTTTCACCAACAAGAAGCTGAAATTGTCGCGGACGCAGGTAAAGAAAGCGCAGTTACTATAGCAACTAACATGGCTGGTCGTGGTACTGATATCGTTTTAGGCGGGAACTTAGATGCCACAATTGCTAAGTTAACCAATCCTAGTGAAGATGATATAGCTAAAGCAAAAGCACAATGGAAAGTTGACCATGAACGTGTTCTTGAGTTAGGTGGTTTACACATAGTCGCAACAGAACGCCATGAGTCTAGACGAATTGATAATCAACTTCGTGGACGTTCAGGTCGACAAGGTGATGAAGGTTCGACGCGCTTTTACTTATCAATGGAAGATTCATTGATGCGTATCTTTGCCTCAGAACGCATTTCAAATATGATGCGTAAGTTAGGTATGGAAAAGGGTGAGGCTATTGAGCATCCTTGGGTTACTCGTAGTATTGAAAATGCTCAACGTAAAGTTGAAGGTCGTAACTTTGATATGCGTAAGCAATTGTTAGAGTACGATGATGTTGCTAATGACCAGCGTGGTGTTATCTATGAGCAACGCAATGAATTACTTGATAACGAAGAGATTGGTTCAGTTGTAGATGCAATTAGAAGTGATGTTATTAATGGCGTTATTGATCAGCATATTCCACGTCAATCTTTAGACGAAATGTGGGATATACAAGGCCTTGAAGAACAATTGAAAGGTGAATATTCAACAGAGTTAACTGTTGCGAAATGGCTTGAAGAAGATAGTAAGCTTCATGAAGAAAGCTTACGCGAAAAAATCGTTGCTGAGTTTGAACAAGCATATAAAGATAAAGAAGAAGCGGTTGGCGCTGATGTCTTAAGACAATTTGAAAAAGCAGTAATGTTACAAAGCTTAGATTCACATTGGAAAGAGCATCTATCAGCCATGGATCACCTTCGCCAAGGTATCGGGTTACGTGCTCATGCGCAAAAGAATCCCAAGCAAGAATTTAAGCGTGAATCTTTCGAGTTATTTACTGAGATGTTAGATAACTTAAAATATGACGTGGTTGGTATTTTATCAAAAGTACAAATTCGAGCTGAGTCTGATGTTGAAGCGGTAGAAGAGCAACATAGGAAGTCAGAGGAAGTACCTATGGACTTCCAACATCAATCATCAAATACTGATGAGCAAGTGCAGACACCTCGTGTAGGTCGTAATGAACCTTGTCCATGTGGCTCAGGTAAAAAATATAAACAATGTCACGGTAAACTAGCCTAACAGCTATTCTTGATATCAATAAATGCCAGTCTAATGACTGGCATTTTTATTTTGTGCCGCAGGTATTGCAAAGATCCGAGACCCAAGACGTTTAAGACTATAAAGAGAAGATAAAAGATGAATAAAATTGTGCACGTTGCAGTCGCTGTTATAAGAAAGGCAAATGATGATGGTGGTTTTAACTACTTCCTAACCAAACGGCTTGAAGAGGCGCATCAAGGCGGAAAGTGGGAATTTCCAGGTGGTAAGGTGGAAAAGAATGAAACAGTTGCTCAAGCACTCGCTAGAGAGCTTAAAGAGGAGGTGGCAATTGACGTACTATCTTGCCAACCACTCATTAAGGTTGAACATACTTACCCTAGTAAAGAGGGAGGTGATGGCAAAGTAAAAAATGTTTTGCTTGACGTTTTTATCGTTGATAACTTTATTGGAGAACCAAGCGCACAAGAGGGTCAAGGGCAAGGTTGGTATGCTTTGAATGAATTTGAGCAGCTAAATTTCCCTGAAGCAAATAAAGTGATTATTGATAAGCTCCTAGAAAACTCCCTATAGTGAGGCTGCATACTCATCCCATTTGAATATGCAGGATTTAGCTGAAAATAACATCTTCAAGTGCAGTCGTTTTGGTTTATTCGGGCTCAACAAAAAACTTGTTGTTAAGTAAAAATTCATCTTCCATTGCATCCAGCATTTCTTCTGATAAAACAGTATCGACTTGAATGTTTTGGCTGATTTTATGGCTTTCTTCCGCCCACTCACCAAGATCAATCAGTTGACAGCGTTTGCTACAAAAAGGTCTAAATTCACTTGTTGCTTGCCATACAACAGTTTTTTGGCACTGTGGACAAGGGACTTTTAAGGTCATGGTAATATATTATTTAAATTTGAAGATAATGTTAATTATACACTAAAGCTAATGGCATGGAATCATTTGTACTTAGTCAAGCGTGCATGGGGCATATAAAATAAAACCTATTAGCAACGGGCTAATTGAAATACAGTTGCTTGATTCGCGTATCTGCGACCAGTATGTTGGCAAGGTAACATAAAGCGGATTGAATAGCGGAATTTGTTGCCACTGACGGTAGGGTAGTACTCTGCGTCTTGCGCTAATTTTATTCTTAATAATATAAGCCCTTCACCATTATCTTGGTAAAAGCCACTATCCACTTCTATTGACTCAAACTCTGCTCGTAAGCGGATAAACTTAAGCACAATTGCAAGTGCAGATGATATATCGCTTAATAAGTTGAGCCATTGTCGAACTTCTTGCTTAATTTGTGTCTCATCTTGATGCAGCCAGAAGTGTAATTGTGGCAAATCAAAACTAGAGCTACCGCCTTGAATGGCAAAGCGTTGTTTTAAACAAGAAAGTAACTTGTCGTCTTTTAATAACCACCAAGTAGGTCGTGGAATTCTCAGGTGGCTGACTAGTTTAACTGTTTCAGATAAATTCTTTTGGAGTGCACTAGTGTCCACATCAGGAACTTTTGACCAGACAACAAGGTTTTGTTCTAATTTTTCTAAGTCTTTAATTAAATCTCCACGGATATCGTTACGTTCTAAGGTATCCAAGATGGAAAATAGTGCATTAAAAAACACTTGGTGACTAGTGAGTATAGTAATTTCGCCACTAAGGCACGAGTATGCCTGAGCAAAGAGTTGCTCAAGTTTTAGATAGTTTCGTATTCGCTCATTGAGCGGGTGTTCATATAAGACCGTAGACATACAAAGTTTTGTAACCAGTTAAGCAAAAATGTAAATAAAGAACTATTTTATTGTTGATTTTTAAACCATTTTTGTCAAGGCTAAATACTTCTTATCAAGTGATAGCACTGCTGTTTTGATTTCGGATAAAGATGAGTCATCATTATTAATAATATCATCGGCAACCTTAACCCTTGATTCTCGACTTGTTTGACTAGCTATTATCGCTTTAACTTCTTGTTCAGAACTGCAATCTCGCTGTAAAGTTCGTGATATTTGAGTTGTTTCACTGACATCAACGATTAATACACGATCAATTAATTCAAGAAGGTCATTTTCAATGAGTAAAGGAGCAACCAATATACAATAGGTACTTTTAGCTGCTTTAGTTTGATTAACGATATTAACACGTATTAAGGGGTGTAATAGGTTGTTTAGCCATGTTTTGTCGGCTTCGTTACTAAAAATTCGACTGCGTAATAACGATCTATTAAGTTGACCATCAGCTAACAAGTAATCGTTACCAAAGTGATTGGCAATTGCTTTTAATGCAGGGCTGTTAATCGCAACGACTTCTCTGGCGATAATATCAGCATCAATGACCTCAATACCTAATTCTACAAAGTAGTTGGTAATTGTGGTTTTTCCGCTACCGATTCCGCCAGTAAGGCCAATAACTAGTTTAGACATGATGGAAATATCTCTGACATATTGAGAGTCATTTATAACTTAATTTGTAATTTAATTTATGAATTAAAGAAACTTCTGTAAATACCATAACCAAATACCATCACCCCATAATAAAGTGATCCAGCCAGCCACAGCTAAATATGGACCAAATGGGATACCTTGTTCTCTTTGATGGTTTTTAAATAACATTAAAGCAATACCAACAATCGCGCCAACGACCGAAGCCATTAAGATAAGTAGCGGTAATAATTGCCAACCGATCCAAGCACCAAAAACAGCAAACAATTTAAAGTCGCCATAGCCCATGCCTTCTTTGCCTGTTATAGCTTTGAAAAGCCAAAAAACAGAATATAAGCTCATATAGCCAGCTGCTGCACCAATAACAGCATCGCTTAACGGGACAAAAGTACCATTGATGTTTATCAGTAAACCTAGCCATAGAAGTGGCAGAGTAATTTGATCCGGCAATAACATATGATCGAAATCTATCATAGTAAGAGAAATCAAACACCAAGTGAGTATTAAGACCCAAAGGGTCATTATTGTTGCGCCAAAATGATGGGCAGCAATAAGGCTCAGCAGCATGGTAGAAATTTCAATTAAAGGATAGCGAGCAGATATTTTATTTGTACACTGGCTACATTTACCTTTTAGAAATAACCAACTAAAGACAGGAATATTTTCATAAAAACGAATTTTATGATTGCACTTAGGGCAGGTAGAGTCAGGTTTTGACAGCGTGACTTGAGAGAGCTTTTTGGGTTTAATATTAGCAACTTCATCAGCTAGAAACTCTCGGCAATCATGATACCAGCTGTATTCCATCATTTTCGGAGTACGATAAATTACAACATTCAAGAAGCTACCCACAATAAGAGAGAGCAAACCTACGGTGAAATAAAAAAATACTGAAGATTGTTGGAATAGCACAGTAATATGATTAAAGAGAGAAAGAAAGTTATCTATCAATTGAGTTGCCTGTCTTGAATTTATGTTAGGGGATTAGGATTAATGGAGTTATAAATCTATACAACTCCATTTATGTCACTTTGGTTTATACAACTTTACCAATTTCAAATATGGGTAAGTACATAGCAATAATTAAACCACCAATTACTACGCCTAATACTGCCATAATCATTGGCTCTAAAAGCGCGGTTAAACCATCAACAGCGTCATCCACTTGTTGTTCATATATATTGGCTACTTTAGATAACATATCATCAACAGCACCCGATTCTTCACCAATAGCCACCATTTGAATAACCATGTCTGGGAATATTTTGCAATTACGCATGGCTAAGTTCATTTGCATACCTGAAGATACCTCAGCACGTACTTCTAATATCGCATCCCTAAATACGGCATTACCTGATGCTCCAGCGGCAGACTCTAAGGCATCAATCAAAGGAACACCTGCAGCAAAAGTTGTTGATAAAGTACGAGCATATCGAGCAACGGCTGCTTTTTCTAATAAATCACCAATAACAGGTAACTTTAATATGTTTTTGTCTACATTATCACGTAATTTTTGGCTATTTCGGTGAGATTTTCTAAATAAATAAAATGCCAAGTATATGCCAGCTAAGCCAAAGTACCAATATGCCTGCATAAAGTCAGATATAGCAATTACAAATAAGGTAAAGGCGGGTAATTCTGCACCAAAACTAGCGAAAATTTCTTGAAATACAGGTACAACAAAGATTAAAAGAATACATGTTACAACAAAAGCTATAACTAATACCGCAATAGGGTAGGTCATTGCTTTTTTTATCTTACTTTTTAAAGCTTCAGCTTTTTCTTTATAGGTAGCAATACGTGCATAAATGGTTTCTAAAGCACCTGACTGCTCACCTGAGGCTACTAAGTCACAATAAAGATCATCGAAAAAAATTGGATGATCACGTAAGCAATCTGATAGTGGGATACCTGAGGATAGTTTAGTGCCAATATCTCCAAGAAGTAGACGCATTTTACCGTTGTTATGTCCTTTACCTATCATTTCAATGGTCTGAACTAATGGTACTCCAGCACCTAACATTGTAGATATTTGCCTGGTAATAACAGCAATGTCAGCAGGTGTTATTTCTTTATCTCCGCTTCCTATGCCAAATAAAGGTTTTGCTTTTTTCTTAACGCGACTTGGGGTAATACCCTGTTTACGTAATTGAGCTTTTAGTTCGATAATACTCTTAGCAGGAAGTTCGCCACTAATTTTTTTGCCTTTACGGTTAACTCCTTGCCAAACAAAGATATCTTGCTCTTTAGTTTTAACCTTGTCTTTAGCTGACTTTTTTTTTGTTGTAATAGCCATAGTTAACCTTGGTCCATAAATCACTTTACTCTTACTTGCTTGAGAAGTAGATAAAGTAATATCTATTAAATAGGTGAATTATCTTATTAATTATAAGTAAGTTAACCGAAAGTAACGTTAAGCGCTAGTGACACGGTTAATTTCTTCTAAACTTGTCATGCCACTCATTGCTTTTAATAAACCAGATTGACGTAAATTGTTATAGCCTTCTTTTTGGCATTGTTTTGCTATATCAAGAGAGTTACCACCTTCCATAATGATAGTAGCTATGGTGGGGCTGATCTTTATTACTTCGTAAATACCCACGCGACCTTTATAACCTGCAGTACAGTGAGTACAACCTACTGGTTTAAATAATTTAATGTCAGATAGTTTGTCAGAAGGAAAACCCTGCTCGGCTAGTTGCATTTCAGAAAGCGTTTCTTCTTCTTTACATTGCGGACATAAACGTCTGGCAAGTCGTTGGGCAATGATAATGGAAACAGAGCTAGCAACGTTATAAGAAGGCACACCCATATTAAGCAAGCGAGTTAACGTTTCAGCTGCTGAATTAGTATGTAAAGTAGATAATACTAGATGACCGGTTTGGGCCGCTTTAATTGATATTTCAGCTGTTTCTAGATCTCGAATCTCACCAACCATGACAATATCAGGATCTTGTCGTAGGAATGAACGTAGCGCGCTAGGGAATGTTAAACCAGCACGATTATTTATTTGAACCTGGTTAATGCCTTCAAGGTTAATTTCGACAGGATCTTCAGCAGTAGAGATATTACGTTCTTGTGTATTAAGAATATTGAGACCGGTATAGAGTGATACTGTTTTCCCTGACCCTGTTGGGCCTGTAACTAATATCATGCCTTGTGGTTGCTCTAAAGCATCCATGTATATCTTTTTCTGCTCGGCTTCGTAACCTAGCATATCGATACCTAACATAGCACTGGATGAATCGAGTATACGCATTACTATTTTTTCACCCCACATTGTCGGTAAAGTACTGACGCGGAAGTCGATCGATTTTTTCTTTGATAATGCCAGCTTGATTCGACCATCTTGTGGGACACGGCGCTCTGCAATATCTAACTTAGACATAACTTTTAATCGAGCAGCCATTCGGGATGATAGGCTTACCGGGGGTCTAGCTATTTCAGATAAAATACCATCAATACGAAAGCGAATACGGAAAGATTTTTCATAGGGCTCAAAATGTAAATCTGAAGCGCCTTTTTTTATCGCATCGAGTAATATTTTATTGATGAAAACAACAATAGGGGCATCGTCTTCACCGTTAGCGTTATCTTCTTCTTTCTTAGTATCTTCAACATCAATACCCGCTAACTCATCTGCATCGATGTCACTTATATCTAATGCACTGCTTTCATCTTCGAGTACTTTTTCAATACAAATTTGTAAGCTCTTCTCATCACATAATACTAACTCAGTGCTATAACCGGTATTAAACTGAATTTCTTCTAAAGCATCCAAATTAGTAGGGTCTGACATGGCAACAAATAGTACTTTGCCACGTAAATAAAGTGGTAATGCATTATGTTTAGTGATCAGCTTTTCATTACGAACACCATCAGGTACTAAGCTGGTATCGAATTTACTCAGTTGAATTTGAGGGTGACCAAAACTTTTAGAAAGTACTTTAGCAATGCTATTGCCATCAATACTTTTGTTTTCAATCAAAAAGCGAATGAAAGGTATATTTTTACCGATGAAGTCATCGGTAATATCATCTATCGACTCTAAAGGAATAAGGTTCTGCTTTGATAGTGCAGATAGCAGGCTAGCTTGCTGATGACTTCCTTTCATAACGTTGGGATATAACCTTTTGGAAATACTAAAATAGTAACTAATTCATTGAGTGTAACTGATAATTAGTTAAAAGCACAAAGAGATTTGTGGATAGGTGAATATTTAAATTATAAATGTAAAATAATAACAGGGATTATTCTGGCTGAGCCTAAAAACCTTTAATTTCTAGAAATAAAGTATAAAAAAATTCGTTTTTATTTTTTGCAACGGCCGGAATTAATTTTGATCTATAAAATGGATTTTTTATATTTCATGTAAGTTTAATTATAGTGAGCTATCTCTTATGAATGCCGATCCTAGCTCTTTACTAGACGATATAAAAAAAGCTCCCGAAGGAGCTTTGTATTACCGAGTCAATAATTGATGTTCAATAAATATTTGACTTTCAGTATTAGCATTTATTAACAAAGAGCTTCAGCTACACATGTACCTGATACGGTCCACTTTGCAGCGCCGCCGGCGGCTTGCTCAGCTGTTAGGATGTAGGTTAAGGCTTGAGCTCCTGCAAATTCAGCAGAAGATTTTCCTGTAACGATAACATCACCGTTAGGTACAACTGTTTCAGGGGTATTGGCATCATTATCAAGATCTTCGGTCTCTAATGTTACTACAACACTATCAACATATCGACCGTTTGCCCAACCAGTTACAATGCTTGAGTTAACATCAGTTAATACAGCACAGCCAGTACCTGATTGGATACAGATAACCACGGCTGACTTAGCCGAAGAAGTAGCAATCACTACTTCAGAAAATTTAGCTTTCTCTGTATAGGTCTGATAAGCAGGCAACGCAACTGCTGCCAAAATACCGATAATCGCTACAACGATCATTAATTCAATTAACGTAAAACCTTTCTGTGTATTTTTCTTCATTTTTTGTAAGTTTTTCATATTTGTAGTTCCATTTAGTTTTTACGGGGGCTGGCTTCATACTGCGACAAAATTCCACAAATGTAAAATTTTGTTGCAAAGTTTTTTACTTTTATTGCTGGTCAACCACTAAGCGGTTGTTTTGTAACCCGTTGTTAACTGCTCGTTAACTTTTTTTGAATCTTTAGCTTTTTAACAAAAAATCACGTAAGTCTTTTAATATTAATGAAAATTTATCTTTTATATATATATATGCTTAATCTAACGAGATTTAAATTGTTAGCATCTATAGAATAATCTTTATTTTTTCAAACAACGGGACCGAAATAATTATAGGACTGAAATAATTATCCCTCGGCTTCTGGTGAAATAATTAAACATTCTAAAAGTTACTTGATGCTTTTAGTCTGTTGAACAGTAGGCGAAGTTATTTTGAATATATTATTCAATGACATAATTAGATATTGATCGGATGCCAAAGCCATGACTTAAATAAACAGAACTATGGTAATCAATTAAAATGGCACAAATTTCAAAAAAATAACTATTTTTCAAGAAATATAGGTGATTTTCACTAAGTCTTTCTGTATAATCCGCGCTCCCTACGTTACAAAAGCCTATTGTTTTGTGGTTTCTTTTTACTTTCATGTAAATAGTTCCCTATAAATAGTGGCGCTGGGCTCGATGCTCGAAGGGGCAATGGCGT
>OJBB01000676.1_pt1 | contig 10630 bp, 7 predicted proteins | sample 1590401 | NCBI WGS metagenome assembly OJBB01 (sample SAMN05416789, study PRJEB24817) | seawater metagenome | isolation source: Sea water | place: Canada:Atlantic | collected 2013-07 | reverse complement strand
TCTACACAGAGTAGATCGTCGGCAGCGTCAGATGTGTATAAGAGACAGGGTTGGCAAGTTCTGCTTCTGAAATGCCCCATTCCTTGCAGTAGCTGATGTGTAGGTCCAGCTCTACATCCACGATGGCCTGCAAGCCTTCCTTTGCATGGCGGAGATCCAGCAAGGTTGGGCTTTTGTAGGCCGCCAGGGCGAAGGCGCGGGCAAACTGGATCAGGAACAGGTAATCCTGCTTGAGGTAGTGCTGAAACGCTTCGGGAGCGAGCGACGCATCGCCTAACTGCTTTACGAAACTGTGTTCAATGTAGTCGCGCCATTCTGTCCGGCAAGCCTTCCTTAGGTCTTCGAACTGATACGTCATTGTGAATATCCTTCGTCAGATTGAATGTGTTTGGGTCAGGCAACTCAACGACAAATCCTTTTCCAGCCGATAGGTATCAAAATCCCGCGCCAGAAACAGCTGGCCCTTGTAGTGCTGCATGGCTTCGGCCGCCAGTTGGTTGATATGGGGCGTACCTCCCGGCCCGGACTGGTAACGTGAGCTGAAATGGGTCAGCACCAGGTTGGGCAAGTGAGCCTGTTGGGCGAAGCGGGCCACCTGTTCAGCGGAGCTGTGTTGTGGCCAGGGGCCGACCCGGTCGGCCACGTCCTGGGTATAGGTGGCTTCGTGGATCAGCACATGGGTGCCGTTGCAGGCATCGGCCAGCAGGTCCGGGGTGTCGTTGTCGCCAGCGACGATAAGGCGGCGGGCCGCGCGGGGAATGTGCGTGTATTCGTCACTTCTGAGCAGGCGGCCATCCTCCAGCGTTATATCGTTGCCTTTCTGCAATTCGCCCCAGCCGGGACCGGGCTCGATGCCTTCCGCCCTTAATTTGTCCTGAAGTAGTTGTCGCTCCAGGCTTTGCTCGGTGAACACATAGGCGCGGCAGGCGACACGATGGGACAGTGCCACATTGGTAACCCTGACGTGCTCATCCTGCCACTGGAAATCCGATGCTTCGGAATCGATGAAGTTTAGCGAGTAGCTGAGACTGGAGTCGCTGTTTGCGAGCACTGCGCTGATGAAACGTTGTACCTGGATGGGGGCAACGATGTCCAGCGGTTCCGTGCGGCCAAGCATGGAGGCGCTGGTGAGCAGCCCTGGAAGGCCAAACGTGTGGTCGCCGTGGATATGGGTGATGAAGATGGCGCGTAATTGCACTACCGAGTAGCGGGTGCGAAGCAACTGGTGTTGCGTGCCTTCACCGCAGTCGATCAAATACCAGGGTTTGGGACCGGAGTGACACAGGGCCAGCCCGCTCACATTTCGTGACCGTGTCGGGGTGCCGGCGGATGTGCCCAGGAAAGTGAATTCCATTATTAATCCGCCCATTGCCAGGGTGGCGCATCCAACAAACCCTGCCCCAGGACTATGGTTTCGCCAAGGTCTTTGTTCAGGGCGATGGAGTTGCAGTCGCCATCCTGTTCCAGAGTTGCCACCAAACGTGGTGCGTGGGAAACGACCCACACCTGGGTTTCACGTGATGCTCGATTGATCAGGCGCCCCAAGGCAGGCAGCAAATCCGGGTGCAGGCTGGTTTCCGGTTCATTAAGCACCAATAGTGACGGTGGTCTTGGCGTGAGTAGTGCGGCTACCAGCAACAGGTAGCGAAGCGTGCCGTCCGACAGCTCCGCCTGGTTTAAGGGGCGCAGCAACCCCTCCTGCAAAAACTGCAGTATGAAACGGTTGCCGGAGTCTGCCTCAAAGTTGATGGTTGCCCCGGGAAAGGCATCCTCAATGGCATCGTACAACGCCGCCCGGTCGCCAACCTCGTGGATGGTCCGCAGAGCCGCGACTAGGCTATGGCCGTCGTGATCAAGCACCGGCGTTCGCGTACCGATTTGGGGAGTGCGGATGATGGACTGGGGATCGGTTCGGAACTGGTCGTAGAAGCGCCAGTTGCGGATGGTTTGCCGGACAGCATGAACCTCGGGCACAGCCACCGGATCGCTGATTTCGTTGAGGATGCTTTCGTAGGTGTTGAGGTGGGCGTTGTAGACTTCCCATTTACGACCGTTGCGCACTTTCACCGCAGGCCCGACCCGGTCAATCAGGCAACTGCTGGGACGGCAGACGTCTCCCGACCAAATGCACTCGCGCTTGATTTCCGGGTCAAACTGAAACATGGACGGGTCCTGGTAGCCCGCAAATCCCTGAGGGGCGGGCATGCCCAGTGAGATGGCGTAGCCGAAGTCTTCACCCACAAAGCCCAGCCTAAGCCGGCTGTTCTGTTTTTTGGCAGAGCCCTGTACGGGATCGACACCGTCTTTCATGCCTTTGGTAAAGGTCTCCGGCCCTGCCCAGAACGTGTAATCCAGCCCGCCTTCCTGCGCGATCGACGAGATTAAGTTGCCCTTTGCGGTTTCAGCCAGTAACCGCAGAGACTTGTAAAGGTTGGACTTGCCGCAGCCGTTGGGCCCGGTTACCACATTGAGGCCGGTCAGGGGCGCGACGATACTCTTAAGGCTGCGGTAGTTGGATACGGCAAATGCGTTGATCATAATCTCAAGATCACTGAGTTTGGTAAAAAAGTCTCGTTATCTCAAGCGCTCTCAGCCGCTTGAATTCGGTTTCGGCCGCTCTCTTTGGCTTTGTAGAGTGCCGCATCGGCGGCAAAGACCAATTCCTCGAGACTGCTCTTGTCATCGGGAACGATGGTGGCGCAGCCCACGCTGACGGTGATGCAATCTCGCGCCGTTGAATGGTCGTGCCTGATGTCCAATGCTTCGATGGCAACGCGGGCATTTTCAGCGACCTGTATCGCACCATTTTCGTCAGTATTGGGGAGTATCAGAATGAACTCTTCTCCCCCGTAGCGTGCCACCATGTCGGTTGAGCGCTGCAGTTGCTCCTGCAGTGTCTCGGCTACCCGGATCAGGCATTCGTCACCCATCTGGTGGCCGTAATTGTCGTTGAAGTGCTTGAAGTGATCCACATCGAGCATAACCACAGATAAGGGCTGGGGCTGCCTTCTCAGGCGCAGCCAGGTGTCTTTGAGGTAGGCGTCACCGGAACGCCTGTTGGCGACGCCGGTCAGGCCATCGCGGTCGGCCAGGCGTTGCAGTTCTTCATTGAGTTCTTCCAGCTCTGCCGTGCGTTCAACCACTTTCTCTTCCAGGAGCCGGGAATGGTCCTGTACCTGAGTGTAGAGCCGGGCGTTTTCGATGGCGACAGCCGCCTGGGCGGAGAGCAGTTGAATCAATTCCACCCGTTCGTCGGTGAAGACGGCGTCGGTCAGGTTGTTTTCCATGTAGACCGCCGCCTCAAAACGTTCCCGCACGATGATAGGGACACACAGTACTGATCGTGGATGCAGGTGAATAGTGTAGGGGTCGTTCACAAACGGGCCGTCCGCCATGGCATCGTGCAGGACCACGGCTTCGCCCCTTTGAAACACCTGGCTGATCACGCTCATTGGCAGGGCGAGGGCCTTGCCCTGACGATCGCTGAGTGTTGAGTGGGTGGGGATCTCAACCTGTGGTGACGGCTGCTCTGGCCGGATTATGGCCTCAACACTGAATGTGCCACCGGCCCGGACAATCAGGCAGCCCCATTGCCCACCGGCATTTTCCAGCAGAATCGCCAGGGTTTTCTGCAACAGCTGGTCCAGCACCATCTCGCCGGAGATCTCACGGGAGGCTTTCATAACCGATGCAAGGTCGAGACTGGCCAAATGGCTTCCTGGTGGGCTGAGGTGGGCCTGAACCCACTGACGAAGCACCGGGAACTCGTCCTCCAGCTGTTCTACCTTGCGTTGTGCGCCCCAGCGGTTGTATACCCCGTGGGCACCACGGAGATAACCCTCGGCTGAGCGCCCTTTACCTAGTGCCAGCAGGTGCCGTGCGGCGCGCTCAAAGGCAGTGGCCTCATCGCGCAGGAAGCCGTTTGCCCGTGCCGTGTCGATGGCCGTGTCATAGAGCTCCAGTGCGGCGTCGTGCCTGCCATCCAGGCGGGCGAGTTCTGCGGTCATCAGAAATTGAAGGTGGCGGAAATTCGCTTCGCAATTGTCCGCCCAACGGGTCATGCGCGCCAGGTCCCGTTCCAGGCGTTCTCGTGTGGCCTGTTGGTCAGCCCTGTTCATGGTGGGGAATAGAGTCGTGAGGGTGAGGTTGGCAACAATGTAGAAACGCACGAGCTGGGGCAGGGACATCGCGGACTTGATTAGCTTGTCCTGCTTTCTGACAAAGTGCAGTGCCTGTTCGTAGTTCCCGTAGAGCAGGTTGATCTCGGCACTGTAGATATGATGATTGGCAATGCCGGTCATGAACTGGCGCGTACTCATTGCCTCGAGACACGCCTGGTCATCAAAATCATCGGTGCTCAGACTGGCCGGTGAGTGGGTGGTGCCAAGAAAATTGCGCTGCATCTGCAGGAAGAGGGAACCGGAGTCCAGCGAATCCTGGTAGGCGCACTCGCGAACGATGTCGAGGTTTTCCTGATGCAACTGGCTTGCGGTTTCCAGATCCATGCCCGGGTCCCAGATCACGCAGTCCTGGGCACTGTAGGCCAGATAGAGCAGGTCGCCGGATTGATAGCCGGCTTCGATGCCCTTGCGGAACCAGGGCGTGAGCGTTGCCCAGTGGTTGCTCCAGTGATGAACGAACATGGCGTATACATAGATAACGCGCGCCCTCAGGCTGAGGTCATCAAGCCGTTCATTGATGGCCAGGCCAACCTTGGCGTACTGATAGCCCAGGGCGGGCTCGTTCAGCTCACCACACAAAAGCATGCCGTAGGCGGCATAGGCAAACGCCGATTCCGGGCAGTTGCCCCGATGCAAAGCCAGGTTAACCGCTTTTAGCACCAGGTAGCTGAACAGCTTGCTGCCGGAGAGAAACGCGGCCGCAAAGATTTCCATCAGCAGACGCATGGCGGTCAATGTGGCTGGGTCTTCGATGACAGGAGCGCCAACCAGATCGGTGATTTCGCGGCCAGCCAGGTTCGTCAGTACCCGTTGGCGTTCGACATCGATATCGTGCTGGCTGGGGTGTTCGGTGAAATTGACACCCAGTAGTGCCAGCCCCTCAATGGCAGCGTGAATAGACGCCTCCATTCTACCCAGCGTGGCATTCTGCCGGGTACGTATGGCGAGAATGTCGGCGCGATGCAGCCGGGAGTCCGCATGGTCCAGCATCTGTTCCAACCAATGGTCGGCCTCTTCGGTACGTCCGGTGAGGTAGAGGCAAAGCTGTATCTCTGACGCCAATGTGGCCATCAGTGAGGGCATCTGTGACCAGGCGTCGTCTGGCAGCAATTCCTCGGCGACCTGCAAGTAGTCGAGTGCCTGTTGATAGGCCGAGGTTTGTCGGGCGCGACTGCCGGCACGAAGGTTGAACTCGGCCAGTTGAAGGCGTTCTGGCCCGGACTGGATCAGCGCACGCCCCTGATTGAGATGATTAACGATATCAATCAATTGGTCATCGGCGACCTGCCCGCCGCCGTGTTGTAGCATCAGGCGCCCGACCGTTAGGTGTACCCGGGGGAGCTCGCCGGTTGCGATGAGGTTGTAGGCAGCCTGCTGCACCCGGTCATGCTGAAAACGATAGCTGGGGTTGAGCACCCGCTCTCCGTCCTGGTGTCTCGCCAGGCGATAATCACTGTGTAGCGGCAGCACGGTGTACTGTTTCAACGCCGGCAGAAGGGCCCGGGCGGTTTCCGCAACGGTATGCTCGTAGATGGTGGCGAGCGTTTGCAGGGTAAAGGTATTCCCGATGCTGGCGGCCAGTTGAAGTACGTTCTGCGTTTCGTCCGGGAGCTTTCGCAGGTTATCCAGCATGAACTCAACCACGTCATGGCTGGTTTCATCCCAACTGGCCCTGTCGAGCTGCCAGTGCCATTGGCCACTGCCCGAATCTGACCAGATTGCCCCCTGGGCATGGAACTGTCGCAGCAACTCGTTGGTAAAGAAGGGGTTGCCCTGGGCGCGGTGAAACAGCATCTCGCTCAGTGTGCGGCTTGTTTCCGGCTCGCAACGCAGGGCATCGGCCACCATTTGGTCCACCGACGATTCATCAAGCGGCCCCACAGGGATCTGATGAATTCGCCGATGGTTGTTGAGGTCATCCAGGAGCAATCTGAGGGGGTGCCCAGGGCCGACTTCATTGCTGCGATAGGCGCCAATCAACAGCAGGTGGCTCTGGTCCCTGGAGGTGACTATACGGCGTATCAGGTCGAGGGTTGGGGTGTCGCTCCACTGCAGATCGTCCAGGAACAGCACGACCGGATGGCCTTCGCCGGCAAACACTCGCAGGAATGCGGTCAGTACCAGCTGCAACCGGTTACGGCTCTCTGAGGGTGGCAGCTCGGTCACAGGGGGTTGTTCGCCGATAATCAGCGCCAGCTCCGGTACCAGGTCGATCACCAGGGCGCCGTTGGGCCCCAGCGCACCAAGCAGTTCGGTGCGCCAGCATTCAAGCTGGTTGTCGGGCTCTAGCATGATTTGCTGCACGAGGGCACGAAAGGTGGCTGCCAGCGCTGAGTAGGCTTCGCTTTGCTGGAACTGGTCGAACTTGCTCTGGACCAGGAAGCCGCGTTCGCGGATCTGGTAGCGATCAATTTCGTTGACCAGTGCCGACTTGCCAACGCCGGAGTAGCCGTGAACCAGGCAGAAACGGGATCGTCCCTCCACCGCCTGCTCGAACAGGCCCAGCAGCTCCTGCAGCTCGCGCTCGCGGCCGTAAAGTGCCTGGGGAATCAGAAACTTCTGCAGATGATCCTTTTCACCCAGTGTGAAGGGCAGCAGTGGCAGATCCTGTTCTATCGACGTGGCGCAACGGGATAGGTCGTGCAGCAGGCCCAGGCTGCTTTGATAACGTTCTTCCGGGGATTTGGCCAGAAGCTTCAGCACAATGTCTGAAAGGGCCTCGGGTATGTCCTCAAACACGGTGTGAGGCGCCGGAGGCAGACGACTTATGTGGCTGTGTACCCACTCCAGGGTATTGTTGGCTGTAAACGGAGGTTGGCCGGTCAGAAGTTCAAACAGCAGCAAGCCGAGGGAATAGTAGTCCGAGCGGTAGTCGAGGCTCCGATTCATGCGCCCGGTCTGTTCCGGCGACATGTAGGCCAATGCCGCCTCGGGCTGATTGGGCAGCTGTTTGGCCTGCCGCTCCTGCCCCAGCTCCGATGCTATATTGAACCCCGACAGCACCAGTGCGCCACTTCTTGAGTCAAACAGGACGTTATGGGGTGTCAGCGACTTGTGCACGATGTCCTGTGCGTGGATGTCGCTCAGAATCTGTACCAGGGTCTGGGCTATTTTCAGCGTCTGGGGCAGGGGCAAGCGTCTGTTACGGCTCTCGGCCATTACCGAGGCAAGCGAACGCTCACAGGGATCGGTGATGAGCGCCAGGTTCCCACTACCGTGTGGCAATATGTCATGAACCCTGCGTACGCCTTTCACGCCGTCGAGCCGTGAAGCAATGCTGGCTTCGTGATTGAGCGTGGCCACCTGCCTGCGGTCGGGATATTCGGTATCAAGGGTTTCAATGCAGACGTCTGCACCGTCCGAGAGTCGCCGTGCGCGATAGGCCGCCCGGCCTGCTTTTCTCCAGAGGCAGAAGGAGATTGTGTATCCGGGCAGCTGTAATTCGCTCTGCATCAGGTGCCGCTCCTGGGGATCACGCCTGGCAATGGAACACTCGATCGAAGGTGGCGCTGAAGTCCTCTTTGGCGTTGTCCAGTAGGGGGTGGCCATGGCCACAGAGAACGTGTTTGAAGTTCAGTGTTTTGAGCCGGTTAAAATCCTCGGCAGCAGGTTCCGCCGCCTGCAGCCAGACTGGGCCAATGTTGGCGGGTGTGAAGAAGCCCATCTGCTCCATTCGCTGTCGCGAGGCGTCGCAGAAGTGCTCGTCGGGTTTCAGCCAGTTCTGCAGGGCGTCACAGGCTATCAGGATGCCGCCATCCCGCTGGAGGTGGAGTACGCCTTCAGGAAGTTTGGTAGTTTGGAACTGAAATAGCGATGCGTCACTCAGGGGCAGCGTCTGGCCGAGGACGTTTGCCTCTCTTTCAGACCCGCTTTGGTCCTCCGGTTCCAGACCTGGCATCACCCAGTACTGCGCCTGGTAACGGTCAACATAGAACGCATCGTCACGCCCATGCAGAGCGCCAAGCCGAATCACGTCGGTTACTTTTCCCAGTCGGTCCAGTTCCGCCAGGCCGTCATCATCAAGGCGGACCGTATTGATAAGGATCAGCCGTTCACCGTCACGGACGATGGTCATGTTGCGGCTGAATTGCCAATCCAGGTCCATAAGGACGGTTTCCATGGCACCACTGACAAAAAACAGATCCGGCAGGATCTCTTCGATGGCATTGTGTGCCAGGGCTGGCGGGAAAGACGGCATGAGAACTCCTCAGTCTTTATCATAGTTATAGCGGCCGACGTAGCGATACTCTCTGGCGTATTCGTTCAGATAGGCGTTGAGGTATCGCTTCTGGGCCTTGTTGAGGCGTCCGTTCCGGATATCGTCCATGGTTTCATCAACCTTGCTGCTGTCCAGCCGTCTGAGGTGAAAAAGCGTCATGTCCCTGCCTCCAAAAAAGCCTTTGAGGAAGTGGTGCAGAGGCCTCGCCTCGGACATATCAAACACGGCCCCGTAGAGGGCTGTGTACAGCGGCTGTTTTGCCAGCAACGCCCGGTCAAATGTTGGGTAGTCTCCGGGTGGTGCCGCGAACGTTGGGTACTCATCAAGTTGATGAATGGGCTGATTGGCCAGTGACTCCAGGTATTTGCCATCCAGTCCGGCCTGGCGGCCTCCCTCCAGAACGATGTTCAGGTAACGACGGCTTGGTCGGCAGTCGTTGTCGATAAATTGGGGCATGCCCACATAGGTGAGAGCAGAGACCTTCGGGGCCATTGCCGCGCTAGGGTTATCCGGCTCTACCTCGATCTCTATGCGGTTATAGCCATGCCCGTAAGCTTCGGCCTGATCTAACAGAGAAAGCGCCTCGTCCGGGCATTCATGGAGCACGCCGAGAACCCGGTCGTCCGGGTGGCCGGTGTTTTCGATGTTGCCAACACCACCCTCATGGCGGAAGAAGTGCTGCACGTTGAAGCGCAACTGCCATCCGTGCAGCACCGCTTTCGTAGATGCCCGAGGCTCGACACCCTTCGCTCTCAGCGAGAGCATGCTCATGTTGGAGCCAAAGCCAAAGTAGTAAAACATAGATTCAATAGGTTACAGGTTAACCTGCCCTCAGGTACTTTTCTATAACCTGCCACGGCAAAGGCGGTGGCAGATTGGCTTATCAGCAATACGGCCAGGTATCGGTTTTCGCGGAGCTACCTTTACCCCGGGATATTGGGGCTTAATGGTAGTCTATATGGCATCATTATTTATGATCTCGCGTTGAAGTTATACCCGAGTATTGAAAGTGCCAAACCCCGTTCCCTTTAGCCTGAAACCATGACCTCTCTTTATTCACTATGATTCAGCATCTCACAGAAGCCCTTGTCCCTCTGCTGTCTTTGATACTCCTCGGGGCCATTCTTGGCCGAAAAACCGATTTTTTTGACGGCAAGGCATTGGCTGGCCTGGTTACCACCGTTGGAATCCCCGCGTTGCTGCTCCACTCCGTATTGAGCATGGATATGGGCATTTTAGGAATGGGTGCCCTTGTAGGCATTACCGTGGCCTGGCTGGTCGTCATGGCGATGGTCACTGCACTGTTGCTTACGCTAGCTGGCCTGCCGGTGAGGTCCTATCTTCCGGCGTTGGTGCACCCGAATACGGGCAATATGGGGATTCCGGTGTGCTTTGCGCTGTTTGGTCCGCAGTCGCTTGGGCTGGCGGTGGTGATTTCCTCGGTGATTCAGGTCAGTCATTTTACGTTGGGAATCGGCTGCCTGTCCGGGCGGTTTTCCATCAGGGCAATGCTGAAGAACGGGCCCGTCCTGGCATTGATCGCAGGTGCTTTTCTGTTGGCGACAAACATTCGCCCGCCTGGACCGGTGATGATAACGCTGGATATGCTGGGCTCGATTACCGTACCGATAATGCTAATGCAATTGGGCAGCTCTATTGCCAACCTGCGGCTGTCAGGCGCGCGGGATATGCTAAGGCCTCTCGTGTTCAGTCTGTATCGGCCATTGGGTGGTCTAGCCCTTGCGTGGGTGCTGTTGCTGATTTGGCCGTTGAGCGCCATGGAAGCGCAGGTTTTCCTGATTCAGTGTGCGATGCCGGTGGCGGTAATGAGCTACGTACTGTCGGTGCGCTATCAAGGGCCGTCGCAGGAGATCGCTTTGACTATTCCAATGTCGTTGCTGGTTTCTTTGGGGATTGCCGTAATTTTTGCCCTGTTTGCGTAGTGGGCAGCGCCCGGGATTGCTGCGGCGAACATCAGGTCGGCTTGCGGCTCCAACGTATTGACGGTGCCCAGTTTCCGTAGTCACCCTGAATGAACCGTGTCTACCAGCAATCGTTTGGCCGGGCGGGAGAGTATTCTGACTGATCACACGCCAGAACAATCCGGTGACCGCGCGCTAAGAAGTGCAATGCTTGTAGCGCTTGCAGCCCTTTTCTGGGGGCTTTCGGGTGGTATCGGCCTGTCTCTTATACACATCTCCGAGCCCACGAGACTAAGGCGAATCTCGTA
>OJBB01000661.1_pt1 | contig 10861 bp, 7 predicted proteins | sample 1590401 | NCBI WGS metagenome assembly OJBB01 (sample SAMN05416789, study PRJEB24817) | seawater metagenome | isolation source: Sea water | place: Canada:Atlantic | collected 2013-07 | reverse complement strand
CCCCTTTAATGTGACCAAACAATTCAGACTCAAGGAGTTGTTCAGGTATAGCGGCACAATTGATTGCCGTGAATACCTTATTTTTCCTGTTACTCGCTTGGTGAATTGCTTTTGCCAATAGCTCTTTACCGGTACCGCTTTGGCTATGAATAAGTACACTAAAATCACTGTTAGCTACTTGTTTAGCTTGTTGTAATAGTGAAGTCATCACAGTACTTCGGCTAATTATATTATTTCGCCATAGCTCTGTTTCTCCGGTTTTCTCATTCTGTGAAGGCTGTAATCGTATGGCTTGTTCAACGGTATCAAGTAGCTCTTGGCTTTCAAAAGGTTTAGTTAAAAAACTAAACACACCTTGTTTAGTGGCGTTAATTGCATCTGGAATGGTGCCATGAGCAGTCATAATGACGACAGGAATATTAGGATGCTGTATTCTAATTTGTTCGAATAAAGCCATGCCATCCATGCCTTCCATACGCAAATCACTAATAACTACTTGAGGAATAAAATTTTGTAATCTTCCTAAAGCAATTTTTGCATTGGCGGCAGACTCAACATCATATCCTGCCGCAGATAAACGAATACCAAGTAAACGTAATAAACTTGGGTCATCATCCACTATCAGTATTTTGGCTGAATTACTGGTAACTGTTTGGTTGCTTAGGCTCATAAAATGTTATCTCTCTTAGCCACGTTCGTTAATGTTTTTATCAATTTTTTTGAGTAATATAAGTTGTTTATTTACATGTTCTAATTGTTGGTTCAGTTGTTCAATGGTTACGTTATGTTTATCGTTCTGCTCATTATATTCTTTATCTGAGAGTGACTGTTTTTCAAGTAAACGAAGTTGAATATTTAATTGATCTCTTAATAACATGATAAAAGCTAAGTTGCTTTGACTCATTTCATTGCTTGCTAATAGATGCTCATTTAGCAGGCTTTTTGCTTTGTAAGGCTGATACAGCCCCGGATTTGGCAAACTATAGAGTAGAATGAGTTTGCTTTGACTAAGCGTTTTGTCATTGAGTTGATTAGTCATTAAGGACTGCAGCTTTTTCTCTTCTGACATAAGCTGCTTATTATTTAGGGTTTTTAAGGTTAAATAATACTGACTATATTCGACCGAATTATTAGTAATAGTCTTTTCATTATGTGTAATAACCGTTGGCTCAGTCACTTGGCAAGCGGTTGATAAACTAGTTAATAGCAAAATAAGTGCAATCGAAAAACACTGTTTAGCTGGTCTAATTGCTGAATTTTTTACGCTCAGGTTAGGTCTTTTCATAATTCATTATCTGTTTGTGTATTAGGTAAAGTGATGGTGATACAGGCGCCGCTCTCATTAGCCGCGCTAATTTTCCTTGCTGGTATAACTTCGATTTTACCATTAAGGCGAAGTAATAGCTCTTTGACTATGGTAAGCCCTAAGCCACTACCTTTTATCTGGCTATTGATCGGTGCTTTACCTTGATAAAAAGCATCAAATACTTTTTCGCTAAGTGATGGGTCTATCCCCGGTCCTTGGTCAATTATGTTAATAGTTATGCATTCCTTGCTGCTGCTATAAGTTATGGTGATATCTCCATTCACCGGAGAATATTTTATCGCATTAGAGAGAATATTATCTAGAATGACACTGAGTTGTTTACTGTTGCTGTAAACAAAATACGGACTGTTATTACACTTCATGGTCAAATTCTTCGACTTTATATCGAGTTTTCGAACATTACAGGCATCGTTTATTAACTCAGACAAACTAATTTTCTCTAAGCCATGAAGGCTTGTTGAATCAAGAACAATATTGAAATCGAGTAAGTCTTCAATTAAACGCTGGAGACGATTAACACTCACGCGAATAATATCGCAAATTTCTTGCTGGTCCTCATTGAGCGGGCCAACACTATTATCATAAATAAGCTCGGTGCCTTCCCTAATTGCGGCAAGTGGTGTTTTTAATTCATGGGATATATGACGGATAAAACTCGACTTTTGTAACTCAAGTGCATGTAGCCGTTGGCGCATATTTTCTAGCGCATCTGCTATTTCCCTGACTTCAGCAGGGCCGTGTAAGTTAATTTCTTGTTCAAAACTACCTTGCTCAAGCAATTGAATTTCATCAGTGAGCCGTTTTAATGGTTTGGTGATCAAAATGATAAATACACCGGCAATTAGCAAAGTGATAGGGATAATATATAAACGCTCAAGAATGTTATCGCTAATTTCTTCGGTGGTCTGTTGTATATCTAAAACCTGTTGATTAACAACAAAAGTACTGCGTTTCTCTAGCTGCTCATTGATAAGTTGTAATGGTTTAAATTCTTGTTGGATTTGTTCTAATGAAAACGTATCGATATTCTCGTTTAGCATCAGTTCTTTTATTCTATCACTTTCAGCTTTCAACGACGTTAACTGCTCTTTTAGTACTTTATCTTGCTGTTTAGCCGATGTTTCTTGAATTATATCTATTAACGCTTTGTGGTGACCACTAAATATGGCAAGCAATTCATCGTCTTTGAGTACTACAAATTGACTTGCAGAGCGCTCTAGTTTGGCAATAGTTTCATCCAGCTTACTGTTAAGTTGTGTCAATTGCGCAACATTATAAATAGCGCTAGTACTTTTTTGGGCTAATTCACTGGCTTTATTAGCGCCAAAAATCAACGCCATTACTAATGGCATTGCAACGAAGGTAAAACCAATTAACGTTAGTTTCTTAATAGAAATTTTATTAAGGAATGATAGGCTAAAACCAAAAAAAGAAAGTGTTAACTGCCTTGGTAATCGCTTACTTTTTTTTGGGTTGTTAAGTGAAGTCATAAAATCTAGCCTAAACGCTTTACATGGTTACATCTGAGTACCCTTTGTATGACAAAAATAAAGTAAAAACAAGGGTGTCTTTATTTTGAGACAAGGATAAATAATAATTTTAACTTTCTTAAGTCTTTGTAAAATAATGTTTTCTTTTGTTTTTTTATTTAACAATAACTGGCAATATTTTATTGTGTTGTTATTTGGTGACACTTTAGTACGTTATTAATGCATCATTTGTTAATTAAATTCTTTTAAATCAAGCGGTTATGTTGTTTGGCATGCTCTGTGCTAAACCTTGGTTGATAATGGATTTAACTAGCGCTTATAAAACGCTTTAATATTAAAAAAGAGGATTCACCATGGATAGTATCAGTTTAACTCAAGTAACCGCATTTGTAGTAGCCGTAAGTATGGCATCTTTTTTCGTCAATGCTGATGATGAACTCGCGTATAGCAATGAAGATAATACCGTCGTGAATGCTGAAAACTCGGCTAACGCAGAAGCAATTACAGCAGCTATCGAAGAAGTAAAAGAGCCAAGTGATAAATTTACTTTTACTTCATTAGACATCGACAAAAATGGCATGTTAAGCCGACAAGAAGTTGTTGATGGAGAAAATAGATGGTTAGTGAAGTCCTTCACAAATATAGATAGTAATGCTGACAACTCAGTGACAGAACAAGAGTTAGTTGATTTTGTCGCTAAAAAGGCGGCGCTTACTAAATAGTAAGTAAATAACAAGTAAACAGCGAGTAGTACTTGCTCGTGACAGTTTTAGGGGAGCCCCCAACCCCATATCAAATCAGTTAGTCATCTTTCTTAAGGACTGAGAAAGTTTCTGCATCGATTTGGTATATACCCTTTCTCTCCCCTTGGGTCGGCTACTTAGGTAGTCGGCCTTTTTTATGTGTTGTAACATATAATATACCCGTTACCATTCAAAATGCAGGTTTCAGAGTACTTGAGCTATTTCAATTCAAGACGCTGTGATGAAATAATGGTTATTCAGGAGAATTGCTCCTGCATTCTCTAATAACACCATCCATGTAGCGTCATTATAAATCACAGCAACGATGAAGTGATGTTGCTCAAGCGCTTCTTCTATGGGTTTAAAATGACTTTATTCGGCGTTAAATAATCAAAGCATAGAGTGAATTGCTTAAATTATTTGTATTGCCTAAAGTCATTTTAATTCCCCCTGAAATCCTGCACTTTGAATGGTAACGGGTATAATCCTTCCACTTGAAAGTGTTAGATTGATAATCTCTGAGCGACTCATAATCAATACACATTTTTGATAAATGATTATTCCTTTAAAACTTAAAAAGAAATTCTATGCATTGTATGGGCTGAGTATTATTTGCTCTACTCCCCGAAGTACGGGTAGAAATGTTTGAAGTAGCTTTAGACTAAGTTAACATTGAATAATTATGTTTATTATTGGTCTACTTTTCTTGAGGTGTAGTTGATTCCAACTGAATTCTAAACGAAATGGCTATAAACAAAGTGTTGCTTTAAATATATCGAATTAAAACACCATTGGAAGCCTGAAGTTAAGTCTGATATCTGGAGCATCATCAGTAACGCCAATATTCAATGATAAATTAATGTTTGTTTGTTTTGTATAGTTGAATGAATAGCCAATAATCAGTTGGCCAATATCAAGCGCACTACCGTTAATTTTAAAGTTATCAATTTTGGATTTTAATACATGTTTATGTGAGTAACTTAAGCTCATAGAAGTACGTTCATTTAATGACAGACCTAAGCCAAAGCTAAACCCTATGCTATCACCGGGATTAACTTCCCCTACCTCTTCATCGGTTTTTAAGTTATTGCCGTAGCTTATATTACCAAAAAGCACACCAGGGTCCGTCGCGTAGATTGCAGTTAAACTAGGTTGAACACTGTAGTATCCAGAGCCTGTTGGTAACTCTGTAGGGAAAACAGTTCCTGGTGTTGATTCTACATACTCAACATCGAATGGACTTGTACCTGTTGGGATTGTGGCAACAAGGTTAAAAACATAAATTGCTCCGCCATCTGCGCCAGAGTTAAGCTGATAACGTGTAGATAATTCAATATCACCCATATCACTACCACTTGCTGTAAATATGTCATCCTCACTAACTCCTATGCTTATTGGGCGAGAGCGCTGACTGTCATTTCGGCCAATGTAAGAAAGTTTCATGTCGACCTCCCATCGATCAGTCACACCATATCGAGCACCGAGACTACCAACAACGGTATGACGCTTTATTTCTCTAAGGTCGATCACACCAACCACGAGTGCAGGTAGAAAAGAATAAGCATCTAGAAATACACGGTTAGTATCTGTGTATGAATAACCTAACCTTGGCTCTATTATTAAAGTACCTGATTTTGTAAGTACGCCGCTATTATTAGTACTTAATTTAGGTATAGCTGAGACATCAATGCGGGTAGCTTTTTTAGGTGGCGCTTTACCTACCGGCTTATTAATGACAGGCGAAACTTTACGTTTTTTGTTATTCGTAACTTGATTGCTAGCTTGTTGGGCGTTTTTGTTTTTGGGAGAATTCTTATTCTGTTGATTGATTTTTGAACTTTGCTTTTTAATTGAACGTTTTAATTTTTCAATCTCCTTTCCCTGCTGAATTAGTATTTTATATTGTCGCTCTAACTCAAGTAGGTGTTTTTTATTAGCAGACTCTTGCGATTCAGTTATTTGCTGTGAATAACTGTAATGGCTTGTAGACATCGACAATGCAAACATAAGCACAAATAGTTTATATCGTTTTGCAGGAGGTAAGATTATGTGACTATTAGTTTTTTTCATAAATTTCTCTTATATGAAAACATTCAAAGTAGTTAAGTCAATCATTGAAAGTTTACAAATATATTTGTTAACTGAAAATCATGCTTTAGACCTAGATGGTAGTTAATATAAGCTTATATGTTAAAGCTTGAAATGCAAATTTAGGGAGTAACAAATAAGAGGAAAACAAGTAGGGAAATTTATTTTTTATCGGTCATACCAATAGAATTATTACTTACCTATTGAAACTCACACAGGGCTAGCGACTTTGTTTTAAGCAAAGTAAGTAATGAGTAAACCAATTGACAGTCTTTATAAAAACTTTCGTATTCAAAGAAGAGTGAATAATGGTAAGTTATTAGTACCAAACTATTTAATCCTTCTTTTGGATTAAATAGTTTGATTAATGCGTTTGACAAATATAATAATTATAATTCTATGAGGATGTTTCATGACCATCATGCAAAAAGCTCTATGGTTCATTGCCAGTGTTGGTAATTTTTCAGCAGGGTACTTCTACATGCACAGCGAAAGTGCTTTTAGTTTAATTTTATTAATCTCAACATTACTTTATAGCATTATTGGACTGTATGATGTCTTTCATAGTCGCCATAGTCTGAATCGCCTTTATCCGGTAGTCGCTTATCTACGTTATTTCCTTGAATCTTACCGAGTTGAAATACAACAATATTTCATAGCAAACGATACCGAAGAGCGTCCATTTAACCGTGAGCAACGTACTTTAGTGTATCAACGTGCTAAAAATGTCCGTGATACTATCGCTTTTGGTACCCAGCGTAATCTTGTTGAAGATAATTATCTAAGTTTATGGCATTCATTAGCGCCTACTCATATCAAAGAGGCTGCTAAGCGAGTCATTATTGGTGGTGCTAGTTGCCAGCAGCCATACTCAGCATCCTATTTAAATATTTCAGCGATGAGTTTTGGCTCGTTAAGTTCAAATGCCATTGAAGCACTAAATTTAGGTGCTAAAAAAGCAGGTTGTTATCATAATACTGGTGAAGGAGCTGCGAGCCCTTATCATTTAAAGCACGGCGGCGATATTGTGTGGCAGCTAGGTACCGGTCTTTTTGGCTGTCGTGATGAACAGGGACGATTTAACCCTGCTACCTTTGAGAAAACAGCTAAGCTGCCACAAATAAAAATGATTGAAATAAAATTAAGTCAAGGCGCAAAGCCAGGTCATGGTGGTGTGCTGCCTAAAGCGAAAATTACCGACGAAATCGCCCACATCAGACATATTTCAAAGGATAAAGACTGTATCTCGCCGGCAGTTAACCCAGAATGTACTTCCCCAAAGGATTTGTTAGCTTTTATCGAGCAATTACGCAGCTTAAGTGGCGGTAAGCCTATTGGCTTTAAATTATGTATTGGTAACCCCGCCGAGTTTTTAAGTATTTGTAAAGCAATGTTAGAAACAGGTATTACACCTGATTTTATCACTGTTGATGGAGCCGAAGGGGGGACAGGTGCTGCACCAGTTGAATTTACTAATCGCTTAGGGCTAATTTGTCTAGAAGGCATAAGCATAGTAAACAATGCATTGGTTGGTGTTGGACTCAGAGATAAAATAAAAATAATTGCTTCGGGTAAAACGGCATCAAGCTTTGATTTACTCGCAAAAATTGCTGCCGGCGCCGATGTAGTTAATGCGGCTAGAACTATGATGATGGCCATTGGCTGTATACAATCAAGACATTGTAATACTAACCTTTGTCCTACAGGTGTAGCGACTCAAGATCCCGCAAGAGCAAAAGCAATTGACATCGAGTCAAAAAGTGACCGAGTGAAAAACTTCCATGATAATACGGTAGCAAGTTTCTTTGAATTGGTGGGGAGTATGGGCTTGGACGATCCAGCTAAGCTCATTCCGCAAATGATTAAAAGGCGTTCACCTTATGGCGTTCAAATGTCGATGGGCAGTATTGTAGCGCCATTACCGGCAATGGCTTTAGTTGACCCTTTACAGAACAAGTTAGACCTTGATGAGTCTTGGCAACATTGGTGGCAAGCAAGTAGTGCAGAGCAATTTTATGTCGATGACATTTTTATACTGAAATCGCCAGAGTTTCATCAAGTAAAAACAAATCGAGCTTAGTTATGCTCTTTTGCTTTAAAATAGAGTCTTTTAAGTCATATGACTTAGAAGACTCTAGCAATATTTAAGATTGGTTTACCTCCAGACAATTATTTAGTCTGAGCTTATATATATCACTCATCTATATCATTCAGCGACCAACTGGTTAAGTGTGTAACTTGTGTCGTCACTGCCTAATTTAGTCTTCATATAAGGTAATATTTCTTCAAGCTGCGAAGTTAATTGCCATGGAGGATTAACAATAAACAATCCAGTACCTGTCATACCGTATTCATCAGTATCACTTTCTAGACAAAACTCTACTTGTAATACATTTTTGACCGAGCTTTTAGTGAAGGTATAGCTCATCTGCTCAACTAACTCGCGCTTAACAACGGGATACCAAAGAATGTATGTGCCTGTTGAAAACTTTTCATAGGCCTTAATAATAGTTTTTACCGCTTTGTGATAGTCTTCTTTCAATTCATAAGGAGGATCGATAAGTACCACACCACGACGACTTGGTGGTGGTATTAAACCAAGCACACCTTGATAGCCATCAGATTGTTTAACAAACACTTTACGCCAGCGCTGGCAAAAATCTTCCAAGTGTTGAATATCAGTCGGGTGTAATTCAAATAAATGACTACTGTCTTGTCGACGAACAAAAGCTTTTGCTATGCCAGGGGAGCCAGGGTAAACGTCAAGGTCGTTACTTGTGTCAGTACTTATGTCTGCACTTGGATCAGTCTTACGGTCAGAAGCAAGGTTGAGACTCTTGATCAGTGATAAATAAGGTTCTAGTGACTCAGGCGCATCTTCATCGTTAATAATCTTGGCAATACCGTCTTTATACTCACCCGTTTTTTGGGCATATTCGTCGGCTAGCTGATACATACCAGCCCCCGAGTGGCTATCTATGTAACAAAAGCCTTTTTCTTTACGAGTCATATAATCTAAAACAAGTGATAAAACACTATGCTTTAGTACATCGGCAAAATTGCCAGCATGAAAAGCGTGACGATAACTAAGCAAGGTAATTCCTTAAGAGGGAGTTATGTTAAACAGTGGGAACACGGCTATCAAAAGGTATATTGATAGCCGATAAATATTTTGAACGTAAACTTAAACTTGGCTGGCTAAGTACTCATCGTAAGTGCCAGCAAAATCGATATAACCGTCTTTGGTTATTTCAATAATACGGGTAGCGATGGTTGAAACAAACTCTCTGTCGTGACTAACGAATAAAAGCGTCCCTTCGTATTGCTCTAACGCCATATTCAATGATTCAATCGATTCCATATCCATGTGGTTGGTTGGCTCATCAAGCAGCAATATATTAGGATTGTGCATCATTAGCTTACCAAACAGCATACGACCTTTTTCACCACCAGATAAGACTTTAATTGACTTTTTAATATCATCGGCAGAGAAAAGCAAACGACCTAAATAACCACGAACAGCTTGCTCGTCATCAGTTGGTTGACGCCATTGGCTCATCCAGTCAAATAAGGTCATGTCATTTTCAAATTCAAACTCATGATCCTGTGCATAATAACCGATATTGACATTTTCAGACCAAGTAAACTCACCTGAATCTTGCTGGTAAGCTACTTCGTTCATTAACGTACGTAAAAGCGTGGTTTTACCAATGCCATTTTCACCGATAATAGCGATACGTTCACCGACTTCAATTAATGCTGAAATGTCTTTAAGTACAGAGTTACCATCAAAGCTTTTATTCAATTTTTCAATAACTAAAGCATTACGGAATAATTTCTTCTCTTGCTCAAAACGAATAAACGGATTACTACGACTAGATGGTTTGACTTCATCTAATTGAATTTTATCAATTCGCTTGGCGCGAGAAGTCGCTTGTTTTGCTTTTGATGCGTTAGCAGAGAAACGGGCAACGAAGGCTTGAAGTTCACCAATTTGTGCCTTTTTCTTAGCGTTATCTGACAATAAGCGGGCTCTTGCTTGTGTAGCAGCCAACATGTATTCGTCATAGTTACCAGGAAAAACACACAGTTCGCCATAATCTAAATCGGCCATATGAGTACAAACACTGTTTAAAAAATGTCTATCATGGGAAATGATGATCATGGTTGAATTACGTTCATTTAACGTTTCTTCTAACCATTGGATAGTGTGAATATCTAAGTTGTTGGTTGGCTCATCAAGTAACAAAATATCAGGATTTGAAAAGAGTGCCTGAGCTAGTAATATACGTAACTTAAAGCCAGGAGCGATTTCGCTCATTAACCCGTAATGTTGCTCAACAGGAATACCTACACCGATTAACAATTCACCAGCACGACTTTCAGCACTGTAACCATCCATTTCAGCGTATTCAGACTCTAAATCACCCACTTTCATACCATCAGCTTCGCTCATTTCAGGCAAAGCATAAATACGGTCACGTTCTTCTTTTACTGCCCATAACTCGGTATGGCCCATGATCACAGTATCAATAACACTGTTTTCTTCAAAAGCGAACTGGTCTTGGCGTAATTTACCCAAACGTTCACCCGTATCAAGATTAACGTTACCAGACGTTTGCTCTAAATCACCACCTAAAATCTTCATGAAGGTAGATTTGCCACAACCATTTGCGCCGATTAGACCATAACGGTTACCGCCACCAAATTTTTGTGAGATATTTTCAAACAATGGCTTAGCGCCAAACTGCTGGGTTATATTATTTGCTGCTAGCATGATGTGTTCCGTCGAATGTTGATGTTTACTGAATCAAATAAAACAGTAAATTTACCGATAAAATATTGCGCGCGATTATACACGACAAGACAATAATAGTTAATAAAATTTCTAAGTAAGGCGTAGTGTAAATAAATCAAATAAACGAGCTAAATAGGTTAGCTCGTTTATATACCCAAGCCACTTGAAGATGCGTGTTTCAGGACGTCTGAGCTATTCATGATCAAGGCGCCTCCTTTTATTAAGGGTTATTCCCTTAAAAAAGGAGTCAACGAAGAGCATGGTTTGATCGGACGTTCCCGCAGGGCTGGTTTAGAAACGCTTTATGCTGCGTTATTGATTTCGACAAGGGGGCAACCCTTCTCTTCAATCAATGCCTTACCTAAAGGCATTTCTAATTCCAGCTGAAACCTGCATCTTCAGGTAGCTTGGGTAT
>OJBB01000657.1_pt1 | contig 10923 bp, 10 predicted proteins | sample 1590401 | NCBI WGS metagenome assembly OJBB01 (sample SAMN05416789, study PRJEB24817) | seawater metagenome | isolation source: Sea water | place: Canada:Atlantic | collected 2013-07 | reverse complement strand
ACGAGATTCGCCTTAGTCTCGTGGGCTCGGAGATGTGTATAAGAGACAGAGCCAAATATGTCGAAAACTTAGCTCGAACAACGCCTGCAACTGTGGCAAAGTAAAATTACTGACTCTTACCTAAACTAATAATAATTATAAATATAATGACAACACTTTTAAGAATTCCCATTACTAATGTATTTGGACAAGGTGATTACAGCGTAACTTTGCACCTTGGTAGTGAAAAATCCCCCGTTAACCTGCTGCTCGATACGGGTAGTAGTACGCTTGTAGTAAAAAGTACGACTTACCAAGCTAACCTGGATAAAAAATTAACACCGAGTACCGCAGTTCAAGAAGTTAATTATGGTGTTGGCGGTTGGAATGGCCCTGTTATATTCACCAGTATTAATATTCATGAGCATTGTCATAAATCTGATCATCCGCAAAGCATTGCGAAAAGCCCAAGCATGAATTTAAGTAATGCGCCCGTTGCACTGGTGCATTCTGACAAACAAAGTAAAACATTTGGCGATGCCGATGGGATTTTAGGTTTGGCTTACCATCACCTAAATAAAAGTTTTGATTTTAGCGATTATTTTACTGAACATAAGATTACACCTGCGCTGAGTTACCCGTGGCCTTTTAGTCATGAAGTAAGTGAAGACTTGGTTAGTTTTAAAAAACTGATGTGGAAATACCCAGAACATGATGTAACGCCCTACTTCACCTTATTGGAAGAACAGCAGCTGAGCGCTAATAAATTTGCTTTCTACAGTAAACGTTCTGCAATACATGTTAATAAGAGCCACTCAAATAAGATTCACAAAATACCTTCAGACGAGTTAGCCAAAGATCCCTTGAACAAAGGTTTATTAATATTAGGGGGAGGTGAAGAACAAACCGACTTATACCAAGGTGAATTTCAAAGTATCAAGGTTGAGCATGATGTTTATTACAATGTGGACCTTAAATCCGTTCAGGTTGGAACAAGCAAGCCAGTAATAGCTGAGCCGCTTAACCAGAAACATCTAAAAAGTTATTTCACTAATGCCATTATTGATACCGGTGCCGGTGGTATCGTACTTACGGCTGAAATATACCAACAAGTGATTAATGACCTTATTGCTTATAACGCTAACTTTGCCCAATGTTTAGCGCCTTTTAAAGAAATGAGCGCACAACTTGTCGGTATAGATATAAATGAGCTGAAACTAGACCAATGGCCAACAATCTATTTCAATTTTGTCAGCGAGCCAGCAACCGCTAATACCGAAGAAAAAATTGTACAACTTGCTTGTACGCCAGAAACTTATTGGCAAATTAATACGCCTAATTATGACAAAGCGTGTTTTCGTTTACTAAGCCAATTACCGCAATGGCCAAATCAAAGCATTATTGGCTTACCACTGTTAAATAACTATTACGTGGTATTTGACCGATCTAAAGATAAAACCGGCGTAGTGAAGTTTGCACAACAAAAAGTTGAGCATATTAGTGCATAGTTTTACTACTGAGCGCTTATTAATAAGGCCACTACTTGCTGAAGACCAAACATTTTTTTGTCAGCAATATACTAATGAAAAAGTAATGGACAATACTGGCGGTGCCTTAAGCCAAATAGATGCAGAAAAACAATTCCAACGTTCACTCAAAGCAAATGAACGTGCAAGCAGTGGTGGGAAAAAGTCAGTACTTACTTGGGCAATAGTAAGCCTAAGTACAGGAATAATTATTGGCAGCCAAACATTTTCATTTTTGACACTGCCTCATAACACTAAGGTAATGAAAAAAACCGAGCTTGATGGAATAGTACAAGCTGAGGTGGGTATCGTGCTATCTATAGAATCACAAGGAAAAGGGTTAGGCAAAGAAGCGCTCGCTGCTTTGGTTGAGTATGGCTTTAACTCATTATCACTTGATAGGATTAATGCCTATTATGTAAAAAGTAACCTTGCTTGTGCCCGTATTTTTGCTCGCTTCAATTTTATTTGTAACTCTTCGTCACCATTAAAAAATACTGAAAACACAGAGCATTGCTACTTACAGATAGAGAATTATTGTTAAGCAGGAAAATTCACTGCAATGGACAACTAATAATCATTGCCTAGTTCACTAACTCTCTGATAACTTAGTTACTGCGATTAAATGTACTATTAATAAGGATGATAATGGACACGCTTATGAGTAAAGTAATACAAGTATTAGAAAAATTGGCAAGAGATGCTTCACTAATAAGTGAAGAAAACAGAACTACTATGCTAATTGATGCTGATATCACGGATAGCCAACAACAAGCCATTGTAACTAGGGATATCAATAAACTGGCTGACAGCCTTGGTGATTTAGCTAAAATTAAGTATATCATTCCACTTATTCCAGCAGAAGATGACGAGTCGGAAGAAGAACAAAGTGATGAGAAAAGTGATGCACATTCTCAGTTAACTTCTAACTTCTAATTGATCATAAAGTTATGATCTTTAGCATAACAAAAAATAACCTTCACTACTTATTAGGTTATACAGTGCTGCTCTACTGTCTATTAGCTGTCAGCATTGAAAATGCACAAGCGATTGAAGTAAAAATACAAGAGCAAAAAAAATCAATCAACAATACACTTTCAAATAATGAGATATCAGAAAAGCTTCAACTTGCTGATAACAATAAACGCTCCCACTATATTATTTTTAAAAAGTTACTCTCCGAAATAAATCAACAACCAGATCTCAAAAAAACACAACAGCACTCACTAGATTTTTTAAATGCTTATGATTTATTGTATATAGGTAAATATGCTATAGCGAAAAGTCTATTTGAAGCCTTATTGCAACGTAATGTCAGTAAATTAGTGCAATTTAAAACTAATTATCTTCTGATTTATATCGCTACAGCAACGCAGAACTGGCGAGACGGATTACAGTACATAGCAAGCAACACTAAATTGTTAACAAGGTTCCCCAACGGAGAGCCCTATCAAAATAATATGTTAGCAACCATTATATTTTACAATCAAATAGGGCAATATCATTTAGCGCTCACTTATATAGATAACCTTTCTAAACAGGAGTTATCAGCTAAAAATAGCTGCGCACTTTTACAACTTTCCTTAGAAGCACAATTTAATCTGAAAAAGCTGAAACATACCGATAGCATTTTTCAACAGGCTATTAATAAATGTATAAATGCTGACTTTATTATTGCTGCAAACTTGATACGCTTTTATAAAGCAAAACTCTACATACAAGATGAGAATCCAGAAAAAGCAGTGACTTTACTTTCATCCCATAAAGAAGAAGTTATAAATACTCATTATCCTATGTTAATAGCAGATATGAGTAATATATTTGCCGAAGCCTATTGGCAAATGAGTGATATTTATAATGCAAAAAAATACGCAACTGAATCGCTAGAAAGTAACTTAGACAATGCTAACCTTATACAAGCTGTAGATAGTTATTTATTACTGTACCAGATTGCAAAAAAACAGCAGAACTTAGCGCTTGCTCTTGAGTATTTTGAGAAATATTCGGACATTGAAAAGGCCAGTTTAGAAGGGGAAGAAACTAAAAAATTAGCTCTTCAATTAGCCAAGCATAAAAACGTTGAGCAAGAGAGTCAGATAAAGTTACTTAACGAAAAAAATAACGTTTTAGCTGCTAAGCAATCTCTAGCCGAAACAGAAGTTGCTAACAGGAAGCTAATTATTGTGGCGCTAACATTAGTTATTATCATCTTAGCCACGCTAGCAACACGCTTATACCGAGATCATAAACGTGTGAAAGAATTAGCAGAGTTTGACCCCTTAACCGGTATTTTCAATCGAGGTCATTTTACCCAAGTAGCCCATAGTGCATTAAAATATTGTAAAAATGCACAACAAGATTTATGCGTGATAATGTTTGACTTAGACTACTTCAAAAGGGTTAATGACTCCTTTGGTCATGCTTGTGGAGATTGGGCGTTAAAAGAAACAACAAAAGCGTGTGAAAGTATAGGCCGAAAAAATGATATTTTTGCCCGAATAGGGGGAGAAGAGTTTTGTATCGTACTACCTAGCTGTAATATTGAAACCGCCATGTTGAGAGCAGAAGATTACCGTGCAATCATTGAAGCTATTATTACAGAAGCATCTGATTTCGATTTCACTCTTACCGCAAGCTTTGGTGTTACCGATGTAAAACGCTCAGGTTATGAATTAGATCAACTCTTAGCTGATGCTGACTTTGCAGCTTATGCATCAAAAGATGATGGCCGTAATAGAGTTACTATGTTCCAAGCTGCTTCCGAAAATGAAACCGAAAAATTAGATGCTTCATGGGAATATAACTAAACCTTTTCTTCAAAAGCGCCAAAAACACCAAAAACAATGAGTAAATACAAACTGATAAAGTTGAAATTGCCATTGCCTTAACTGTGTATTATCTGGTAATTTATACGCGAATAGAGTCCAAGAAAGGCATTAACTATGCTATCCCTTTTTATACTCAATTAAAAATAACAAGAAACGGAGTAATAAACGATGAGTAAAGTGATTCAAGTATTAGCACAAATGGCGAACAGAGCTGACTTACAAAGCGAAAAATCTCTTGAAACATTCCTATCAACCACAGAGATTAATGCTGAACAAAGCGAAGCTATTATCAATAAAAATGTAGTATCACTAGAGGAACAACTGAACATTCATCGTGACATAGTTTGTTTTTTAGTTCCTGCTGAAGATGATGAACCCGTTAAGGAAGAAGAGAATGATGAAGATAATACTCAATCAGTTGTAAATTGGTAAAAAAAAATGTCATCTTTGTACAGTAGAAAATCACTGATATTTTTAAACATATTTCTACTGTTTTTACCTTTCGGTTCATATGCAAATGAAATTTCTGAACAATTAATCAGAGCTGAAAAAATAAAAAGCTCTCAGCCAATTGAGTTTGAAAGTTTGCTCGAAGACATTGCAACTAAAAATGAGCAATTAAAACCTCAACAAAGATACCTTTTAAAATATTTACAAGCCTATCAATTAGTATTCGTTGGTAAAGCAAGCTCTGCACTTCCTGTTCTGGAAGCTATATTATCCTCCGATGCAGATAAAATGATAAAATTTCGCTCTAGAAGTACCATGATTAATTTCTACGCTTATGACCAAAACTGGACTGATGGCTTATCACATCTATCCAAGCTATTAGATAGTCTCTCAGAAATTGAAAATGAAGAACTAAAACAAAACGGGCTTACCATCGCGGCAATTTTCTATAATCAAATAGGGCAATATTCGTTAGGCTTAAAGTATGCTGAAACCCTTGAAGAAATAGCTTCTATGCCTAGGCAAATCTGTATGGCAAAAATGTTCAAAATCGAAGCCTTATTTAACATGTCTGTAAAACTGACAGATCTAGTTTTAGATAATGCTTTAATGGCATGTAAAAGTGAACCAATAGCTGAAAATTTAATCCGCTCATTCTTAGCAGAAACACAAATACAGAATGGTAATGTAGGTAGAGGTAAACAAGTATTACTTAATAACTTACCAGTAATTGAATCAACAAAATATGCACGGCTCATTACTCGTGTTTACTCTCTTTTATCACAGGCCTTCTTTTTAGAAGGTGATTTAAGAGAAAGTGAATTATTTGCATTTAAAGCAATAACATTAGCGAAAACAATGCCTACCACAAGAAAAGTAATTGAATCACAAAAAATAATTTATGAGATTGCAAAACTGAAATCAAATTATCAACAGGCACTGAAGTACCATGAAAAGTATACCGAACTAAAAAATATTTATACTAATAAATCATCCGCAAAACACTTAGCATTTCAATTAGCAGAGCACAATGCTTATGAACAAGAGAGTCAAATAAAACTACTCAATGAACAGAATCATTCATTGGCTACCGAACAAATCTTAGAAAAAACCAAAGTGGCGAATAGACAACTAATAATTTTACTACTCAGTTTCATTATTTTAGTGCTCGCCTTTATTGGCACTCGCTTTTGGCGTACTCATAAACGTGTGAAAGAATTGGCAGAGTATGACCCGTTAACCGGTATTTATAATCGAGGTCATTTTACCCATGTGACCAATAGCGCCTTAAAATACTGTAAGAATGCGCAACAAGACATGTCTGTGATTATGTTCGATTTAGATCACTTCAAAAAGGTTAACGATTCTTTTGGTCATGCCTGCGGTGACTGGGCATTAAAAGAGACCATAAAAGTTTGTCAACGTATTGGCCGTAAAAATGATATTTTTGCCCGCTTAGGTGGTGAAGAATTTTGTTTGGTATTAACAGGTTGTACTATTGATGTGGCAATGCTGCGCGCCGAAGCTTGTCGTGCGGCAATTGAAGAGATAATTACCGAAGAGTCTGGGCATGATTTTTCAATCACTGCTAGCTTTGGCGTAACTGATATCAAACGTTCTGGATTTACTTTAGACAAGCTATTAGCGGATGCTGATATGGCCGCTTACGCATCAAAAAATGCAGGTCGTAACAGAGTCACTCTGTTCGAAGTACCTAACACAGCTAAAGCAAAGAAATTAGATGACTCATGGAACTATAACTAACCTTTTGTCTCTAATGTATTCCCCATAACATATATACCCATTACCATTATTTCATCACTGCGCCTTGAGTTTAAATCGCTCAAGCACTCTGAAAAATGCATCTTCAATGGTAACGGGTATATATTCAATTGAAGAGTTTTTATGCACGCCTTTACTACTGAACGGTTGTTAATCAGACCGTTAATCTCAGAAGATGAACACTTTTATTGTTATCAATACACTGACAAAAAAATGATGCGCATTGTTGGCGAGCCACTAACTCAAGTACAAGCGAGCGCTGCATTTCATAGAGCATTAAAAGCCAATAACCTAGAACAAGATACCGTACGTACTTGGGCAATTGTCGATAAAGCAACCAATGACATTATTGGTACTCAAGCATTATCTTGGTTAGCCGCAAAACAAGCGACCAAACCAAGATCCTTACCTATTGAACAAGTAGAAATTGGTATTATGTTAGCGACTAAAGCTAATGGAAAGTTATTACCTGAAGAAGCAGTGTCCGCCATCATGGAATACGGATTTAAGCAGCTCAATATTAGTAGAATTAATGCATTTTACGCTAATAAAAATAGAGCTACCCAACGTATATTGAAAAAAATTGGTTATATATTCGAACCCTGCTTGCAAGATAACACTACAGACAATGGTTACCAGTATTTTGACCAACACCAGTGGAATGGTGTGATAATCACTCAACTTTTTCCCGAAGAAATCGATAAAAAAGAACCTACAATTACTGATTAGCGATTAACTGTATAAATACGATTATAAACTAATATACTCGTTGCCCCTTGTGCTTGCTTCTGCTAATTTAGTTACAAAATAATAACAACTTTACCTCTTGCCTTTTTAGTAAGCAACGCACAGTAGTTATCGTCAAATTATCAATAAAAAATAAAAAGGAATTTATCATGTCAGGCAGTTTAGTATGTGTTGGTACTGGCATGACGTTAGGCGCTCACATTAGTCCTATTTCTCAGAGTCATATCGAACAAGCTGATATTGTATTTTCACTGATGGCCAATGGTTTTGCCCAAAAATGGCTTGAAGGAATGAATGCTGATGTTCGCTGTTTGCAAGGCTTCTACCAAGAAGGTAAAAATCGCAACATTACCTATAACGAAATGGTTGACGCTATTTTAACCGAAGTGCGTAATGGTAAAAAAGTGGTTGCTGCTTTTTATGGCCACCCTGGTGTATTTGCCTGTGTTGCTCACCGAGCGATTAAAAAAGCCAAATTAGATGACTTCCCCGCTTCAATGGAGCCCGGTATATCTGCAGAAGATTGTCTCTATGCAGATTTAGGGATAGATCCTGGTAAAACAGGTTGCATGCATTATGAAACCAGCCAGTTTATGTTTTATAAGCGTAATATTGATACCTCTGCCCATTTAATATTATGGCAAGTCGCGCTTGCTGGTGATAAATCTTTAGGAAAGTTCTCTACAGGGAAAGCTTATCGCCAGGTATTAGTTGATTTACTGCTGGAACATTATCCCCGTGATCACGAAGTTATATTATATCAAGCAAAAGGCATTGCCATTGAGCCGATGCGTGAAGACAAAATACTGTTAACTGAGCTTGTTGATGCTGAGTTACTGATGCAAACCACTTTGGTGATACCACCATGCAGTAAAATGCAAGCCAATGAAGAATTGTTAGCTAAACTCGCCAAAATTGACAAGCAAGAAGAGCGTAATAAAAACCGTCCTGCTTTAACCTTGGTGTTATAAGTAAGAAATATAGTTACGGTAAATAAATTTATCATTAAAAATGGAGTAAGTACTATGAGTAAAGTAATTGAAGTATTAATGCAAATGGCGAGTAATGCCGAGATGAGCAACACAAAGTCACTCGCTGGGATGCTAAGTAACGCTAGCCTTAATAAGGCTCAAGCACTCGCTATACAAACTAAAGACATGGATGCTTTAAAAGCAGCGACTTATAACTTACCTGAAATCAGATGCTACCCAATATTACTTCCTGACGATAAAAGTGAAGAAGTAAGCACTGTAGTTAATAACACTGTAGTTAACTTTTAATCGACTTAATTTAAATTAAAAACAAATGAATAATAACTGCGTTTTAAAGGAATTAAAAAACAGTCTTCACCTTAAGGTGCAGTCATTATTTTTGTGTGTTTTTATTAGTATTCCCGTAGGACTCATTACAACCTCCCCCCAAGCAATTGCTGAATCCTTTCAATATGAGAACGATCAAACAGATATACTGAAATTAAAGTTTAGTCCAGAGTATATCTCTGAAAAATTACTTATAGCCGACAGAAACAGACGCGAAAACCCAGTACTATATAAAAAAATCTTAGCTGAGTTGGCACCATTAGAAAAATCATTTACTCGTGATCAACACTCTTATTATCAGTTTCTTCAAGGTTACTTGGCCATTTACCATGGAGATTATGAGCAAGCCGATAAACTCTTGTCTGAGGTTCTAAATTCTAGTGCCGATAAACTTATTAAGTTTAGAGCAAACTATACCTTGATTAATGTTGCTGCGGCCAAAAAAGACTGGTCTGACGGTTTAAGACATATTGCCGTAAACAAAGAAATGCTGCCATCTATTGCTGATAAAGAGCATTATCAACTAAGTATTCTAACCGCAGTTATTTTTTATAATCAACTTCAACAGTTTGATTTAGTAATTAAAAATATAGCGCAGGTAAAGCGAGATAATCTCCCTCAAGAACATAATTGTTTTCTCGAACAATTTTCGCTTGAAGCAAAACTTAACTTACAACTAATAAAACCTGACGATAAAAGTATTGATAACGGTTTAGACATTTGTCAGCAAGCTGGAAACAAGATAAGTACCAATATAATTCGTGTGTATCGAGCAAAGTTATATTTAAAAGCGCAGCAGCCAGAGAAGGCACTTGCTGAAATATTGCCTTATTACGATGAAATCAACACAACGCTATTTCCCATGTTGATTGCGGGTATGAATAACACTCTAGCCAAGAGCAATTATCTAATAGGTAATATTAAGAGCGCTGAAAAATATGCTTTAGCAGCACTCAGGGCTAATAAAAACAATACAATTATTAAGCAGAGTGCTGATAGCTATAAATTACTTTACCAAATAAATAAATCACAAAAAAATATCGCTTTAGCACTGAGTTACCATGAGAAATATAACGCGTTAGAAGTGGCGCATTTGGAGGACGAAAAATCTAAGCATGTTGCGTTTCAATTGGCTGAATTAAAAACGTTTGAACATGAAAACCAAATAATATTATTGAATGAACAAAATACTTTTTTAGCTGCAGAGCAAGCGTTATCAAATATTAAAGTAGCTAATATTCAGCTGATTATAACTGTGATGACTTTGATCATTATTATGTTAATTATTTGGGGTGCCCGCTTATGGAGATCTCATAAACGCGTAAAAGCATTATCTGAATATGATGAGTTAACCGGTATATATAACCGCAGACACTTTACTCAAATTGCCGTAAGTACCCTGAAGTATTGTCAAAGCGCTGAGCAAGATTTAAGTCTGATTATGTTTGACTTAGATAACTTCAAAAAGATTAACGATAATTTTGGTCATATCTGTGGTGACTGGGCATTAAAAGAAACCATTAGAGTATGTGAAAACATTGGCCGTAAAAATGATATATTTTCCCGTTTAGGTGGTGAAGAATTTTGTATTTTATTACCAAGTTGTAATATTGAAGCAGCGGTTTTACGGGCTGAAGCTTGTCGTGCCGCTATTGAAAATACGATTACTGAAGAGTCTGGTAATGACTTTAGTATTACTGCCAGTTTTGGTGTAACTGATGTGACACGTTCTGGCTATAATTTAGAAAAGTTATTAATTGATGCTGACTTTGCTGCTTATGAATCGAAACATGCAGGTCGAAATCGGGTTACTGTTTTTGAACCTCAAGAGGATGAAACAGGAAAGTCGTTGGGTAACTCATGGAGTGTTGCCCCTTAATTGCTAAGAGAAATAAAACCAACTCTTTGCTGAGAGCATATTGGCAATGACACTATACTGTTCATCGCTATTTCCATCACCTATTAAGCCGGAATCTATAGCGCTTCAGAGATTACATCACAGAAATGACATTGCATTACTGTGATGATAAAACGATTTCCATCTATAACTACTTGCGTTGTCCGTTTAGGCGAACCCATTCTTCTTGAACGCTCACTGGCTCCATATCACACCATTGCCCGTAAATTGTTTGTAGGGTTTGTGCCTGCTCTTCTAATACACCAGACAAAGCTAACAGCCCTTTATCACCGACATATTCGATAATAACTGGTGCTAACTCACGTAACGGTCCAGCTAGAATATTTGCTACTACTACGTCAGCTTTGAATTCAGGCTGATCTTTAGGCAAGTAT
>OJBB01000653.1_pt1 | contig 10949 bp, 6 predicted proteins | sample 1590401 | NCBI WGS metagenome assembly OJBB01 (sample SAMN05416789, study PRJEB24817) | seawater metagenome | isolation source: Sea water | place: Canada:Atlantic | collected 2013-07 | reverse complement strand
TCTACACAGAGTAGATCGTCGGCAGCGTCAGATGTGTATAAGAGACAGCTTCAATGGATTTTAAATTTGACTGTCCGCGCCATATCTCTTTGTCAAACATACCTTTTAGGGTTTTGTCTTCACCTAAATGAATATAATTTGCAGATGAGGTATAAAATAACGTGCCTAGCTGCGCTGCTTTATCAGTAAAGTAATAGTCTTCGCAGGTCAGTAGGTGCTCGGGGAATCCACCGATGCGATGAAACGCTTCACGCGTTAGAAAGAGGTTTCTACCTGGTAAAAAAGCCACTTCAGTATCTAGCTCAGCGTTACTTAAACTGGTGCGAATTTTTTCCAATGGGGGAGCGTTCTCTTTACATATCTGCATTGCACTGGAAATAATTCTGTTTGGATCGTTTTGCAAAGTGTGTAGCATTTGCTCAATCCAGTTGGTCGACAAATATATGTCTGCATCAAGAAAGGCTAAGTACTTACCACTCGCCTGTGTTTCACCGTAGTTTCTCAGGGCCGAAATCGTCTCGCTCTCAGGGCGCAAGTAGGTCTTTATCGTTAGCTTAGCATTTTCGTTTAAAGTTTGGTTCAAGGCCTCAGGCGTCTGACTGACAACAATGACTTCAATTTGAGTTAAATCGAATGCCTGTTTCGCAACCGATTCAATGGTTTGAATAAGCATTTCAAACCGCCCTTTATGAGGAATGATAAATGATACGTGCATCTAGTTAAGCGATCCTAAAAGTGCCATTGGCTATCCTAGCCTTTTTTTGAGCCAGTTTACTTCATTGCTTATTGAAAGTGCTAGTAAACGCTTACAAAACGCTGTGAATACTTGGCCAATGACTGAGTTGCTTTCACCTTTAGGTTTCGCCCAGTTAGGGTTTACCGTTGCGAATGTTTGTTCAAGTGGTAGGTACTCGTAATAATGTGTGGGGCCATCATTTTGCATCAGCAGAACCATAATACGTGTGTACGTCTTGGTATCACTGAGCGCTAAGCGCGTTGCCACTTCATGTTCGAAGTACTTTGCCTTTTCCAAGAGTGCATTGTCGGTTTTGTTTGCGTAATAGTATGCAGCACTAAGCACATGTGCTTTGCGTAAGTCTTGGGCGGTCCAAGTGTCATTCGGATACTCAAGAATATCGGGCTTATCTAGATACATATATTCGTGGTTGTGCATCCAGTGGGCGAAATGCATCAGGCAATCTCGTGCATAGTAAAATTCCTGATTAAGCTCATTATTAGCACGCTTAATGTCTAAGTATCGCACGACTGATTGCAGGAAAACCGTGTAAAACCACGTTTCTTCAATGTTTTCTAGGTTGCGCAGTGTTATATCTTCGTTTGGGTGCACTGTATGTTGAATGATATGTTCAACCCTACGTAGAAGCGTATCGTCACTTGTTAATACATAGCTGTCTAAAAGCGCATTAATATAATTAGCCGTTCCTCGGTCGAGCGGGTATTGCCCGTTGAAGTGGTTTTTTAACCCTGGGACATGACGGTTTTTGAGTGCGAGTAAAAGCTCAAAACAAGTGTTGCCACCTTCATATACATAAGTAATCCAATTAGTTAGCGTTAAAACAGCTTCTTTTGCGCGTTGGTTTCCGGTCAGCAAATAGTACAGGGTTAAACCTGATGTGTAGCAGTGTTGCCCTCCTGGACCACCACCTCCGGCATGATCTTGATATGCGCCTTTACCTTGGTGTTTTGAATAAGAGCGATGGCTTGAGGTGAATGCTTGTAAGTAGTGGTCGGTATGCCAAAAAAGCCCACCATTGTATTCGTCCTTATCGTCCTTGGTATGATAAATGTCGATATCCATAACATGCTTGGCTAGATCGTCGGCTAGCGTAAACCACTGTTGGTCATTGCTTAGTATAAATTGCCGCAAGAAACCATAAATTGGATCGTACTGGTTGTTATAGTGTGAAACGAAAATCGAATCATCCTGGTGTTCTGCCGTTTCATGGTCAGCATAAATGTCACCAAAATTCCGCCAACCATATTCATCTAGCATTTCGCGTTTTTCAAAAAAATTGCGTTGTGAATGTAAACCGTTATTTATCAATGATTGCAGTTCACCATTAACCTGCTGAAATTCAGTGTACAGTGGTATGTCGGTATGGGCATATTGACTAATGTGTGGCTTGGCATAGTTACCATCAGTGAAAAAGTATGCGCCATTAGGCGCATTTTTAACACCAAAGCATATTGAGTGCGTGCTTTTTTCCCCACCTTGTAGCTCATATTGTTTGTTATTTTGTTTGGGGAATAAGCCAAGACAAATAGTCTGTGGATATATCGTAATCGCGGAAGGAAATTTTTGCCAAAAGTCGGCTACAGCGATATTGAGCCCGTTCACCCAACTGATTTGGGGGGCTGCTCTCTCTCCGCTGAAAATTTGCTTACCTTGTTGCTCAACAATATAGCCTTTTACATCAAACGGAATTTTCTGCTGGTGATCTAGGTGTACTGGGCTTTGCCAGTTTTTTCCACCACTTGAGTGTTGAAAGATAGACGTTGGCAGTTCTTGCGGTGTTTGCCAATGCGCGTTTTTGTCTAGCTGATAGCTGAGTGATGAAGTGCCTTGCAAGTCTTCTGAACTGTGTAGTGATAAGCTGAATTCTGAAAATTGAAATGAATTTGGATCGCCAAGATCCCAGCTGCCACCTGTGTGTACAGCAGCTTTTGAATTGTGTAGGGTGATATCTAATTGAATGTCACTTTGTGCTGAATCAAAGTGAAACTCAAAACGAGACGAAATACCTGATTTACTATCGTTCTGCGCAGGTTTATAGTTGACCATAACTTGCAATGACAAAGTGAAAATAGACGCGTCTAACAGATTTGGTGTAGTGATACTTGACACGCTACAGCAGGAAATAGCACATTTTTGTTCACTCGCGTCAAGTAATGTTAACTCACCTGTTATCGGATTGGCATCACAGTTCTCGTTTGCTGAAGGTGTTATGGAAAACTGACCATTTTCGTGATTAAGTGTAAATGTGTAATGTGAGTTAGAAACAGCAGTTTGAGAATTGTTAGACTCATAATGAAAACCACTAAGCCCACTGATTAAGTTGGCATCTGCTTTCTTCTCTAAAGTAAGAGTGAGCTCGTCATCATCACTTTTGCCATCATCACTAGAGGGGGCAGTGAAAGTCAAATGTAGCCATTTAACGCTTTTGTCTGGCCAGGTCGCTAACACTTTTGCCCCGCAGTCGATGGCTTGACCGTTTGCCATCAATTGGCTTTGGTGAATATCGTAAAGCAGCCCTTTGGCTAAAGGAACGCTCATTTTAACCATACCATCAAGGGGCGTATTGGTTAAGTTAATCGGGATTCTGTCGGCGCTGTTGGCATAGGTCATCATTGTCTATCAATGTCTCAGTAAATTTTTTAATACGCTTTTTGCACTTCGAACGAATTCTCTTGTACGCATAAATAGGGTTGGTTGATAAAAGCAGATCAGTTTCTGGCTTGCTTCAGGCTGATTCGATAGTGAGCGCTTGTAACGAGCTTCACCTGCTAGAAAACTGTATTTTGCTACACCCTCAGATATGGCTTGTTGAATAATATACGCATGCGCGAGTAACCCTACTTTTACACGATTATCATGATGGCTTTTCATCGCTGACAGATAAAAATACCAAGTCTTATCATGAATCAAAATATATATGTATGCCATTGGCTTTTTGTCGAGCATGAGACAATAAATACGGGTTTTATTTGTTTCTTTTTCTTCAAATATTAATTGTTGATGAAAGCGTTCAAAAATAGGGTTATCAAACCCGCTACCAAACTCAGTATTTCGCCACTTCTCTTTATGTAGCTGCGCTATATCATGTAAAAACTGTTTTTTCTGAGTGTCGTTTTCTGCTAAAGCTAGAATCAAATCGCCTGTTTGAGAAAGGATTTTTTCAGTTCGTCTAATTTGAGAACGGGTATTTTTGGATAAATCGGCGAGATAATCATTTAAATGACTTTTGTTAAGCAAATCCACTTCAAAATCTGGTGAGCTTATAACCTCTCTATAAAAAGTCGACTTCGCCGTAAGCGTATCGATTACACTGGATTCCGCTAGACCAAAATAGAGCTCTTGCCACAGTGTTTTTTGCGCATACAGGTATTCAAACATAGCTAAACGGATTTGGGCTTTGTTATCTCGCTGCACAAGGAAGTCGTTGTGCTCAATCCACACTTGATCTATTGCCTGTTCGCCACTTCGATGTAGCCACAATTGCTTAATTTTACATCCAGTGGAGGAGGGCGTTTTGCGCTGAGCAGCCAATGCCAATCCGACACAATCGCTACCTTGATATGCTGCTATTACCATGGGTAAGCTGCTTGCAGAGTCTAGCCAAGCTTGGATCCAAGACCAGCTCAGAAAAACACTGGCATCAGAACGATCATAGAGACATTCCCACAGCGCCTGATGCCGAGCAGTATCTTCAAGAGGATAGTGTGTAACGGTATAGATACGGTTTACTCGTGTGAATTAAACACAACAGACCTAGCAAACAATATTTGCTAGGTCTGTAACTAATCATAAATTAAATATTTGCGCTTAAACGAGCTAGCGTGCTTTTTTCTGCATCGTTGCTGGGCTTGAATCTATTAATGAGTCCATTCGCTTTATCCTTACTCCCTGTCGCTATTAGTAATTCAATGAGATGAAGGGTAACTTCATTGTTTTTGGGCAATTCAGCATGAGCCTTTTTAATATAAGTGAGTGCGTCAGAATATTTATTTTCATGAAATAATGCCCACCCAAGTGTATCCATGGCATATGGAGAATTAGGCTGAATTTTTAATGCCTTTTGTGCAAGTTCGACCGCTTTACCGGTATTGCCTTGTGCGATCGCCAGATTGGCGTAATTATTCAAGGTAACAAAGTCTTCAGGAATGAGTTCCAATAGAGCTTGATAATATTCGCTTGCTGCGTCTTGTTCGCCATTTTTCGCATAATATTCTGCAATATAATGAATTTTACGCAATTTAGAGTGACTTTTGGCTGTTTGTTGGACTAGATATTTTCCACCTAATTCAGCGTTGTCTTGCATCGCTAAGGCATTGGCCAATGGTACCGCTGAATCCCATGAGGGGTAGTCATTGTAGTATTGTGTCAGTAAGTTGCTAGCGGTTTCATAATCTTTGTTAAACAGTGCAATTTCACCCTCAAATAGGGTAAACATAGGAGAGCTGTTACCTTTCGCCTCCATCGCCTTCATTTTTTGTTGGGCTTTTTTTATGGCTTTCGAGCGAATAAGCGCTCTTATGCTAAGCACGGTTAGTCGGGGATCATTAGGGATCGCGAGCTCAGCACGAGCGGCAGAATCTAGCGCGTCGCGTTGAAGGTTAAACTTGTTAAGCAAATTTACATATTGAACCCAACTTCTGGTATCGCGAGGAAAAACGTCTATTAAGCGTTGAAAGGTCGCTTTTGCATTGTTGAAATCATTCATTCCTGAATACGTTTCCCCCAATGCAGATAATACAAAAAAGTCTTTTGAATCATCTAGTGGCTCTAGAAATTCGAGGGATTTTTGGTACTCCCCTTGATAATTGTACAAAGTGGCAAGGCCGACCTTCAATTGTAGGGTATAGCTTGTTTCTTCATCTCTGTGCTCGTTTAGCAAAGATTTAAATAAAGATTCTACTGAAGCCATGTCATTTTGCGCTATGGCAATATTTATCAACGTCAGTACAAGCTGATATTTACCGTCTAGATTATCAGATGTTTTTATCAACTTTTCAGCTAACTCTCGAGCTTCAGAAAAACGTTTTTCCCGAGCATTCAAAAGCATAAGAAAACGCATGGCAGCAAAATTATCAGGCTCCATAGAAAGCGCTTTGTCGAGCAGGCCTCTTGCTTGTGTATCATCATTAAGCTGTTGATAGATATATGACTCTAATACCAACCCGTCGACTTCATTGACCGCTTGCCAGCGTTTCGCCACTGCGAGTGCTTTTTGAGGTTCATTGGCTTGCATATGCGCTTGTGCTAGTAAACTCCATGCTTCATTTAGTGTGTTGTCAAGCTCCACAGCCGACTCTAAACTTTCAATACCCGATTGATCACCCGAGGAAAGTTTTACCAACCCTTCACGTAGCAATGTGACTGCGTTGTCGGGCGCTCCTTCTTTTGCTTGAGAAAATAAGCTTTTAGAGCCTTCCAAATCACCTTCTCTAAATTTCAACATGGCGGCACTTTCTAACAGAGATGATTTTTGTGCGTCTTGGCCTGAAATACCTTCAAGCATTTCAGCAAGATTCTCTGTTTCACCGAGCCTTATTTTCACGTCGACTAACAATCGATTTGCCATGTGGTCGTGTGGTAGACCTTTTGACGCCTTCGATAAGTATTTATAAGCACTTTCAGTGCGTTCTATTTTATACGCACTGACGCCAGCCAATAAGTTACTTTGGGTACTGTCGATACCGTTTTGTACGGCAATTTCAGCCGCATCAAATGCCTTTTTATAGTTTTCATCGTGTAATTCTATCTTTGCCATCAGTAAGTTGGCGTATGCACTTCTAGCGTTTATTTTTAATAACTGATCGGTTAGCGTTCTGGCTTTTGCATATTCTTGCGCATTGATCAATATATCGGCTAGTTGGAATTGAATCACATAATATTCAGGAGACAAGTTGACCACTTGTTCCAACGCGCTAATGGCAGGTGAATACTGTTTTAATTGCGCTTTTAATAAGCCTGTGACGATGAGTTTTTCAATATGGTTTTGCTGTGGGTTTTGAAAACGGGTTAATAATTGATCCGCTTCCTCAAGGTTGCCTTGTGAAAATTCATAGTAAACTTGCGCCAGTATCTTGTCGTCACCCAGCATAAGCGAAAAGTCGTTACTCAAATCAGTTTCACTATTGGTCTGTTTCAAGGCCGCAAGAAATGAAAATAAAGCAACGCTACTCTGTACCTGAGGATCGGAACTGCTGAAATCTTTCGTTAATAAAATTAAGCGGTCAAAATCATTTTGATAGTAGATCGCTTTAACTAAATCAGGATAAACACTTTCTTTTGCCTCCCCTAACTCTATTGCTCTACGTAACTCTTTCTCAGATTCAACAAATGAACCGGCCCCTAGGTAATATTTCCCAAGGTTGGCACGGGCTTCTTTGTTCTTAGGAGCTAGCGCAATAGCATTTTTTAAATCAATAATAGCGGCTTGCGTGTCATTTTTTTGATACTGCACTTTCGCAGCTGCGATGTATTCTTCTGCAGATTTAGAATCGCAACCGACTAACGTAAAGGCTGAAACCGCGACAAGGTATGATAAAAGTTTAATACGCATACTAACTCCATTAGTTGATTCTTAATACTGCGCTGTGTTTATGCGCTGTTTTGGCCAAGCTGAGGCGAATTACGTTGACCACTTTATTGCATAATCATATTAGGAACAATATGAGCGCGTAAAACCATGAGTTTTTAATCTCTGTTTTGAGCTTGGGGATTATATCTATTCGGAGCCAAAATGCCATTTGGGTCAATGGCTTGCTTTAAGACCTTCGTGGTTTGCCAAAAAATTCCGTCGGCTGACAATTTTGCTTGTTGATGGGTATTTATTCGATAAGGGACATACCCTTTTTTACAGCCTTCAGTGAATAATTCTTCGAGGCATTGATGTGCAGCGGCGACAGCTTCTGGGTTCTCTAAATCGAACACCAAAGGAACAGTGGAATCGATGCAGTCATGTTTCAGGTTTGTAAAAGTGACTAGGGGCTCAATTCCGTATTTGGGAGTGGTTTGTCTAACGAAAGCAACAAAATCTGACAATACTTGTGGCGACATCTTTATCAATGGCGCATACCAGAGTAAACCGCACCTGTCTTTATCCGGCAATAAACGTTGTTCTTTATTTGCTGCAACTCGCGGGTTTCGCCAATACGCAAGGGGAAGCGCTACTTGGTTTGGTTTCCCGAGCATGATATCGATACCTTCGTCCAAGGTACGTAGTTGGGCTCTTATTTTATCAATAGCAGCAAGAGAGGGAAGGGGCAAGTCAGCAATAAATTTGGCAAAATTAATTAACCAGCTGTTTGAGAAGTTGAGCTGGCCTATGTGTTTAGCACGTTTCTTGAATTGCGCTTGAGTGGCAGCTACGACCTTTTTAGAACCATATATGGTTCCCACTATCATCCATTGGGGTAAGCGCTGGTCCTTGGCTATCGTTTCAATTTGTGCATCAGTCATCACTGTATGCTGGGATTGACCATTAGGATTTTGAGCCACCATAGATACGAGTCTGCGGCGATCCATTAGGTTGATGGAGCCAATGATACCTTCGGACTCTAATAAGGTTTCCTCGATAAGTGTGACTGCCTCGCTGAAATTGTTGGCGTCAAATACTTGCAAATAAAACGCACTAAAATGCGCAGGTTTGGGCGCTAGGCGAATGGTCATTTCCGTGACTATTCCAAAATTACTTTGGGTAAAAAGGCCATCAATATAAGGGCCTAAGCCCCATTTAAACGTTTTATCAATGTAGTCATTTGAGGAGCTATCGAGTGCTGATACCGCAGATTCAAATTTCGAATGACATAAGTCAGGATGAGGAAGGTATGCTTTTAACGCATTCACTGCCGCAAAGTGATCAGTTCGAGGGGTGATGCCATATCCTCGCTCAAGGGCATTGGCTAAAATGCTACAATTTGGACCTGCACCTGTAACTGGCACCATGAAAGGCCAATCATTTTGCTGCAAAAAATCGTACAAATCTTGCTGGGTGACACCAGGTTGAACGGTGATCAAACCTGCTTTTTTATTATTTGGAATAATCGCGTTTAGCTGGCCTAAGTCAACCACCACTCTAGGTCCGTCAATTGGCGTACTTTGGATTGAGCCATAACCCCAGTTATTTCCAGTACTGATCGGGTAAAGATAAAACTGATGTTCATTTGCTAACTTAAGTAACTTGGGAATGGCTGATTCGTTGAGGATTTGCACAGCACAATCAATGCTCACATTGCTGGAAAATGTGGTTTTTCCATACTCTTGGGAGGCGTGAACTTCGTCAAATACACAAGCTTCATTTTTAGTTAAAGCTGTTTGGATAAGTTCCTTTACGACCATTTTCATTCCTAGGTTAAACATTTAGCATGGTGAATATACTATACAAAGTGGCGGTACCGTGAGTAAACGCAAAATTCTCTGGGAAATGAATCTTTATTGTCAGGTAGAAAGATTTCCACAAATCTACATGACAATGCTGGCACAGATGCGGGGTGTCGTTTGGTTTATCGGCCTAATAGCGAGCGCTATAACGCGCAAGCAGCAATATACTCACTTTTCATAAAACGTATACCTGAGGTGTTATGTCCTTATCTAAACTGCGTAGCGACTTTCTTTTCAATGTTTTTAAGCATGCGCTTAAATCCTGGCGTCAGGCCGCTCATTAATAAATGGCGACTGATGTAATAGGGAGCGCGTTTTCCGTGATATTCGACCACTGGGCCCACTTGTTGAAAGGGAATGCCTACAAAACGTAAGCTGCGAGCTAACCTGGGTTCCATCATGACAAAACAGTGTTTAATGTCATGCTTTCGAGAAGTAGACGCGGCACATAGGTAAAGGCCAACAGCAATAAAAGGGAAGCACCGTAACTCTCGTTCTGAATATATGTGTTCATTAATCGCACCTGTTGCTGACCCTTTAAATTTATCCGTCGCACGTTTTCGAAACTGAGCGGGAACAGCTAAGCGTGATATTTCACATATTTCACTTCGCGGAAAGTCGCTTGGGTGCACAGCGTCGTCAGCAATTGAGCTGATACAGTACTTTTCAATGGGTAACAACTGTTCTTCACTGGTCGAACGAACTATCCGAACGGTGCCAGCATATTCGCCAGTAGGAATGTGTTTGATTAAGCAATGGGTAGAGTGACTGTCGAATTGATCTGTTTCCATCTCGTCAGGACGTAAATCTTCGAACTTCAACTCTTCGCAGTATACCTTGTGTCTAATTTTATAAGATTCATTACGCAGCTCATCACTAAGCGCTACGACCGGACTAAGGTATTCGGCAAAATGCTTAGAAATTTGGTTCGCTTTTTGGCTCACCACAACGTTCATTAATTTTTTTACCACTGGCCCGATAATAGGCAGGTCAGCGTATTTTCTAAATTGCTTCATAGGCTTTGATCTTTAAAACGGTAGTCCACATCTAGTTCCTTAGTTGTGTATCGGTATAAAACTGCATTCGTTTAGGCACAAATTCAAAAGCGGTTTTAAACCCGATATTGTACAACTCCTCTTTTTGCAAAGGGGTAATATTAAAATCAACGGGAGATAATTTCCCCGTATTAATGATAATAGTATTCCGCCAATACTCTGCATGTACGTACTCTCGCGACATTGCCGTCATGAAGGTTCTAATTAGCATCATCACATATTGGCGTAATGGCAGCCAACTTTTTTTGAAGCTCGAGTCAGTCACGTGTTCACTTTTTAGCTTAAAGCACATAACGGGTGAACCATCACCTGCCCAGTCTTGATATAACGCATCTTCAGATAGAATAGCACCATCAACAAGCACGTGGTGTTTATAGGCTTGAAAGCTGAAAAATAGTGGTATAGACATAGAAAAGCGCACCGCTTTCGATATCTTTAAGTCAGGGCTCGTTTTGCGACTAAAGACCACAGGGCCGCCACCATTTACGTCTGTAGCTAAAATATGTAGGTCTTTTTCGATGTCAGAAAATGTTTGCCCTTTAAGATGTTTGTCCATCCAGGCTTCAAATTGATCGCCGGAGCTTAACCCTCCTTGTCGTAACAATCTAAACAACGAAAAACCCTTAAATTTTTTGAAGTCTGTTGTCATCGCCAAGTGTTTTATGTCAGCTAAAGGTACACCACAGCAAAATAGTGCAGCGACAATTGAGCCACCGGATACACCTACCATGTGCCTGTCTCTTATACACATCTCCGAGCCCACGAGA
>OJBB01000651.1_pt1 | contig 10954 bp, 8 predicted proteins | sample 1590401 | NCBI WGS metagenome assembly OJBB01 (sample SAMN05416789, study PRJEB24817) | seawater metagenome | isolation source: Sea water | place: Canada:Atlantic | collected 2013-07 | reverse complement strand
GCTATTTGCCTTTGTTAGACTGACTTTAGTTTAAATTTGCCTGTGATTGATCAGTCTAGATCTCACAGCATAGACGAGGTTAATTTAATGAATACAGATCAAGCTTTAGCGTTACATAAAAGCTCAACCATTTTTGACGGTTTAGTCATTGCAAAATGGAATCGAGATTTATTTGAAGACATGGCTAAAGGTGGCTTAACTGCTGCCAACTGTACCGTATCAGTGTGGGAAGGATTTAAAGATACCATCGACAATATCACCGAATTTAATCAATTTTTTTGTGATAATAGTGATTTAATTATGCCTGTGCATACAACTGCTGATATCGCTAAAGCGAAAGAGCAGGGCAAAACTGGCATCATTTTAGGCTTTCAAAATGCCAATGCTTTTGAAGATAAAATTGGTTATGTCGAAATATTCAAAAAACTGGGTGTTGGCATTGTACAAATGGCGTACAACACGCAAAACCTCGTTGGTACTGGTTGTTATGAACGTGACGGCGGGTTATCAGGCTTTGGTCTTGAAATTGTTGCTGAAATGAATCGCGTTGGCATCATGTGTGATTTATCTCATGTTGGCCCAAAAACGTCAGAAGAAGTTATTTTAGCATCAACTAAGCCCGTGTGTTATTCGCATTGTTTACCTTATGGCCTAAAAGAGCATCCACGCAATAAAAAAGATGAAGAACTACGCTTTATCGCTGAACACGGCGGTTTTATTGGCGTGACCATGTTTGCACCTTTCTTGAAAAACGGCATCGACTCTACGGTTGATGACTACGTTGAAGCGATAGATTATGTCGTTAATATTGCTGGAGAAGACTGCGTTGGAATAGGCACAGATTTTACTCAAGGCCATGACCAAGCGTTCTTCGATATGCTAACTCATGACAAAGGTTATGCCCGTAATTTAACTAACTTTGGCACCATTATAAACCCTGAGGGCATTCGTACCTTAGGTGAATTTCCTAACCTGACCGCTACGATGTTAAAACATGGTTGGTCAGAATCTAAAATTAAAAAAATCATGGGCGAGAACTGGGTTCGCGTTCTAAAAGACGTCTGGGGAGAATAGAAAATGAGTAATGTAAATAACCTGAATACCGCGAGCCACAGTCCTGATATGCCGATTTTAGTCGACAATGAGACTGGCGTTTGGACTACCGATGCCTTACCGATGTTGTATGTACCGCGTCACTTTTTTGTCAACAACCATATGGGTATTGAAGAAGAACTAGGCGCGGAAAAGTACGCTGAAGTTTTATATAAAGCGGGCTATAAATCTGCTTATTACTGGTGTGAAAAAGAAGGTGAAGAGCACGGTATTAGAGGTGAAGAATTGTTTGAACATTACATGAAACGATTGTCACAACGCGGCTGGGGATTTTTCATCACTGAAGAGCTAGATCTTGAAAAAGGTACTGCCAAAGTACGATTAGAAAACTCTGCTTTTGTGTACCAATACGGCCAAGTTAATCGCAAAGTTGATTATATGTTTACTGGTTGGTTTGCTGGCGCGATGGATCAAATTGCTGCTTCTTTAGGTTACCCGGTGAAAACCTTTGCAGAGCAAACACAATGTGCCGCTGAAGAGGGCTGTGATGTTGGCTACTTTGAAGTAACACCAATCTAATTGGTTTATCACCACGCTTTTTTACACACAGCTTTTAAAAGAACTATAAATATCAGGAGCTCATCATGGCGCAGTTCGATGCACTATTTCAGCCATTAAAAATTAATCAACTTACCATACGAAATCGTGTGGTAAGTACGGCACACGCCGAAGTATATGCTACCGAGGGTGGCATGACGACCGAACGATATGTTAAATATTACGAAGAAAAAGCCAAAGGTGGGGTTGGTCTGTCAATTTGTGGCGGCTCTAGCGTAGTGTCGATTGACAGTCCTCAAGACTGGTGGAAGTCAGTTAACTTGTCGACTGACAGGATCATTCCTCATTTTCAAAATTTAGCCGATGCAGTGCACAAGCACGGCGGTAAAATTATGATTCAAATTACCCATATGGGACGTCGTTCTCGTTGGGATGGTGGCAATTGGTCAACGTTAGTTAGCCCTAGTGGCATTCGTGAACCTGTTCATCGCGCTACATGTAAAACTATCGAAATTGAAGAGATGCAGCGTATTGTTGGTGATTATGCTAAGGCAGCTGGACGTGCAAAAGCGGGTGGTTTAGATGGTATTGAATTATCAGCAGTGCATCAGCATTTAATTGATCAATTCTGGAGCCCGCGGGTCAACCAGCGTGATGATGAGTACGGCGGTAGCTTCGAAAATAGAATGCGTTTTGGTATGGAAGTATTACATGCTATTCGCGAAGAAGTGGGTCGTGATTTTGCTGTGGGCTTGCGTATTTGTGGTGATGAATTTCACCCTGATGGGCTAAACCATGACGATATGAAACAAATTGCTGCTTACTATGATGAGACCGGTTTACTCGATTTTTTCAGTGTGATCGGCTCAGGTTGCGATACTCATAATACATTGGCCAATGTTATTCCAAACATGAGCTATCCACCTGAACCTTTCTTACATTTAGCGGCAGGCATTAAAGAAGTTGTTAATGTACCGGTAATGCATGCACAGAACATTAAAGATCCGAATCAAGCACAGCGTATTCTTGAAGCTGGTTATGTTGATTTCGTAGGAATGACCCGTGCCCATATTGCTGATCCGCATTTGATCGCTAAAATCAAATTGAATCAGGTTGATCAAATAAAACAATGTGTGGGTGCTAACTATTGTATCGACCGTCAGTATCAAGGTTTAGATGTATTGTGTATTCAAAATGCTGCTACATCGCGTGAATCGACGATGCCACACATTATTGAAAAAACCGAAGGTAAAGTACGTAAAGTTGTAATTATTGGTGGCGGTCCTGCCGGTATGGAAGCAGCACGCGTTTGTGCCGAGCGTGGTCATGACGTTACCTTAATTGAAAAGAATCCGGAACTTGGTGGGCAAATAACTATTGCCTCAAAAGCACCACAGCGAGATCAAATTGCCGGTATCACGCGTTGGTTTGCATTAGAACTCGATCGTTTAGGTATTGATCTACGCCTAAACACTGCAGCTGATGAAGCAATGATCCGCGATCTTAATGCTGATGTGGTAATTTTGGCTGTTGGTGGTCAACCTTTCTTAGCACAGAACCCGCATTGGGGTGTTGAAGAAGGTTTATCGGTGAGCACTTGGGATATTTTAAGTGGCAAAGTTGCGCCAGGTAAAAATGTTTTAGTGTATGACACTATTTGTGAATTTAGTGGTTTATCTGCCGCTGACTTTTTAGCACAAAATGGTTCATTGGTTGAGATGGTAACTGATGATATTAAACCAGGTGCTGCAGTGGGTGGAACAACATTCCCAACCTATTACCGAAACTTGTATGAAAAAGAGGTGATCATGTCCTCGGATTTAATACTAGAAAAAGTCTATCGTGAAGGCGATAAATTGGTAGCAGTGCTAGAGAATGAATATACCGGGCAACAAGAAGAACGTGTTGTTGATCAGGTTGTTATTGAAAATGGCGTGCGTCCTGATGAAGAAATTTATCTGCAATTAAAAAGTGATTCTCGCAACAAAGGGCAAATCGATATTGAAGCGCTTTATGCGGCTTTACCTCAGCCAATTTTGGCTGAAGAAGGCGAAGGTTACATACTATATCGTATCGGTGATTGTGTATCGCAACGTAATACTCATGCGGCAATATATGACGCATTGCGCTTATGTAAGGATTTCTAGCTTATACCAGTCTCATTAATTATGTGATCTACTTTATACGAAGGAAAAGTAGCTGAATACAAAGTATTTATTTCATTAACTAGTTGTTCTAATTATTAAAAAAATAATGCTGTAGTTGGTGGCTTTAACAAGTAGAAATGATTAAATAGTTTGTGAGATTGGTATTAAGCCGCTTTTAGAATGTAGACCACCGTACTTTCTGTGCGGTGGTCTCACCTAGGATAATTAATAGGTCTTGTTATGTCATCATCCGAATTTCTCTCCCAATTTTTGTTTACCCTTATTTCGTTTGCCATACTCCTGACGTTGGTCGGTGCTGTTAAACGTATGTTGCTGTGGTCTCAAGGGCAATCATCAACAATACATTGGCTTGGGTTATTACAGATCCCTCGCCGTTACTTGGTTGACTTACATCATGTAGTTGCCCGTGATAAATATATGTCCAATACCCACGTTGCGACGGCGGGTGGTTTTGTATTGTCTTCTATATTAATCATATTGCTTTATGTCTTTCAGCTAAAGCTGCAGATATTGACCTGGGCCTTACTTGGCTCTTCGTTATTAATGTTTGTTGGCAGTATTTTTGTGATGATCAGACGTCGCAATCCTCCGCCTAATTTGTCTTTAGGTAAATGGCAGCGATTACCTAAAAGCTTGATGGTTTTTTCATTGAGTTTCTTTATCCTCACCTTACCCGCGACAGGAATATTACCTAGTGATACAGGCGGTTGGTTATTAGCCGTGCTGTTAGTGGCTGGCATTATCTGGGGTATTGGCGAAATGTTTTTCGGCATGACCTGGGGCGGACCAATGAAGCACGCTTTTGCAGGTGCTTTGCATTTGGGCCTGCATCGACGCCAAGAACGTTTTGGTAACGGTCAGTCAACAGGATTAAAAGCGATAGATTTAGGCGCTAAGAAACTTGGTGTAGAAAAGCCAATCGACTTTAAGTGGAATCAATTATTAAGTTTTGATGCCTGTGTTGAATGTGGACGTTGTGAAAATAACTGTCCGGCGTTCGCTGCAGGGCAGCCGTTAAACCCGAAAAAACTGATCCAAGATATGGTCATTGGCATGGCTGGGGGCGATGATGCAAAATTTGCAGGCAGTCCTTATCCTGGTATCAAAGTGGGCACCCATAAAGGTGGTGCGATCATTCCTATCGTTAACGTACTGGTAGAAAGCGATACCTTGTGGTCATGTACCACTTGCCGTGCCTGTGTTGATGCCTGTCCTATGATGATTGAACATGTTGATGCCATTGTTGATATGCGACGTTTTGAAACCATGGAGAAAGGACAAACTCCGGGCAAGGGTAGTGAGATTTTAGAGAACCTGAGCGCAACAGATAATCCGAACGGTTTTGATCCTAGTTCTCGGATGAACTGGGCGGCTGATCAAAATCTTACTGTGTTTGGTCACGATAAGAAAAAACAGGAAGTGACTGAAGCTGATGTACTGTTATGGATTGGTGATGCGGCTTTTGACATGCGCAACCAACGGACACTTCGAGCAATTATTAAATTACTACGTGCTGCGGATGTCAATTTTGCTGTCTTGGGTGATGCTGAATTTGATAGTGGTGACTTAGCTAGACGTTTGGGTGATGAAGCGACTTTTCAGCGCTTAGCTACCAGTAATATTAGTACCATGAATAAATACCAATTTAAGACCATAGTGACTGCGGATCCGCATGCATTTCATTGTATTAAAAATGAATATGTTGAGTTTGGCGGCAACTATAACGTTATGCACCATACCGGATTTTTTGCTGAACTAGTTACTGAGCAAAAACTTAAACTAGACAATAGTAAAGAGTTAGCACTGACCTATCACGATCCTTGTTACTTAGGTCGATATAACGGTGAGTATGACGCCCCAAGATTCTTGTTAGAAAGCATGGGTGTCAAAATTAAAGAAATGGATCGCAGTAAATCAACCGCACGTTGTTGTGGCGGCGGGGGCGGGGCACCAGTTACCGATATACCCGGTAAGCAGCGTATTCCTGATATGCGTATGGCAGATGTTGTTGAAACCAAAGCTGAGATTGTTGCCGTAGCCTGTCCGCAGTGTAACTTGATGCTTGAAGGTGTGGTTGAACCAAGACCTGAAGTAAAAGACATTGCTGAATTAATGTTAGATGCGCTCATTGAAGGTGGAGTTGAAAATACGGGTGAAGGTGCGTTTGAAAACATGGTTGGAGCACAATTATGAGTGAATTATTCCGCCGAGATCCAAGAGCGCAATGGATAGCACGTAATCGCCTGCACCCAATGCATCAAGCATTGGTTATTGGACCTGTATTTGGACCTTCGGGATTGCTGCGTAAAAATCTGCATATCATAGGTTTTATTGGTCCTAATGGCCTAAAACGTATTGATCGTTCAGGGGCATCTAACGATAGTGAGCAAGGATCACGTCGCTCAGCGACTGCAAGTGAAGTGATATTGCCATTGCATCAAGTTATTGAACCTGCATTTTATGTTGTGGTGGTATTGGACTTGGTATCAGGGCGTTTGAATGGCCATGATAAAGATACTCTTGGTCTGGCGCAGCAATTAGCTAATCGTAACTGTGGTAATGATAATGGCGGTGGCGCAGTAGTAGCAATTGCCTTTGGCGAGCTAAAAGATGACTCGTTAGATAAAGCAGGTGTCGATCGTTTGATCCACATTAACGATGAGCAATACGCCCATTATAACCCTGAGCAACGATGTAATGATCTACAAGGCATTATTGCTGAGTTAGATCCACAACATATATTATTGCCCGATAGCATCAATGGTGGTGGTGATTTAGGTCGTCGATTGGCGGCTGCAATGAAACAACGTCCCGCTTGCGGAGTATGGAAATTAAATGATGACAGTGTAGTTTGTCGCGGCAGTGCTGGTAAGAGCGATATCACTCGGCCTTTAAGTAAGCTAATGCTGGTGATGGAAGAATGTAGTGAACCGGTCAGTGAAACGCGACATGAAAATATCGAAATGCCGCAAAAATCAAGCCGATTAGTTGACGGAAAACTACTTGATCAAGGCAATATTAGCGTTGATCCTAACGCTATTCCTTTAGCAGAAGCTGGTTTTATTCTCTCTGGTGGTAATGGTATTAACGACTGGGCACAATTTCACCACACAGCAAGTTTGTTGGGTGCTACTGAAGGTGCGAGCCGTGTTGCTGTTGATGATGGCAATATGCCACGCGAACGACAAGTTGGTGCAACCGGCACTTGGGTAACGGCGCAAGTTTATATTGCCGTAGGCATATCCGGCGCTATCCAGCACATGCAGGGTATCGGTCAATGTGACAAAGTAGTGGCAATCAATACGGACGAAGGTTGTGACATGGTTAAACGTGCCGACATAAGTGCCATTGGCGACAGTACTGAAATATTAGCTCGATTGGTTGAACTCGTTGAGCAAAGAAAGCTGGCCAAGCAAACAATTAATGAGGGGACGTCCAATGAGTAACAATAACTTGTCGGTGATATCGTTAGTTTCTATTGGCGAGCATCCAACATCACGTCGACCAAGGCGTGCAGAGCAAGATGCTAGAGCAATAGAGTTAGGTATTAAACTTGTTGGTGATAACTTACAAACCTTACACGCTGGTGAATTATCTGACGATCCTAGCCAACAAACAGCATTACGAAGTTATTTAGGCATGGGACTTTCGGAAATAAATTTGTTAGAAATGTCAGAAAATGCAGACGCTGTATTGGTTATTGCTGAGTATTTAAAGCAACAAAAAAACGATATTATTTTGACTGGTGTCCGTGCTGAAAATGGTGAATCTTCGGGCATGTTACCCTACTTATTGGCCGAGCAGCTTGGTATGGCAATGGTCACTTCAATTGCTGAGATTTTATCTATTGATGAAGTTAATCAACAAGCGGAAGTATTACAAGCCTTACCGCGCGGCCAACGTCGTAAACTCAAAATTGATTTACCCTTTATCGCCAGTGTTGACATGGCTGCTGCGATGCCAAGGCAAAGTGCGTTTGGCCCAGCGATGCGTGGACAGTTTGAAGCAACACAAGCAGCTACTGTTACAGATCAAGAGTCCTCAGGATGGCAAGTAGCTGATGCCAAAAAACGTCCTAAACGCCTTAAAATAATCAAGGCAAAAACCGCAGCAGACCGTTTCAAAGCTGCTACAGCCAAAGCATCTGGCGGCGGCGGTAAAGTGGTACATGGCGTTGAAGAGTCGGCCCAAGCTATTTTAGATTTACTGGTAGAAGAGGGGTTGGTGTAGATTGATTAAATGATCAATCTCAAGCTAACTTCCTGCTCTAAATTACCGTGTAACAACAATGGATTGTTTATGCGGTAATTTTCTATCTAGTGACTTCTCTTCACAGTACATTTTAATTCAAATTTCTTAATAAAGACCTAGGGTCTGTTGAACTTTCGAGATTGTTTTTGCAGCGGTTTGTTGGGTATTTAAACGAGGCAGAGCCTTTGTCATGTGGTTGCTCTGGACAATGTGCTCCTGCATTGTCTAATAAGCGACATCCATGTAGCGTCACATAAAAAGGCGATAACGCCGTAAAAATGACCAACAAACGCTGTCCAAAGGATTCGGCTAAAAGCGTCTTACTCATTGTTGAGTAGTATTTGCTTAGAGTGACTAGGCTACACACTACTCGCCGCGATTAAAACGCTTTTATCTCGAACAAAATTTAACCGCGAAAGATCAACAGACCCTAATACAATTTGCCAATATCAATGAGATAAACTGGAGAATACATTTTGCGAGTTGCTGCTGTTTTTGGTTTGAACCAAATTGTTAGTCACGGATTTGGACTATTCCTCTTTGCTGCTTTAGTGCCGCTAATGCGAGAGTCCATTGCCATTACTAATTGGCATATAGCCGCTATTGGTGCACTGACGCAATTGTCATATCTTGCTGGGGCATTATTACTTGGGGTTATTGGTAATAAAGTCTGTTCTACACGATTGGTTCTAACGACGGGATCACTCACCACAGTAATGCTGTTTAGCATGTCACAATTACAAAGCCCGTTAATTATCACTATGGTCTTGGTGTTGTTAGCCGCCAGTGCTTCAATAAGTTGGGGAGCTATTGTTGAAATTCTTGGACGACACGCTAAACCTGAACGATGTTCTACTTATTTGTCTTTTGCGTCGAGTGGAACTGCTTGGGGCTATGGGCTTAACGGCTTACTTATTTTACTGGTAGTGCCTGTGCTTGGTTGGCAGCGTAGCTGGCAAATTGCCGCAGTATTTGGCTTGATAGTGGTGTTATTTACTTGGCGATTGTTAACCAAATTGAACCGTCAACCAGCAACAGATAACGACTCAGTACAAGCCATGATCCCCGCCGCAGAGTTATTTTCTACCATCATGCGAGAGCGTAGCGCATTGTTTGCCTGTGTTGTGAGCTTTTTACTTGGATTTTCAACTATGCCATTTGCCAACTGGCTCAGTACTTACCTAAGTGAACTGCAATTACCCGCCACGCTGGGCGGCTATACCTGGACTATTGCCGGTGTAACAGGCATGTTCGCTGGGGTTATTACGGGTTGGATTGCCGATCGAACTAGTCATGCTACGGCATTAATGATTATCTTTACTGGCTTCGCGCTCAGTTTAATGGCCTTTGTTTATGATCCTACTCAATTTGCTGTTTTAGCCGGCTTCGGTTATGGACTCATGTACTTTCCTGTCTGGGGAATTTTGGCTGGTTGGATTAGGCAGTCTTTTTCTTCTACTGCCACCATGCAAATTTGCAGCATCTGTATGGTTACCTTTGGTTTAGGCGGCGCTTTGGGCAATTTATTAGCTGGATTTATCCGTGATACTACAGGGTCATTGACGCTCGTTTATATTGTCGTGACTATGGCGGTAGTATTAATGGTATTGCTCACCTTATTAATAATGCGGGCTGGTCCAAGCCGTGACGGTAAAGTGTCGCTTACTGTATAACACTCGTTTTCAAATAAGCTTTTACCACATAACAAAAATATACAACTTGCGCTAGAGTTGCTCTGTGATCCTGAAACTTCTATTCTGATGGGTCATAGGCGTACGCATTCACCTTCAGGACTTATCAGGTTTATTTACCAGTTAGCGTACTACTCTTCTGCTACAACCCTGTTATGTGTCTTAAAATAGTCAAATCCTATGCTGATGTTTGCTGTGCATCATCAATTAGGGTATCAAAATCCTCATTTAGATATCCCATTGTTCAAATGAAGGCTACCTTGTCAGCCTTTTCTGCTAAAACTGAGTGTAAATAACATCAGGTTTTATCAATATCCTTCTTAAATAGACCTATTATCAAATTAATTTAAATTATTTTTAACTAATTTTAAAATTAAATTACCTCATAATTTGGACGATATTGCTTGCCAGTACACAAGGCTGTTTACCTTGATATTTGCTGAAATCAATTCAAGTAAAAAATAGTTAGCGAGTGGTCGTTATTTATAACTTAACTAATGCCGACATTTTATTTGTTAATAGCGTCGCTTTTTTCATTTTGATGTAAAAATAAGCAGTGTTTCATTTTTATTTCAGTAAATATCTCTGCTTTTTAGTTAGTGCACTAATTAAAAAAAATGACGATTGTCGTCTGTTTTTTATTCGTTAATTTGATTTGGATCAACTTTAAATAGTAAAAAGTATGATTTTAGAGCCTATTGATGTGCTTGACAGTTCGTTTACTAAGCATTACTTTTGTTATTAATTGATCGTTCAATTAAAAACAAGAAGAGAGTTAATAATGCCGAAATTAGGTATGAAACCGTTACGCAGGCAACAACTAATTGATGCCACTTTAAGATCTATATCTGAGCGTGGTTTGCAAAATACTACCATAGTGTCTATCAGCAAAATTGCAGGTATGTCGTCGGGTATTATCAGTCACTATTTTGGTGGAAAAAAAGAGTTAATAGAAGAAACCGTTAGTTATTTACTTGACCAACTACAGCAATCTCTTTTAGAGCGGATTACCGAAGAAAATCCCCCTGCACACATCAGACTGAATTTGATCGTTGAAGCCAACTTTACCGAATTTCAGCGTTCTATACTGGCGACCAAAACCTGGTTAAGTTTTTGGGCTATGTCGATGCACGACCCTGCAATGGCCCGATTACAATCTATCAACAGTAATCGTCTTTACAGCAATTTACTTTTCTCCTTTAAAGAGTTACTTGACCCCGAGTCTGCTGCCAA
>OJBB01000642.1_pt1 | contig 11133 bp, 6 predicted proteins | sample 1590401 | NCBI WGS metagenome assembly OJBB01 (sample SAMN05416789, study PRJEB24817) | seawater metagenome | isolation source: Sea water | place: Canada:Atlantic | collected 2013-07 | reverse complement strand
TGCCACTGAAAATAATGCCAAAGACAAAACGAGTAAAGAAAACATCACCCAAAAGACTGCTGTCAATACACAAAGTGATAGCATCTCAAACCAACCTGAACTACTTAAAGGCTTTGAACAACGGTTAAATATATACAAAGAAGTCACCCTAACAGCCGATTTAAGCCATTTATCTACAAATCAAAAACAGATGCTTAAACTCCTTATTGATGCTTCTAAAATAATGGACGATCTATTTTGGCTACAAGCTTTTTCACAAGACAAAGAGAGCTTTTTAGCCAACATTAGCGATGAGAACGTTAGACGCTTCGCTGAAATAAACTATGGCCCTTGGGATCGTTTAAATGGTGACAAGGTATTTTTGAGTCAAACAGCAACAAAAGCACACGGCGCTGAATTTTACCCTGCAGATATGACTAAAGCAGAGTTTGAACAAAGTGAATTAAGCGATAAAAAAGGGCTTTATTCTGTTGTTCGTCGTGATAGCAAAGGGAAATTAATAAGTATTCCTTTCTCTGAAATTTATCATGACCAAATGGACCGAGCAGCGGCAATTCTTGATGAAGCAGCAAAGTTTGCCGACGACAAAGAATTTGCTAACTACTTGACGATGCGTGGCCAAGCATTGCGCACTGATGAATATCAAGCCTCTGACTTTGCTTGGATGGATATGAAAAACAACCCTATTGATGTTGTGATAGGACCTATAGAGAGCTATGAAGATCAACTTTATGGTTACCGCGCAGCTTTTGAATCATATGTATTAATTAAAGATTTAGCATGGAGCGAGAAGCTTGCTAAATACGCACAGTTTTTACCTGAATTACAAAAAGGCCTGCCAGTACCTAAAAAGTATAAAGCCGAAGTTCCAGGCTCTGACGCCGACTTAAATGCCTATGATGTTATTTACTATGCTGGGCATTCTAATGCCGGTAGTAAAACAATTGCTATCAACTTGCCAAATGATGAAGAAGTACAATTGAAAAAAGGTACTAGACGTTTACAGTTGAAAAATGCCATGCGTGCCAAATTTGATGCCATCATGTTACCTATCGCAGATACACTTATCGTACCCGAGCAGCGAAAAAACGTAACTTTCACTGGTTTCTTCGCTAATACCATGTTTCATGAAGTTGCTCATGGTTTAGGTATTAAAAATACCCTTAACGGCAGTGGTCCAGTTCGCCAAGCATTAAAAGAGCATGCTTCAGCATTAGAAGAAGGCAAAGCTGATATTCTTGGCTTGTACATGATTCGTCAGCTCCTAAATAAAGGCGCAATCACCGATGGCACTCTAGAAGATTACTACACTACTTTCATGGCAGGAATCTTCCGCTCTATTCGCTTTGGTGCAAGTTCAGCACATGGCAAAGCCAACATGGTTCGTTTTAATTACTTCCAAGAAAAAGGTGCTTTCAGCCGTAATGAAGAAGGCTTGTATAGCATTAATGTTGAAAAAATGACTGCTGCAATAGACTCTTTATCTGAACTAATCCTAACTTTGCAAGGAAATGGCGATTATCGAGGCGTAGATAGCTTAGTGAAAGAAAGTGGTGTTATAGGTGAGACGCTTGCTGCAGATTTAGCCCGATTAGAAGCCGCTAATATTCCGGTAGATATTGTCTTCAAACAAGGTAAAGAAGTTCTAGGTTTATAACTCCCCCGCTATAAATATTCCGCTACTCATTAAGTGCTTGTAATGAATTATTACAAGCACTTAAGTGGTCAAAACCTGACCGAAATCAATGTATTGTAAAAGTATATAAGTAAAATAATTGTTACAAAAAAGTAACAATTATTTTCATACTAATATGAATAATACAATGAGTAATATTTATGAGTACCCCTCTTAATAAAAGAACAGCAAAAGATACTGGTATAGAGCAAAACTTTTCAGCAAAGCAAATTTTATTATCAACCACTGATCTTAAAGGACGAGTAACTCATGCTAACCATGACTTTTGTCAAATCGCTGGTTATTCTCTAGATGAACTCAATGGACACGGGCATAATATTGTGCGACATAGCGATATGCCTAAAGCTGCTTTCTCAGACCTATGGACAACCATAAAACCTGGAAAACCTTGGATGGGTCCTGTGAAGAACAGCTGTAAAAATGGAGATCATTACTGGGTCAACGCTTATGTCACTCCGATCAAAAACAAGTCAGGCAATACTTTAGAATATCAATCAGTTAGAACTAAGCTTGACGAAAAAGTAAAAACTAGAGCCAATAAGCTTTATCAGCAAATAAATACAAATACAGTCCCGTTACTGCAGAAAAAAACTCATTTTGACATGACATTAGTTGTGCAAAACTTATTGTTATTCATTTGTTTATTTATTGCTGCTAGTGCATTGACCAGCTTAATACCATTGCTTATTTCTTTACCCTTACTCGCATTAACATCGGTGACTTGCTTGCTTTTATTTCGCTGGCGAATCAACTACACCAAACTGATCGCAAAAGCTGAAGTAGTATTTGATAACCCTTTAATGAGTAAACTTTATAGCGGCTCTACTGATAAATTAGGCCATATTGATTTAGCATTGGCGATGCGTAAAGCAGAACTGAATGCGGTTGTAGGCCGAGTGACTGATTTAACCCAAACCCTCAATAATACTGCCCAAGAAACAGCAAGTAACGGCAATAACATTTCTCGGATGCTCGATGAACAAAACCAAGAAATTGAGCAGGTAGCCACTGCAATGGGACAGATGAATGCCGTTATCAATGAAGTCTCTAGCTCTGTCACTGGTGCCACAGATGCTTCAAATCAAGGACGAGCGATGAGTGAAACGGGTGTTAAAGCAGTCAACAAAACCGTGATTTCTGTTCAGTCTTTGTCAGCTCAATTAGCGAATGTTGAAAGTGTTATTGAAAAACTTGCCGGGGGTCGACATGACATTGCCGCCATTTCTAATGAAATCAGTTCAATTGCAGATCAAACTAACTTACTTGCCCTCAATGCAGCTATTGAAGCTGCTAGAGCTGGTGAACAAGGTCGTGGTTTTTCAGTCGTTGCCGAAGAGGTACGCGCATTAGCACAGCGAACTCAACAATCAACAGAAGAAATCAGTAAAACATTGGCGGCGCTTAATGAAGAGTCATTACAAGCTATAACAGCAATAAATGGTGGCGTAGTCCTGGTTGAAGAATGTGCAGGCTTTGCTGAAAACACAGGACAAACCTTGCAAAGCATCAATAAAGAAGTCGATAAAATTTCGGCTATAAACCATCAAGTTGCTGCTTCAATCGAAGAGCAATCAGTGGTTGCCAATCAGGTTAACAATAATACTAATAGTATAAAAGAAATAGCTAATTTAGGCGTTGAACAAGGTAACGAAACGAAGCAGCTCAGCCAAAATTTATTGCAAGAATTAACCACTCTACATAATCTAATAATTCAATTTGAAACTTAACAACAAGCATATTGAATTTTAATTGAAAAAAAATAACCTTTGCCCCATAGTGGTCTGACCTGGAAAATAGTAAAGGAATATTTAATGGACAACTTTGATTTTATCATTATTGGTGGCGGATCTGCTGGCTGTGTATTAGCTGACAAGTTATCTTCTTGTGGAAAATATCAAATTTGTTTATTAGAAGCAGGACCTGAGGATAAGCATTGGAGCATTCATATGCCTATCGGGGTCATCGAGTTAATGCAAAACAAAGTACTTAATTGGCAATTTAATTCGGAGCCTGAAACGACTCAAAATAATAGAAAAATATTTAACCCTCGCGGTAGAACATTAGGTGGTAGTAGCTCTATTAACGCTATGTTATATGTTCGTGGACAAAAAGAGGATTATGACCATTGGGCAGCGCTTGGTAATGAAGGCTGGTCATTTAATGATGTACTACCATACTTTAAAAGCACTCAGCATCAAGAGCGTGGTGAAGATGAATTTCATGGGATAAATGGGCCTTTAAATGTAGCTGATTCCAGCTCAAAACCACCTATTCATGACCACTTTATTTCTTCAGCACAACATGCTGGATTCCCCTTTAACAATGATTTTAACGGTGAAAATCAAGAGGGGGTTGGTTATTATCAAGTAACCCAAATAAACGGACAACGTTGCAGTGCAGCTAGAGCTTTTTTAACGCCTAATACTAACCGTTCAAATTTAACCATTATTACTGGTGCACAAGTTCAGAAGTTACTAATTGACGAAAATAAAGTGGCGACAGGTGTTTTTTACAAAACAAAAAACAGATACCACAGTATTTTTGCTAATAAAGAAGTGCTATTGAGTGCCGGAGCTTTTAACTCCCCTCAGCTAATGATGCTTTCGGGGTTAGGTCCAAAAAATGAATTGGCCAAACATAAAATTCCTTTAGTTCATGAATTATCGGGCGTGGGGCAGAATTTACAAGATCATCCCGACACAGTCATTGTAACTCATCATAAACGTAGTGATTTATTAGCTATTCGCCCCAAAGCTGCTTGGTGGTTGTTCAAACAGACATTGAAATACTTTCCATTATCAATCAAAAAAGGCGCTTCAGAAAGAAAGCGTCGAGGTATTTTAACTTCCGCAGTGGCAGAGTCTGGAGGGTTTATTAAATCAACGCCTGATTTGTCGCGACCTGATTTACAATTGCATTTCATTCCAGCTACTTTTGAAGATCACGGGAGAAGTTTAAAAGCATTACTTCATTATGGAATTTCCCTACATACCTGTTTATTACGTCCCAAAAGTCGCGGTAGCGTGACTTTACATGGCAATAATGCATGCCTACATCCCAAAATATCATTGAATATGCTTGCGCATGAAGATGACCAAAAATCTATGGTCCAAGCCGTAAAAATTGCCCGTTCAATTTTGTCTCAATCGCCACTATCTGAAAGTAATGGTACAGAAATATTTCCTGGTGATGACGTCCAAAGTGATGAAAGTATTTTAGAATTTGTGAAAAACAAAGCAAATACTATTTATCACCCAGTCGGTACGTGCAAAATGGGTAATGATGACATGGCTGTTGTTGATAGCCATTTAAAAGTGTATGGAATTCAACATTTACGAGTTATCGATGCCTCAGTAATGCCAACATTAATTAGTGGTAATACTAATGCACCAACAATTATGATTGCAGCTAAAATTGCCGATGAGATTTTAGCTGAGCATTCATAACCGCTGAAATATTGTAACGAATATCACGTCGTATTTACGGGTGATAGCCAACAAAAAAGGGAAGCATATTGCTTCCCTTTCTTTATTTTAAAGATACTTCAAAGATACTTTAGCGTTTATAATACCAACTCTAATAAGTTTCTTCCCACTGAGTGGGAGATAACTTAATGGATTTGGTATAACACTAGGTTATCGAATTAAAATTCAAAGTCGTCCGCATCTAATGCCATCATCGATTCCGCACCATTTTCAACACAAGCAGCATGTCCGTTCGCTCTTGGTAAAATACGTTGAAAATAGAAACGTGCTGTTTTAATTTTTGCTTGATAAAAAGCTTCATCATCACAGCCATCTTTAAGCTTATCTTGTGCCACTTTTGCCATTTTCGCCCAAAAATAAGCAAGGGTTAAATAACCTGAGTACATCAAATAATCAACAGAAGCTGCACCAATTTCGTCTGGGTTTTTCATGGCTTTTTCACCGACTTTTTCGGTCATTTTCTGCCAATCACCACCAAAACTCATGATAGGTTGAATGAACTCTTGCATCGCATCGTCATCAGCATTTTCTAAACAGAATCTTGTGACTTCACTACCGAAAGGTTTAAGAATTTTCCCTTTAGAACCTAGTATTTTTCGAGCCAATAAATCTAATGCTTGAATACCTGTAGTACCTTCATATAAACAGCTAATTTTCGTATCGCGCATGAGTTGCTCCATGCCCCACTCTTTAATGAAGCCGTGTCCACCAAATACTTGCACGCCATGACTAGTACACTCTAAACCTAGCTCAGTAAGGAATGCTTTAGCAATAGGCGTTAATAATGCTAATTTAGATTCTGCCGCTGCTTTTTCTTCTTCACAAGTACCCGCATGGCCAATATCCACTAGCTGTGCTAAATAAGCAATCAGCGCTCGACCGCCCTCTGCAATGGATTTTTGTGTCAATAACATTCGACGAACATCAGGGTGAACTATGATTGCATCTGCCGGTCCTTCAGGATTTTTCACACCTGATAAAGAACGCATTTGTAATCTATCTTTCGCATAAGCTAATGCTCCTTGAAAAGATGCTTCTGCCGCGGCGACCCCTTCAGTAGCGACGCCTAAGCGAGCAGCGTTCATAAAGGTAAACATGCAATTTAAGCCTCGATTCACCTCACCAATTAAATAGCCTTTAGCGCCATCAAAGTTAATTACACACGTTGCGTTAGCATTGATCCCCATTTTATGCTCGATAGAGCCACAACTTACGGCGTTACGATCGCTAGTTTCACCCTCATCTGTAACATTGAACTTAGGTACGATAAATAGTGAAATGCCTTTACTGCCTTCAGGAGAGCCTGGAATTCTTGCAATAACTATATGTACAATATTGTCGGATAAATCATGTTCACCCGCAGAGATAAATATTTTGGTCCCTGTTAACGAGTAACTACCATCATCGTTCAATTCGGCTTTTGTACGCAACATACCTAAATCAGTACCACAATGAGGTTCAGTTAAACACATGGTTCCAGTCCAAGAACCTTCAACTAACTTAGGCATAAACTGATTTTTTTGCTGCTCACTACCGTGTGCTTCAATCGTAGCTAATGCGCCATGACTTAAACCAGGATACATAGCAAAACTATGGTTAGCGCTAGAGAATAATTCTTGAATTGCCGTATTTAATGAATGAGGTAAACCTTGACCACCAAAATCTATATCTTGAGCCAATGTTGGCCAACCACCATCAACATATTGTTGGTAAGCGTCTTTAAAACCATCAGGTGTCGTCACCTCACCATTCGTCCAAGTACAGCCTTGTTCATCACCACTTTGGTTAATTGGGGCAATAACTTGTTCAGTAAACTTTGCTGCTTCACTAACAATGGCATCGACCATATCTAAACTAGCGTCTTCATAACCTAGTTTTTGATAATGGCTATCGCAATCAAGTAATTCTTGCATAACAAACTTAATATCTCTGATCGGCGCTTTATACTCTGGCATGACTTTCTCCAATAATTAACTTTTTTGGCTTAACAAAAGCCAACTGGTCTGAGGTCAGACTTTCAAACAGTTGTTTGATTAAATCACGTTATTAACACTTTTTAAAGTATAAATAGAAAAAGTAGTCATATTTCATTTTAATTGACCAATATTTTTTTGACTTCACTTGCCAATTTACTTAATAAATCATCTTCAAAGATATATATATGTCGCTTCAAATAAATCCTTTTAAAACAACAACTAAAGACTATTTAAAACTAAAAGTAAACAAGGGTTATCGGTTGCTAGTAATCGTTTAGTTAAAACAATAGCATCATCAACTCAACATGGTTCTTTGAATAGATATCTTTACTTTTCAGTAGCAAAATTGGCTGAAGTCCATCAATATTATTGTTCTATTTACGAGTACAAAAACAAAAAAGCCAGCTAAGTTAGCTGGCTTTTACGAAAAATGCAGAATAAAAAAGCTTAGCAACGTTAATCACTAAGCTTTCTATTTTTAATTTTTTAGTTCAAATAAATTCATTTAACTGAATAATTTATAACTTATAGCGCGATAAGATATTAATCGTCTTGATTAGTATCTTCAGAGTCCACTCTATAGGCATTGTTTTGCGCTTCTAAATAAGCAAAAACAGTAGTAAACGCTTGCTCTTGAAATTGCTTCAAGCCAGTATCACGAAAATCAATATCGATTTGACTTTTCGACATTTCTTTCTTAATAAAGGTACCTGATAATATTTCAACTTCTAATGCATCAATTAATTGAATAGCCGCTTCAATTTTGAAACCAACAGGTCCGCCGGCAAATTTCCCCTTTAAAGCGCGGCCTTTAATTTGTACATGAGTAACTTTGTAATCTTCCATTAACTTGGCAAAAGTAAATTGAAATTTTTTCACTGCTTCTGCATCGCCCGCATTATCAAGGCTAATTTTTTGTACGCGTGTATGAGGGATATCATACAAATTGTTTTCTTTTGACACGATACAAATAATCGCATCATTACTTTTAATTTCTACACCACAAGCTTTCATGGAAAAACCTCATTAAACAAATTGCCAATATTATATACTCATTATCGTTCAAAGTGCAGGATTTCAGTGGGAATTAAAATGACTTTAACCAATAAAAATAATTCACCCGTAGTCATTCTATACTTTCTTATTTAACAAGGTAAAAGCACATTCCTTGTGTAAAGAAACAATAGGAACTGAACTTTATGGCACTTGGCCAAGCTTAAAGGTATCATTTCCAATAATTGCGTTAATTGAGTAAATGGAATGAGAAAAGTTTGTATTATCACCGGTGGAAGCTCGGGTATCGGTTTAAGTATTGTTAAATTATTCGTCGAGAATAATTACCGAGTATTTAATTTAGATTTATCTCCATCTATTGAAGGAGATTATCGCCAGTGTGATGTAACTAATATAAGCCAAGTCACCGACATAATTAATGACATTGCTAAGCAACATACCATAGATGTTTTAATATCAAATGCAGGCATTCATTTCTCAGCCACTATTGAAAATACTACTGAAGAAGATTTAGATAAAGTCTTTAATATAAATGTTAAAGGAGCTTACGCTGCCATCAAAGCTGTGCTGCCATCAATGAAAGCTAAAAATAACGGTGCAATTCTATTGATGGCTTCTGATCAAGCCTTAATTGCCAAACATAACTCATTTGCTTATAACTTAAGTAAAAGTGCCCTCGCCTCAATGGCTAAAACAACAGCCCTTGATTATGCAGCTTATAACATTCGAGCTAATGCCGTTTGTCCTGGTACTATCGAAACACCGCTGTACCACAAAGCCATTGATAAGTACTGTGAAAAATCAGGTGCTGATAAAAGCGAAGTGCATAGAGATGAAGAGAAATTACAGCCCTTGCAGCGGTTAGGTCAACCAGAAGAAGTCGCTGAATTAGTACTGTTTTTAGCGTCAGATAGAGCTAAATTTATAACAGGAAGCTTACAAGTGATCGACGGTGGTTATACCGCACAATAGTTTTACTTGAAACTAAAGCTGAACTTGCACCTGCTAAGCATTGAAATAGTCGAAATTAGATACTATGACCGTTAATATTATTGATCCACACCTGCATTTATTTGATCTTTCGCGCGGCGATTATCATTGGCTTAAAATACAGAACCCACCTTTTTGGCCAGATAAGGCACAGATCCAAAAAGATTTTAAGATGGAAGAGTTGAATGACTCCTTGCACGCAAATAATAAGATCAAATTAGCTGGCTTTGTTCATATTGAAGCTGGTTTTGATAATACTCAACCTTGGCGTGAACTAGAGTTTATTGAGAGTATACCTTGCCAGAGTAATCGCACTGTCGCTAGCATTGACTTATTAGAAACGCCTGAGCACTTTCAAGTTACATTACAAAAGTTACAACAACATCAGAGTTTAATTGGCGCGCGTCATATTTTAGATGAACAAGCTGCTACTATTTTATCAAATAAAAACGCACAACAAAATTTTGCCCTCCTCAATGAAATAACTGACTTTATTTTTGAACTGCAATTACCATTAGCTGATGAAAGTGCAAGTAACGTTATGGCGATATTAAGCCAAACCATCACCGCAAATAGTCAACTTCGCTTCGTTATTAATCATGCTGGCTTTCCTCCTAAAAGAGCGTCTAGAGACATCAACAATCATGCATGGTACTTATGGCAACAACATATTAGTAAACTTGCGAAGTACCCCAATGTTTTTATAAAATGCTCTGGCTGGGAAATGGCAGACAGGCAGTATGCAATGTCTTGGTTTTCCCAAGTAACACAGTATTGTATCGATGAATTTTCAGTTGAACGCGTGATGCTCGCCAGTAATTTTCCGCTGTGTTTACTAGGTAAAAAAGTAGGTAAAGAAGCCAATAAAGCGGTAGATAAAAAACTAAGCAATAAGAGCTATGTCAGCTATTGGCAGGATATTATTAAATCAACAGTGATTGAACAATGTAGCAAAAATGAAAAAAGCGCATTACTTTACAGCAATGCGCTTCGTATTTACAAATTTTCTAACTCACAAGGTTAGTAAATTAAGCTATCGACTTAATTATTTATTTGATAGTTACGTTTGGCGATTTTTTAACGATTGCATCATTTAGTTCAATACCAATGCCTGGTACTTCTGTCACTTGGAAAAAACCATCTACAGGTTGTGGATCTTGTAAACATAACTCCCTGTTCCAGTCTTTAATCGCATAGGTATGATGTTCATGAATCAAGAAGTTTGGAATAGCCGTCTCTAAGTGTAATGAGGCTGCTGTTGCAACAGGACCGCCACAGACATGCGCTTGTATGCGAATATCGTAAACGTCAGCATAATCACAGACTTTTTTCGATTCAGTAAAGCCACCACACAAACCAACATCCGGTTGTAAAACGTCAATACTTTGATCTTCAAAGTAAGGTCTAACATCCCAACGATGATACAAACGTTCTCCACCAGCAATTGGCACATTTACGTTATCAGATACTTTTTTATGCACTGCTGGGTTTAAATAGTTAACCGGCTCTTCGTACATCATACAACCAACTTCTTCGACAACTCTGCCCATTTGAATTGCTGAGGCTGCGCCCATTAACGAGTGAGATTCAAAAATAATATCTACATCTTCACCAACGGCATCGCGAATAGCACGTAGTCGGTTACCAAATAAACGCATTTGCGGTTTGGTAAATAGTTTTGTTCTATCAAAAGAAGAACTGCCATCACCGTTATAAACGATTGGGTCAACTTTAACAGCGTCATAACCTTGTGCAACGGCTTTTAACGCGGCTTCAGCATATTGCTCTGGTTCAATTAGTTTACTTATTTCAGTATCCCAATCAAACTGAAGTTGGCTAGCATAAGTACGCAATTTATCATTTACCTTACCACCCAATAATTGATAAACCGGCACGCCTAAAGCTTTGCCTTTAATATCCCAAAGTGCGGTATCAATTGCGCTCATCGCTGAATATAAAACAGGTCCGCCGC
>OJBB01000641.1_pt1 | contig 11134 bp, 8 predicted proteins | sample 1590401 | NCBI WGS metagenome assembly OJBB01 (sample SAMN05416789, study PRJEB24817) | seawater metagenome | isolation source: Sea water | place: Canada:Atlantic | collected 2013-07 | reverse complement strand
ATATTAAATAAAGCTTTGGTATACGTAGAATATATTTATATCCGATGTTGTTGGGCATTCAGGTGCAGCGACGATCACTGGCTTGGATGTATTGGCAGCGGCTAATAATAAAGCAAACCAAGCTCGGCCTTCCTCTGTAGTTAATGAAAATTTGAAGTAGCCTGAACCAGTACAGATATCGTCTTTTAGCCTAAAGTACACTAATCCCGGATCACTTGGATATAATACTTCAACAGTACCACCTGCCTTAATCGTTGCGCTAACCCCAAACGACAGTACCATTAGTAATATTATTGTTAGCAAATTAACTATTTTCATGAGTTCTCCAAACTTTGTGGGATATAGATAGGAAGTTATTAATTAACTATTGACGCCATAGTCTCTTGTTATATTAATAATAGACAGATTGGATGCCAATAAGATCTATTTCGCAGGTTTTACTTTCAGAAAATAATCTAACACTTTTTTCTGCCATATGCGCTGACAATGCCATACTAAGCATGCGGCTCATACTCGCTTCATCGTGTTTACTGGAAGTAATTGTTGCATAAGCCATATCTCTTTCAACACAATCTGAGTTGCGTATGTCACTTAGGTTAAGGTACAACTTAATAAGTTTTGCATTACTTAAGTCATAATGTTTTATACCTATTATTTTACCAAGAGCAATATCTCCAGCTGATGTTGCACTTACAGTACTAGTAAAAATTAATGCACTAATACTTATTATTTTCCAAAACTTCATTTGAACTCCTTATTACCTAGACACGATGACTGTAGTGGCATAGAATCGACTTTATATATGCTGTGCCCAGCATATATAAATAAAATATCATCTTCAATTGATACTTGGAAAGCTCTCTGACTTGATAGCGTGTAAAATGTAGCAGGAAGATTCACTTCCAAATATTTTTTGACCGATTTTATTGTAACTTGCATAACACTTCCTTATTTATTTTACCCTTACAAAAAACTAAAAAGCCTGATCAATATTCTCAATTGCTGAAACAATTTCTATAACCGTTTGGCGTTCAAATTCAGAGCGGTCTTCCTCTTCATGTGTTCCTTTATTCAAGTACCTCCACTCTCGTGAGTCACCATTTACGCCTAGTAAGCGCTCAATTGGATCTAGCACTGTATTTTTCTCAGGGGCGGAAAAGTCCCCTTTGTTTATTTTACTTCTTAATTGCTCTGTCAATTGGCGAAGTTCGATAGGTGCTTTTGCAGAGCGGAGTTTGATACTTAAATTACCGTCTCCGTATCTGTTTACATATTGCCAAATTTTACCTTTAGTTAATGCCTCTAATGCTTGTCTACACTTAGAGAGTGCATAGCGCGTTTCATTCTTAGCCACATGTTCTAGCGCACCTACCACGTAGTTTCTAGGCGCACAATTAAAATCAACTTGAATATGTGCTTCATCAAAACGTGGTAAAAAAGCCAATGTTTGACTTTCTCTTACTTCTTTTGCGGGTAATAGGTTCTGAATATCCTTAAAAAACTCTTCACCATGACATGTAAGGATAATTTGCTTGTCATTAAAATATTGATCTTCAAACAACGTGCGCCTAATAGATTCTCTATGATCGTCGTCAATGGCATTCACCGGATCATCGAATATCAAAAGAGGGCAATCCTCTTTAATATTTTTAGCCAACAATATTGCAAGGCCAACGCAGCGAATATGCCCTTCACTTAAGACATGCAACGCGTCAAAATATTTTTTAGGGTCACTCTGGTAAGATATTTTTAGTTTCTGATTTTGTGCCAATGGTAGCTGTATAGAAGCCATTAATTCTGATGGGGAATCATTACGATTAAAGGCATTGTAGAGTTCAACAACTAGGTCACCTAAATTTGCCACGAGTTGACCTGGCAGTTTTTTTCTATAAACATCAAGCTTAGTCACGAACTCACGATAAGCCTGTCTTATCTCAATATTTCTGACAACAACAGGCTTTTCTACCTCAACTTCAGCGATAAGTGCCGCGTTAGCCTCATCAAATTCCGTAATTACCTTAGTAGCACCTTCAATAGCTTTTTTGGCAGCAGTATCCTTCGCTTTAAGTTGTTGTACTTCACTAGCAAACCCTCGCAATTTAGTTAACTCAGTGCGTTGCTCTTTTCTGATTTGCTCAAATTGGTCAGTTTGCTTGTCCTGGGCTTCTAATTGACTGACTTGTAACGCGACATGCTGAAGTGCCGTGGTTCCACCTTCTAATTCGATTTGTAAACTATTCCACCAACTAACGTTTAGTTTTATTGCGTCCGTTATATTAAAAAGAGACAACTTATTGGCAGTTGGATTAAATTGCAGGCATGTATTGACGAATTGGGATAGACCTTGAAGGTTTTGAAGCACCGCTTGCTGCAATTGTGCAATAACACCCTGTAGTTCGGCAAGGTGTTGAAGCTTTGCTAGTTCCTCTCCTGCGTGTGTGTATGGGTTAACAATTACTTGGTTTAAAGGTGTTTGGCATGCAGGACAATTATCAGGGCTGATTGGTTGTACTTGAGTCACCGCTTCAAATAATTGCTTAAACGATACTTGTTGACTGGCTTGAGTTAACTCATCATTTTTTATCTTATGCTCACTTAAGTTTTTGATGATTGCTTCTTTCATCGCATCAAAGTTAGCTATTGTCAGGTTGCTTTTTTGAGGTACTGGCTTTTGTAATTCAAGTTCTAATTGCGGGATTTTCCCTGGATTTTCTTCAGTGCCGTTAATTTCAAACTGCATTTTTAAAAATGTGCAATCTTCTCTATATCGAGCAGCCAGTTCACTTGTTTCAGTTTTGACTTGTTCAACAATGTCTTGGTTGAGCTTGATCTGCTGCTCTGAGCCGAGAAGCCCTTGTCGTTTCAGAGCTAGCCGTTTAGCCTTTACCCCTTCAACATCAATGTACCTACCATCAATTTCTGCTGAAAAGTTTTTTGCAAACTCATTAAACGCATCAAGACCAAAAAGAGTGGAAATTAATTCTGACTGTTTGGCCGGAGCTTGTGCAGCAATACGAGAAAAACTGTCGATTCGGTTTTTTTCTACAAAACAAAAGCGATGGTGGGCATCATTAGGTTTAACAACAATATCTTCACCTTCATCATTTAGCCCAATAAGTTTGGGCTGAGCAAAACTATTGGTATGAGCATTTTTTAAATATGCCTGCACATCTCTAAAACGTTTACTTTCTGCTTCCGCGACACTACCTAATAGAGCATATTCTAACGCCTCACAAAAGCTTGATTTACCTGTACCGTTCGGCCCGTAGATAAGTACAAGCAGGCTTTGTAAGTCAAAGACTTCTTCACGACTAAACCCTCTAAACGGGCCAACTGATAATTCCTTGAGTTGAGTTACGGGGGAACTTTCAGATGCAATTTCTTCTAACTGAGCAGGAATAGCTTCGCTAAGCGTATCCCATTCCCTTTGAGCTAACTTTGAAATATGTTTGACACGCTGCCCTTGGTGAGTACCTAATGGTACTAACTCGTTCAAATGCCCAAACACTAAATTAACAAACTTATGGACGCCAGCAGATGAAGGCGTTGACAGTAAAGTTTGCAGAAAACGTTGATATTCAGCCTGGATCATATATTTCCTTACCTTGGTATCACCAACGTCAATATTTTGAGGTGGGTGTTCCTTGTATCATTTGTGAGATGAGTTTCCCTTTAAGTTAGACCGTATCACATAAATATTTGTAAGCAAAACATCTATTTATTAGGTAAAGATTAATTTGATTTTACGCAATAAAAAGCCCCTAACGGGGCTTTGGATTAAAAATTAACGGTGGACGTATTCGTTATTTTTTTGTAATTCATATGCCATTCTTACTTTTTACTTCACGTCTTTGGTTGTTTGCTTTCATCACACTCCCAAAAGCTTTGTTTACAATTACTATAAAGATATAAACAGTAAAGCACAGGTACTGTTGCTAAAACACTAATTACTCCTTCATAGAATTGAGCTGTCCCGATAGATAAAAATGACATCACGGCTAAGAATCCATATACAACAATTAAGACATAAAACAGACTTCTCCATGTTCCAGCATCCAAGAAAGGCTTATTATTAGAATATCCCCAAACAACAATTAATAAAGTTAATGTTACGATTAAACGTATTACGTTAGAAATGGAAAAATCAACATTAACAAAACTATATAAAACATCTCCCAGTGACATTATGGAATAAATAAAACAATAAATTATTAAAGGTGATTTTTTCATTACTCTACTTCTCTTTTTTCTAATTGTTTTTGCTCGTTTTGCTTAGTCGAGTTGGTTTTTTCATTAGCTGAGCTTATCGCCCCTACAACTACGCCTACAACAGTGCTTACAATTTTTGTCTTAGGGTTCGATGCATTCTTACCACTATCCGTTATTACATCCTCGGTGATTGTTGCAGCAACCGCACCATTAATAATTCCACTCGCTGTTGGTGTAACGTCCGCGCCCTCAATACCTTGGATTATAGCACCAGCTACTGCTGTTATTAATCCTCCAGTCCCAGGAAGTTTACCACCAACTTCACTCACAACTTCTCCTGTTGTTGTATTTTTAAATTCACTAGTATTATTAGCTCCAGACTGCTCAGCCATTTTCCCTTCAGCAGTTTGACGTGTAGGAGTGCCATTTGTTGGATACTGAGGATTTTTACATAAAAGACAGTCCGAAGCCATTCCCGTCGGGTCAGTGTACTTATAAGGGTTATTATTTCCGTAAGAATAACGGTTAAAGCTATGTACATCACGGAATCCAATAGGATCATTCGAATAGAAACGACCTATAACTGGATCATAGTATCGTGCCTGCATATAATTCAGATCTAAATCAGTGTCAAACAGATGGCCAGTATAGCCAACATCATCACTAGAATCTTCTTGAGCATCACCAAAAGGTTTGTAATTTTTCACACTATTACTTGATACAACACCTGTACCTTCTTTAGCCACTAATCTAGACCCCAGAAAAATATAATTAATAGCACCTTCTTTGGTTTCTCGATAAAGTAATTTACCCGACTGGCTATACATACTGTACTCAGTATCTTTGTTGTCTTTTATGGATTTAATACGCCTATTATAACCATCATAAACAAACTGACTGCTACCTGAACTCTTCATTTGGTTGAGCAAGTTATAGTCAAAAGAACGTTTACCATTGTTTGTTACATTACCGCTAGCATCATAGCCAAAAGCATTTCTATCACTACCATTAACGGCCGTTAACCTATTACGACTATCGTATTGATAAGTGAAATTGTGGTTATCAAAATTACTCTTGTTCACATATGTTCTAATATTACCTAAACCATCGTAACTTAAAGTAGAATCACCACTACCAAAACTACCATCCGTTGCAGTTAGGCGATCAAGGCCATCATAAGAAAGGCTATTTAAGTTATACATGCCACCATCACGGGTGTTTATGATTTTAGTTATATTATTGTTATTATCATAAGTATAAGAAAGGTTGACGATATCACTGGTGGCAAATACATCAGTAATTTTTTGTGGCTGCATACGATTATTTAATGTGGTTTTATGATTTATATCATTACCATAGGTAAAACTATCTAACATACCATTTGGGTAATAGCTTGCACCTACTTTCACAAAGGTATCTATACCACCATCTGCTTTTGTACGAGCAGCTTGAGTCGCTTGTCCAAAACTATTTGGTGCGAAGCTAACTTTTGTTGAGCCATCAGGGTATTTTAATGAAGATAGATGAAATAAGTTATTATAGCCGTAGTCTAAAGACAGTATCTTTCCATCAATTGTTAGCGTTTCATCTTCGAGTAAATTCATACTATTGTAATTATAGGCTTGACTAAAGCCTGCACCCGACGTTTTTTTGAGGTTCCCATTATTATCTAAGGTGAATCGGCTAGGTGTCATACCATCACCGTAACTAACCATATACTTTTCCCCTAAATTATCATACTGAAAGCTTACTTTACTCTTTGCAGAGGCTGTTGTATTACAAACTGTATTATAAGGAGCAATCTGACCATTTGCTTTCCATTGCACCTCACCAACACTATTTCGGTAAAAAACCGTTGTGCCAACATCATTACGCGATATTTGGCAAAGATTACCTTGATTATCATAAGCACGATATTCTGTTTGCTGAACTGCTGTATGACCATTAAACCCCGATTGTGTGATTGAGTTAATATTACCAAAAACATCGACAGCTAGAGTAGTAACAACCCTTTCCGGTGAGGCTATAGTTAACGGCTGATTGTAACTAGGCTCACTGAAAGCCATATAACGAGTATTAGTGACATTATTTTCGGCATCAGTTACGCTTAGGTGGTTGCCTTTTAAATAACTCCTTCTGACTATTCCACCGCCATAGAATTCTGTGTTGACATTACGTTGTAGGCCATCGTACATATAAGTAATTCCAGCTGATTCACCTGGAGTATAACTCGCGAACGATTTTGTGGTCACTTGACCATCAATATTATAATCAAAATTTTGGTATTGACTGATATTAGTATTATGATCGGTTGTTTTTACTTCGACTGGGCGAAGAAATCCATCATAGGTACTATCTTTACTCAGTACTGGCTGATTGGCACAATCATCTTTAGAGGCATTTAGTTGACAACGTTTTTCAGTGCGAACTGGATAGCCAGTGTTTTCACTCCAAACAAAAACAGCATCTTCAAATCTAGCCTCGGGGTAATCAATAGAGGCCAGTCGGCCTAGATAATCATAGGAATATGTGGTCGTTTGTTTGTTTAAATTAGTAACGGATGTTACCCAACCATTATTATCGATTACCCTACTCATACTCATCTCACCAGCTTTATAACGGTTTGGTAAGTAAATAGTGGTTGCTTTACCTCGCTTATAAGTACTAAGTTTTTGGTAAGTATTACCTGTTTGTCCTTGAGACATTCGACTGTTAAACTCTATTTTATTGACTTTACCAAAGCTATGATAACTCTTTATTTCTGTTAACAGCTCAGAGCGTCCATAAGTCTTACTGGGCAAAAGTACATTGCCTGTTGTCGAGAAGGTAGAGTAATCTTTTTTACTTACTTGCTTTACTCCCACTTCTGTATTGCCTACACGGATCAGCTCAGGTAAATTGACTACCCAATTATCAAAATCATGTTTGAATGTTTTGGTGATGTATCTGTGATGAGTTCCACCTATCTGAGATATTTTTCTTGGGGCATCGAATAGATTAAAATTAGAATACTCCGTTGTGTAAATATCATTTCCATCAGAGTAATAATAACTGTCATTATTTAGCCTAGTACGCATAAAAAAAGCACTAGTAAAATCATTGTTAACTTTACTATCGCCCCGTAAAGGACTTTTCTCTGATATGTTCCCAACGCGCCTAAGAAGTGTTATGCCATCCTTATCATAATAATCAGTAAAAATTTCTGTATTTTCGGTCCATCCCCATTTCCCACTAATATGATGTGCTATTTTACTTCCATCAGGTGCGGTTACTTCAGTAGTTCGTAAATCATTAACTGTAAGATCATACGGTAAATCAAGACCTAAAACTTGATGATAAGCAGATTGAAAAGGCTCATTACCACTTGAAGTCTCCCAGTATCCCTTATAGGGCTGTTTATAATTGTATATCCAAGTCTCCTTTTGTTGGTTAATTCTTGTTATAACTTTACGTTTTAAAGAATAAACTAAAGTACAGGGTTTATTTTCAGGCCAGGTAGGTGATCCCCACTTGGCAGTATATCTCGCACTAACAAGATGCCAATCGACATTAAAACGTTTTAAAGATTGCTCCGCGTAACTAAAAGTTGCTTTTAAACCTTCAGGGTGTGTCATTGTGACATATTCGCCACTACTTCCTGAGTGCTCACATTGTCGCCAATCTGATGATTTTTCTTCTGGTGGTATGATTAATTCATGGCGACCAACAAATGTTTTTTTCCATTCAGATGTGTCTGGGTGATCAAACACCCATGATTTACCATCAGGCCTAATGACCTTAGAGAGGGTATTCAGCCTACCAAAACCCAGCACATTCCCCTTGTTTTTATATAAATAGGTCCATACTCTATCGTTAACTGAAATCGTTTTTATATGGTTGGCAAATTCTTGCTCTGCTTCAACGTTTGGTTCATAATATTTAATAGAAACATTTCGTCCATCAGCACCATCAATACTCGTAGCTGTAATATTTTCTATCCTAGAATCAACGCCATAGTGGTAAATTACTTTATTACCAAACTTATCTTCTATCTCTGTCGGCAACATAAAAGCATGATAAGTTCGAAATTTAGGTGAGGGTAAACGTCTATGGGTTTTTGTCTGGAGAATCCTAAAGTCTTTTCCTTTTATGAGCTTAAGTTGACCAAATGTATATTCAGTCCCATCAGTCGTGATAACTTTGAATCCTTCATAACCATTGTCAGTGGTATAACAATCAATTTTCCAATGCTGATTTGTTACTTTTACTTCTTTACCACCTTCTATTGTAGAAAGAATTTTTTGGCTACTCTTTCCAGGTATATAAATATTATCTCCATTCCATACACTTTGCCCACGTTCAGGGACAAGCGAGTTATCAACATAAGGGGACCAATCGCCACCGTCACCAAGCTCACCTGAACACGCAACACCTGTCCCCCAACTACCTTTAAAATTTACTTCTCCATCCAAGGTCATAATATTTGACCGAATATGAGGTAAATCCAACCCCCAACTACCGAAGTCACGAGTGTTACTATCAAGCGAATCAGCACTAACGAATACTCGTGTAGCATTCACCAAAAGCGGACTATTACCCGGAATCGAGAAATCAGTTTGCTTAAATGAGAGAGACCCAGTGCTCAGACCTATTTGCTCTCCGAAGAGCTTTGACGTATAAGGCGTGACCTCATGTTCTAAGTTAAAAAGTTCACGGTAATTATTACTAACTTGGTCAATTCGTCCTTGACTCCCAATCACAGCCCCCTCATCATCATCCATATATGTCACACCCATAGATGATACATTGTAAGAAAAAATCGACAAAAACAGGGCTAATGAAACACCTGTTCCCTTCCAACAACTAGCAGTGTTATCAAAGTTTTTTTGAAGTACGTATTGAGCTAAAGACAGCTTATTAAACCAGTTCATTATTGTACCACTCCGTTCATATCCGTTTCAGCTACTGGCGAACCCAATAAATCCGTATGAATAAATATAATTTTTTTAACGTATACAGTTCTAGACCAACTACCAGTATTAACACAAGAGTTATGATGACAGGCTACTACTCTAAAAGAGTTATAATTGGTATGATTGCCCGTTAACACGAATGATAGGTTTTGTGTTGTGGTGATAGTTAGCCACTGCCCCAGCTCATTAAGTGCTTGCACTTCAAACTTACTGGCGTGCTCAACATCGCTCCAGCTTAATGTGCTAACACCGCCAGTTGTTGTAAGGTTTGTATTGGCCGGAGGCGAGAATAAACCGCTTGGAGTATAGGGTATAATTGTCGTGATATCACCAATAGCAATGGGGATCCAGGTTGTGCTTGCTTGTACTTGTAATGAACTAAGTAAGCCCACTATAGTCGCAATTATCCTTAATTTTTTTTTCATTATTATTCCTGTTTGGTTTTTATTCTCATTGATATTGTCTGATAAACCATTTAGCAAGGTTTTGGCAATACATTACTGTTTTTCAATAAGAGTTCATTTGCCTGAATTCTACTAATAGTATTGATATATAACGAATTTCCACATCAGGGAACTTAGAGCAATTAGCAGGGCTCACTGATATTCATTTTCCTGACTTCGCACTAGCTAACGGCAGTTAAAAAAACACTATTGCCTATTGACAGGAGTTAGACTCATATGTGTTATGTTTAATAACCAAGTCCGATATCGTATACGTGACAAAAATACCCTGAAGAGCCAGCCCATCTTTGGTCTGTATGACCATCGACTCTGATCGGTGTTTTCGCATGATATGCTGAAAGCAGCATGGATAAACCCGCTTCAAAACCAGGATCAGTTTTTTTTAGATAATAGCCTGATTTACAAATGCTACCATTCGTTTCTAAAACGAAAACTAGATCACCACCACCATATTCTGCATAAGACATTAATTTACTTACCTTTGCAGTCGGCGATGGCTCAGTTGCAAAGGCAGATAATGACACTACAACCAATAACCCTATAAATTTTTTCATGAGATCCTATTTTTAAATATAACAAATGATATGGGCTACCCACTCGGCATCTATCGCTAGCGAATGCGCCATGGTGAAGTTAATAATAAGCGAATCGTTCCTGCAATAAAAAATTTAAACATGATTTTTCATTCGCTAATACTCTCCTTCGAAGGTGTATTGAAAACTAACGTCGCCAAAAGCGACTAAATAACGTTCACTAAAATTAGTGAGGAACGTATATGGACTCCTCTTGCATAAGGAGCCGCTTATTGTAATAAACTTCAAATGTATGTAACAAGTTCACGTATATTCGGTTTCTGATGGCGAGCTACCCCGAACCTTAATGGCTTAATCCACTGACAAGGCTCCTTAACGAGTAAAAGGTATTCAAATACCGTCGTTCCTCACAGGTTTGCCTTGCGTGTGTTGATACGCTTTATATTATTATTTTACGACTGATTATACTCGGTTAACTTAGTTGCTTTTTCAAGGTTTATCAAACACTACAGAGCTAAAGGTGTTCGATAACCTTCGCCACTTTTCAAAGTAGCCCAGGTCATTCTAACCAACTTATTGGCGTAAGCTACCGCAGTTTTGTTTGAATGATTCTTCAATAGTTGCTCTCTTATCCAGCAACTCAATTCATCTTGCTTATATTTAATCCTACTAACAACTGAACGAGCCAACAGTAGCGTATCTGATAAAACGGGAGAACTTCAAAGTTGATACTAAGTTACTGCCTCTCCAATGTTACGTATGCTATTTTACATACAGGCGAATTATCAATAGTTCTCACAGATACTAATTTATTAGACATTTGTGCTTCGAGTAAAGTTGAGTAAATAGCATTAGCCCCAGTCTCAGCAATATCGAGAGTTACATATACATCAGCGACAGCCGAACAAGAGATAGCTTTTTCATCCCCACTTGTGCCAATATATATTAAGCCAGAGGCGGCGTTTGCATATAATTT
>OJBB01000638.1_pt1 | contig 11144 bp, 10 predicted proteins | sample 1590401 | NCBI WGS metagenome assembly OJBB01 (sample SAMN05416789, study PRJEB24817) | seawater metagenome | isolation source: Sea water | place: Canada:Atlantic | collected 2013-07 | reverse complement strand
TGGTAGAGGTTTTGCTGTTGTTGCTGATGAAGTAAGAACTTTAGCAGCAAAAACGGCAGATGCTACCAGTCAGATTGGCGACATGTTAAAACAAATGGGCGATGAAACCAGTGAAACCACAGCGGTTATGTCAGATATTGTCCAACAAACGAACAGTGTAGTCACCACAATGACAGACTTGTCATTGTCATTTGAACAGATAGACCAACTGATGTCAGACTCTTCAGGCGCAAGCGATCAAATAAGTCATGCACTTCAAGAGCAAGACCTAGCGGCTGCTGAAATATCAACCTCGGTGGTCAACTTACATGATTTTCTAATAGACAAAAGCAAAGAAACTCAACAAGTTTCAATTCAAGCTTCGAGTTTATCAACCAGTACTGAATCAATATTTGTCCAGCTATCAGCGTTTGACAGTAAAACCCTAATTACGTCAATGTGTAATCAAGCACAACTTGCCGCAGATAAAGTGGGTAAGTTATTTGAAAAGAGTATTATTGATAAAAGCATTACAATGCAGCAGCTATTCGACTTTAATTATCAAACAATTGGCAATACGGAACCAGCAAAATTCTCGACTAGTTTTGACAGCTTTACTGATAGAGTATTACCGAGAATTCAAGATCCTTTATTGCAAGAATTTAACGATATGATCTATGCTGGTGCTGTTGACATCAATGGATATTTCCCAACACATAACAAGTGTTTTTCTAAACCTTTAACTGGTAACCCTACATTGGATGTAGCCAATAATCGCACTAAACGCATGTTTAATGATGCCACAGGCATTCGTTGTGCTAAAAACATAGATAGCTTTTTATTACAAACTTACAAACGCGATACTGGTGAGATAATGCACGATGTTTCCGCACCAATTTTCATTCAAGGTAAACATTGGGGGGGCTTTAGAATTGGTTTTAAAGCTTAAAGCTTAAAGCTGAAAATTAGCAGTAGTGCTATAGATCTTGGATAGCGTTTTTGCTGCTTGGCTTTTTTTAGCCATTTCCCTAAAAAGATATTTTCACTGACAGATCGATAAGTAACTTTGCCGATATGTTGCTCTGAGGTTAGTGCGATCAAACCACCTAAAATCAAATTATAGAGATCGGTTGATTTATTAAATTGTAGTTCTTTCATTGATTTCGGTTTTTCTGGCTATTGATTAATGAGATAAACCTCACTTAAGCGAATATCAAGCCAATGTTCACGTTTAACTAACCAACTGATAAATATATAAATATTAATTTTTTCAAAAAGAGTATGCAATCTAGTGAGTACAATTCTTCTCATGTTTATTTTTTAATGGGTAGATTTACTCCTACCTTTACGGAGCACGCCTTTGTCTGCCGACCATACGTTTTAACAAACAATGGAATATCAGGTATTGAATTAGATGGTGGTTCGTATGTATTGCAGGCTTATGAAGCGTGATTTTTATACTAGCGGATCAAGAATGGTTTGATAAAACGAGGAGACTAGATGATTACATCGAAGTTAAATAATCACAATTTTAGCAGTTGTCCTCAAGGAATGAACGATAGTTGTCATTCACTCCTTGAGGGCTTTAGCTAGTTAGCTTTATAACTCGCTTCACAAGTATTTCTCTATCGGTAATAATTGTAATAAACTTGATTTGACTCGTTCGCCTAGAACTGTTTCTGGTTCGCTATTCCAGGATTTTTCACCGGAATACCAACGGACTTTTCCTTCATATAGATTCAGACGCCAACTGTTATCTTCGTTCATCGCCTGCTCAATATCGTCAGCAAGCATTTCAGCTACTCGCTTATTGTCAATCACTAGAATGGACTCTGTATTGAGGTAGGTTGAGCGTAAATTGAAGTTAAAAGAGCCGATACTAGTCACTCGCCTGTCATAAACAGCCGATTTTGCATGAAGACCGTAGGCCGCTGTTGGTGCACATTTAGATAAGTCTCTAGTCGACTCTTCACACAGAGTAGTCTCGGGTTTCAATTCGTACAACTGTATACCGTGGTCAAGCATATCTTCACGTCTACCTGCGTAACCCGAATGATTAGTAACTAGGTCATTAGAGGCCATTGAATTGGTCAATGCTTTTATCTGCACTCCATTGTCAGTTAACATCTGTAGTGCTTTTAGTTGGCGATCATCAAAGATTAGATAGGCGGATTCTAATAAGATCTCTTGGTCTGATTGGTTAGCTAACTCGGCCAATAATTTAGCAGTAGCTTTGGGTTCATTAGTATTGTCTACATCGACAGGGACAGGTCGATCAGAAATAAACCGTGCTTGCACCCAAGTCATCTCGTCCATCACATCCTTTAAAAAGCTCTTAGCACTCTTATTTCCTGCTGGCAAAGCGGGGTAGTGTTTGTAATGAGGAGCCGGCACTTTATCTAGTACCGCTAGATCTGATGAGACTTTATCAGCCAGCAAATTAATAGGGTAAGACCAACCACTGTTCCAGTAATTGACAAAGCTAGCTTGGATATCAGTTACCACGGTGCCCATAACGAGTACATCACGGTCACGAAAATTTATTTCATCGGAAAGATCAAAATATTCGTCGCCAATATTACGGCCCCCTACAATAGACAGAACGCCGTCGACGGTGAACGATTTATTGTGCATACGGCGATTTAGACGAGAAAAATCACTGAGTAAATTTAGCCACTTTACTACCCCGCGACGACTGGGAATAGGGTTAAATATTCGGATTTCTATTTGAGGATGAAGATCTAGTGCTGCTAGAAAACTCTCCCGTTCGCTTAGGTTGAAATCATCCAGCATTACGCGTACTTTAACACCGCGATCGGCAGCCGCTATCAAGCGGTTTGCCAAGTAGAGTCCCGAAGCATCTGCGTTCCAAATGTAATACTGTACATCGATACTTTGCTCAGCTGTTTCAATCAGAGCCAACCGCTGAGCCAATGCATCCCAGCCATTGTCCTGCAACAGAATGGCGCTCTCTTCTTGTGTCGACTGCTCAGGCTGAAAAGAGTCAGTTAATGTAGACAATGTGCTCGTTAATTGTGGCGCTAGTGGCTCAACCGGATGCTTGATCTCCTCGGGGAGTGAGGCACAACCAGAGAGAGTGGCGATTAAAATGATGATTACATGAAGACGTTGGAGCGCAGGCATTCTTTACATTTCCTTGTTAACGTTGAAAAACAAATTGTGATTCAATCAACTGATTATCTTATTCAACTTCATTGTAGCTAGAACGAGCTATAGACTTACCAGTCTACTCTCTAAAACTAAAGCATATGAAGTGCATATGAAGGATAATAACACTTTGTTATTTAAACAACTATTTCGTTACCTTGGTTCTCAAACTATTTTAATTATTTAAACGATATTTTCTTTGGCTACATTGGCGTCGTCGAGTCAGAATGGCAATGTTAGTGCCTTAGTGCCTTAGTGCGTAGTGAATAGGGTCTAAAAAATATTTTATTTGGTACTTTGAAGTAGGTAGTTTAATAAAATTTTACTTCGATTTTGACCTTAATTATGACCTAAGTAATCGTTGTAAACAGATTAAAACTTCCCATTATCATTTTTCCATTCCGTACGAGGTGGGATTGGTTCAATAGTATCCCAATGTTCAACAATTTTTCCCTTTTCGATACGATATAAATCATAGAATGAACAGTGCTTTTCATCCATTAGCCCTTCACTTACACTTAAAACAAAGTTTCCTTCAGCTAAGATTCGATGAATTTTAGAATATGTTATTTTGTATTTTTGATTCGATGTGGCGCTTAGCGTTGAGCGCAAAGCAGATATACCATCAGCAAGTAATGGACTGTGTTGGATAAAATTATCATCACATACAAAATCTATTAATAGATCCAATTTTCGTTTAATTAAAATCTCATTTGCAAATAAAGAAACTCTGCTCCGATTGAACTCAGTGAGATCATGATCTTCTGTTATTAGATAGCCATCTAACATGCTTCTACCGGAAGCATTAACCTTTTGCATGAGTTGCATATTATCCCAATGCTCTACAGCGAAACCATCCTCAAAGCGGAATACTTCAAATGCTACTTTTAAAGTAGAAAAATGATACTCCATATGTGCAAAGACAAAATCTTTATCTTCAAATACTCGGATCATATTTACGCGTGGCCCAGTCTTTGCTATTTGTTTAAATAGCTCTGCTAACCCAATGTTTCCTTCTTTTGTATGCGGATTATGCTGGATGTACTTCTGTTCATTTACCACTAATGCAGCATCTGGGTCGCCAGTCTCTATGCCGTTAAGCAGCTTTCTAATTTTGTTTTTATTCGACAGCATTAGTGGACCTCAATAATATGTATATATACTTAATCATAACTAAAAATGGCCATAACTAGACTCTTGATGAGAAATAATGTCAGTTTTGGTATCAAAGTAATCGTTTAATAGCATCACAATTGACTGACCACATTGCAAAGTATTTAATAGCAGCAGTCACCTATACAACCCCACTCTGTATGAATATCAGCACTACAAGTGGCTTTTATCTAATTACTTTACTACTATTTTTAGACGTTGAAATAAAAATAAGAGCACTTCGTACTCCTATCCATATTCCATTAAGTTGTTGGCGGTTGTCATGGATAAACAATCATAAGTAAGGAAGCCACCATGACTAAAAAACTAAAAGCACTATCATTTTACTTTTCGCTGTTCATCTTCCTGATGACCTGTGTATCTGTGTCAGTCAATGCAGAAGAAAAAAAGTTAGAAAAAATAATCACCACTATGTGGGTCTTTTATCCTAAAGCAGGGCAGTCAGCTGATTTTGAAAAAGCGTTTAAAAAACATATCGAATACCGTAAGTCAATGGATGACCCACGTAAATGGTCAGTATATCAGGCCGACATGGGTAAAAAAATGAATGCTTATTTAGTGCGTTCATGTTGTGAATCTTGGTCAGATCTTGATGAGTATCGCCAATGGAATATCAAATCAAAGGCCTCAGAAAACTGGCGTGAAAATGTGAGTCAATATGTTGCCCATTACCAACGAGATCGTTCTGAAGCTGATTTTGAAAATAGTCATTGGCCGGCAGATGTAAAATATAAGTATGTTGGTGTTAATACTTACCACCTCAAATTAGGCCATAGCGCAGCGCGAGAAAAAGACAAAAAAGCCCTTAGTGATGCCGCTAAAAGTGAAAATTGGCCATATAATTGGTTTTGGGATGAGAATATCAACGGAAAAATGGAAATGAATCTGGCTATTCCGTATATGAGTTACGGGGATATGGCACCGCCAGAAATTAAATTTAGTGAAATGTTAGCTAAACATTTAGATAACAAGGGAAAGGCTAAAGAATTACTAACCAGTTGGTCATCGCACTTTAAATCTATTTCTTATAACATTTACGTATTACGTGAAGATTTGTCGATGTAAGTTATTCAGCGACTATCAGCTCTCCAAAAAATGGCAACATCAGCTTGCCATTTTTTCTTAATTTTAGCGGTTAAGAAGACCGTTTCTTTGTTTCCTATTCTATATCTGTAAATATTCTGTGTATACCATGATTCTGAACGGTCAATCAAAGCCCTTAAGTGGGCTAGTGTCACCTCCGTTAATATCTAATGAATAAATTGCATAAGAGATTAAAATAATGAATAAGATACTATTACCATTAGTATGTGCCGTATTTACAGCCAATGCGGGCGATTTCACAACACAGTTCTATGCCGTATCGTATCACCCTACTAGTAGCGAAAAAATGAATAAAAAACACAAGTTGCTCGGTTTTGAGTACATTAAAGATAACATTGGGTACAGTCTTAGCACATTTGAGAACTCATATAACAAACAATCAGTGATGTATACTCAATCTGTTTATATCGAGAATTATGATCAAGATTATAAGATTTTTTTATTGGCAGGTGTCGCTACGGGTTATCAAGATACCGGAGGTATTTGTATCCTGGAGCTAGGGGATCTCTGTAGTGTTTTTGGAGTAGGTGTAATTTTAACTATTTACGATACACGACCTAGAATTACTTTATTAGGTGAAGCGCTAGTATTCAGCTTAGAGTATAAGTGGTAATAAAATCATTCTTAATAGGTTTGAAATCTATTCAGCACATACGCATCTACTTCGAGGTAGTGCGTGTCAATATCCGTAATGTTATTCACCAATAAATACAGAAAAACTTTAGCTATTTAAAGTGGGGCTATTGATATGAAACTATCCCTAAACATGTCACTGTCGTGGCATCACTCATGAAGGTAAACACAAGGAATTGGTTCATCATTGAATAACCGTATTATTCAATGGCGGGAAGTGGCTGCATGTTTTTACAAATATCAATAATGATAGTTCTTAACCAACGGTGAGACTTTACGTGTTCCATACTCCAGTGCCAATTCATGTAAGCTATCATTTGTTTTGTTTTAAAAGGTGGGTTAAACCAAATGTAGTCATTTACATTATGCATAGACTGTAAAACAGTGCCTGGCATGATACAAATTAAATCAGTAGCACTCACAATTTCTAAAATGTTTTCGATACTGGTACTGGTATATTTTATCTCTCGGTTGTAGCTAAAATCTTGCAAGGCTAAACTCAGTGGGTAAACATTGCCTTTTCTTGGGGCTAATACCGCATGTTTTTCTGCCAAGTATTCAGAGAGTAATAAATTAGTTTTATTGTTAAGGTTAGGGTGTCCTTTCCTTGCGATAATAAAGAGCTGGTCGTTGAACAATTCTTGGTGATGACAGCCTATTTCGTCAATAGTTAAATAATCAAGATGCAGGTCGTACTCTTTATCCCTTAATGATTTCTCGGCATCAACTAACATCTCTGTGCTCACGGTAAGTGATATATTCGGAGCTACATGCGCTAAGCGTTGGCTTAGTTTAGTTAAAAAGTCATTGTTACCAACACCTAATATGTTGATATGAAAATTTAGATTGGCTGTTTCTGGTAAAAAATCACCGGTATCAGGCAAGGTTGATGACACATCAGCGAGTATTTTATTGATGATAGGATATATTTCATCCGCTTTAAGTGTCGGCATCATTTTACCCGACTTACGTTCAAATAATGGGTCATTGTAGAGCGACCTTAATCTTTTGAGTGCTTGTGAAACCGCAGGCTGGGTCATCCCCAAATTCTCAGCAGCATGGCTAATGTTTTTTTCATGCATTAACGCCGTAAATATTGACAGTAGATTTAAATCTACGTTCCTTAAATACCTAGCCATCGCAGTTATTCCTTTCTTTTAGGTCAATGTTACCTCTCAATTACAAACTACTATAAGTGATACTTATAGTTCTGTCATTTTGTTTTATTTCTAAATATAAGCATCTTTATTTAAGCTCGCCTCATATTCATTCTTTATCAGATTTGAAGGTTTAACCAAAGGAATACTTATGACAATTAATACTAAATTTACGCAGTTTGCCATTGCATTAGGGATGTTGACTGCATCTGCAACGGCACTAGCAACAACTGATACAAGCAAACCTAATATTTTGGCAATTTGGGGCGATGATATTGGTATATATAATATCAGTGCTTATAACCATGGCATGATGGGTTATCAAACACCTAATATCGACAGGATTGCAAATGAAGGTGCATTATTCACCGATCAATACGCGCAACAAAGCTGTACGGCAGGTCGCTCAGCGTTCATTTTAGGGCAAGAACCTTTTCGTACCGGTTTGTTAACTATCGGTATGCCAGGTTCTACTCATGGCATTCCTGATTGGGCCCCTACGATAGGTGATGTTGCTAAAGATAACGGCTACATGACTGCACAATTTGGTAAGAACCATTTAGGTGACCAAGACAAACATTTACCGACTAAACATGGTTTTGATGAGTTTTTCGGTAACCTTTATCACTTAAATGCTGAAGAAGAGCCGGAAACCTATTACTACCCGAAAGATCCAAGATTTAAGAAAAAGTTTGGTCCTCGCGGTGTTTTACATACCTTTGCTGATGGTCGTATGGAAGATACTGGCGCATTAACAAGAAAGCGCATGGAAACGGCTGATGAAGAGTTTTTAGGTGCTACGTTAAAGTTTATCGACAAAGCTCATAAAGCGGATAAACCTTTCTTTATTTGGTACAACAGTACACGAATGCATGTTCACACACGCTTACAAGAAAAATGGCAAGGTAAGTCAGGCATCAGCATTTATGCAGATGGTATGTTAGAGCACGATGAGCACGTTGGGGTTTTATTAGACAAACTTGATGATTTGAAAATTGCTGACAATACCATTGTTATTTACACCACAGATAATGGTGCAGAAACATTTACTTGGCCTGACGGTGGTAATACTCCATTCCATGGCGAAAAGGGTACAACTTATGAAGGTGGCATGCGTGTACCTCAGTTAGTTAGATGGCCCGGTACTATCAAACCCGGTAGCAAAATGAACTCAATGATGTCTCATATCGATTGGATGCCAACATTAGCTGCAGCGATGGGCAACGATACGTTAGTTGCGGATCTGAAAGAAGGTGGCGAAATAAATAACAAAAAATGGCGAGTACATTTAGATGGTTTTAATTTCAAACCTTACTTTGCTGGTGAAGTTGACAAAGGGCCACGTGAAACGATTATGTACTTTAGCCAATCAGGTCAATTAAATGCGATACGTTGGAATGATTGGAAAGCAAGTTTTGCACTGGTTAAAGGGGATATGGCAAGTGGCACACGTGAAGTACCAGCGTGGCCACAACTAGTAAACTTACGTGCAGACCCTTTTGAAAAAGGACCGATTGAATCGTCTATGTATGTTCGTTGGATGGTTGATAACATGTGGGCATTTGTACCTGTAAGCGGCAAGGTAAAAGAGTTCCTAGGCTCATTAGAAGGTTACCCAATGCAAGTTGGTCAGAGTTTTGGTGCTGCCGATATAAACTACACAACATTGCAAATGAAAGCATTTGTTAAAAAAGTATCAACAGAGATTAAAGCGAAATAGAAAATTGTTATGTTGAAACACTAAAAGTCCACTTTGAATCAATTTTAAAGTGGACTTTTTTATTCCTCACTTTGGATAGTCAGTACTAACAAAGTTGTCATCTCTAGTTAGGGTTTTTGTTCAATAGCTTCAAACACTAAATAAGGCAATGTGGATTATCAATGGTACTTATAGTGCCATTGCTTTTATTCATTTCTAACCGTGAATAAACACGACTATCATGCACCAGTAAAGTGATTAGCAAACATATTTTTGAAGGGTTTTACAATGAATATCATCGTAAATAATGTATTAACAGTTTGTCTTATCGCCTGTCTTCCCATTGACAGCGTCGCCGATGAATGGAGCTTTCAATTAGAGCCCTATGTCATGGTAACCAGTATCGATGGAGATGCAAGTCTTGGTCGTGTGGATGGGGTAGGAGTTGATGTCGATTTTGACACTATTCTAAATAATTTAGACAGTGCAGCTATGGCTCACTTTGAAGCTCACCATGATTCCGGTTGGGGTATGTCTTTAGATTACGGCTATATGGATTTGAGTGGCAAAAAAACAAATAAAAATGGCAGTGTAGTCACTGCAGGAGTACGCCAAGGAGTTCTTGAAGGATTAGGTATGTATCGAACTCAATTATCTACGGGCACTTTAGATTATTTTGCCGGTGTTCGGTGGTGGGATAATGATATTAGCACGGGTATTGCTTTGTCTCAGTTACCTGGAAATGATCTCAACCGTGATGTTAAAGCTGGTTGGGTTGATGCTGTTGTTGGTGTTAGGTGGTTAGCTGATATTAATGAGCAGTGGACGTTTCTTGCACAAGCCGACATTGGTGGTTATGAAGCTAATTTTACTTCATCAATACAAACGGGCGTGCAATACGAAATTAGTGAGCTGATGACCTTAGATATGAAATATAAAGCCACTTGGGTGGATTATGACGAAGGGCATCAAGGGCAAGTGGATTACTTTCAATATGACACCGTCACCCACGGTCTTATTATAGGGCTAATTTTTAAGTTCTAATTTGACTGTGAATGTAAGTATTGAAGTGAATTTTAGCGAAAGTTTTAAATAACGTTGTGAGTTCTTTTTATCAAATTTAAAGGCTTCAATAAGGAGTATAAAATGTTAGATTATTTTGCATTATTTTTAGTGTTTTTTGTTATTTTAGTGCTGTTTTACGGAATCATCGTAGTACACGATATCCCTTATGAAATTGCAGTTCACCGTCAACATCCCCATCAAGATGCAATTCATGTTGCCGGTTGGATCAGTTTATTTACTTTAGGTGCTATTTGGCCGTTTTTATGGATTTGGGCGACCTTGTACAAGCCAGGAATCGGTTGGGGTATGGTTCACCATACCTCTGATAGCGATATCAAAACAAGCAAATTAGAACTAGATATTCTTGAACTACAAAAGCAGGTCGAATTACTAGCTAATAGCCAAATTAAAGAAACCAAAGGGATATAATCATGGATATGCTCATTATTTTAACCTACACCGCTCTATGTGTGGCTATTTTCAAAACGTTTAAGATCCCATTAAACAAATGGTCAGTACCAACCGCTGTTTTAGGCGGCGTAGTTCTACTGTCTTCTATTATGATCATTATGAACTATTTACATCCCTATGCTAAATACGGCAAAGAAGTGTTTGCAACCATCCCCATTACACCATTAGTTGCGGGTAATATTAAGTCTGTAGATGTTATTCCAAATATTGAAGTTAAAAAAGGTGACGTGCTGTTTACCTTGTATAACGAGGAACAAACAATAGCATTAGAAAAAGCTGACGCTGCGGTAGAACAAGCAAAAAATCAAGTACTGCAAAATGACCAAGCATTACTTGCTGCTACAGGACAAGTTGCAAAAGCTGATGCAAATAAAGACAGAACCAAAGCAAGCTATTATCGTTATATGGAAGGGCACTTAAAAGGTGGAGAAAGCTCTCCTTTTACTCAACAAGAACTGGATAACAGAAGAGAGTTTTATGAAGCCGCGCTGGCAAGTCTCGATTCAGCTCAAGCGACTGAAAGAAAAGTCCGCTTATTAACAGAGTCGAATATTTTGGGTGAAAATACTCAAGTTGCTCAGTTAAAGGCTGCTAGAAACAGAGCTCAGTTAGATCTTGAACGTACTTTTGTTCGTGCTCCAGTTGCTGTCTCTTATACACATCTCCGAGCCCACGAGACTAAGGCGAATCTCGTA
>OJBB01000634.1_pt1 | contig 11234 bp, 14 predicted proteins | sample 1590401 | NCBI WGS metagenome assembly OJBB01 (sample SAMN05416789, study PRJEB24817) | seawater metagenome | isolation source: Sea water | place: Canada:Atlantic | collected 2013-07 | reverse complement strand
GCTCGGAGATGTGTATAAGAGACAGATATTGAAAGGGGGCAAGTTCGTGTCTGATGCCGGGAACGCCCCGCTACGCCAAGAGCCCGGTGCGGGACGAGGAAACCTACCGTAAGAAACTGGCGATCACTCAGGGATACTTCCGGCCAGACTGGTCGGTTCGGGATCGGTTTTCCTAATCGCCCGGAAGTGACTCGTTAACTTCAATCATTGCTCAAAGGTAAAATTACAATGTGATGTCGATTTCACATGCTCCGGTTCGACTTAATTAAGAACCCATCGAACAAACGGTGCCCGCGCATCGGAGGAGCAGGAAATGCTGAAATTATACGGAACACCCCCAACCCGCGCTTTGCGCGTTGTCTGGCTGCTTAACGAACTGGGCCTTGAGCACGAACTGCACCCGGTAGATCTTATGCAGGATGAGCATCACCAACAGGACTTTCTTTCTCTCAACCCTGCCGCCAGGGTGCCGGTATTGGTGGATGGAAACCTTGTGTTAACTGAATCAGCCGCAATCCAGCTCTACCTGGCCGAAAAATACCCTCAGGCCGGATTCATTCCCGAGACATTGGAAGACAGGGCACAGATGTACCGCTGGATGTTCTTCCTTGTGACCGAGGTCGAACAACCTTTGTGGCGCATCGCCCGCCACACGTTCGTTTACCCGGACGAGAAGCGAATACCTCAGGATGTCGAGCTGGCGAGACAGGAATGCCTGGAAATGATAGAGGTGCTTGAACGGCACATGTCGGAACGCGAGTTCATGGTTGGCGACCGGCTAAGCGTGGCGGATTTCAACGCGGCGTATACACTGGACTGGGCGAACACAGATGAGATGCTTGCGAGCGCTCCGCGGTTGCGGGACTATCTAAAGGCAATGTACGCTCGCCCCACAGCTCCGCCAACCATCGCTGAAGCGTTCGCTGCGATGGAAAACAGTGGCTGAGGGCCAATAAGAGCACCATAGCCGGCTGCAGCTTAATACCCACCTCTGGCACTCCGCACTGCCCGGACGGGGGCGCTCACCACAGAGTCAGAACGACAAAGTGTCGAAGGTGCATTCAGGGTACCTTCGACGGCCTCCACAAAGCTGCGCTCCTCTCGTACTATAGAGCGCTGGGATTCAGCGAGCGCTAGGTTCCCTTTGGCCCGCTTACAGGAGCGTTTGCAAGATGAAGGCATCAAAGGAATTCTGGGACAAGAGCGCACCCCGATATGCGAAAAGCCCGGTGCGGGACGAGGAAACCTACCGGAAAAAACTCGACATCACCCAAGGATATTTCCGGCCAGACTGGTCGGTACTGGAGTTCGGCTGTGGAACCGGCAGCACTGCCCTGGTTCATGCGCCCTATGTAAAAGAAATTCTTGCGACCGACATATCCGGCAAAATGCTGGACATCGCCACGCAGAAAGCCCGCGATGCTGGTGTCGAGAACGTGCGCTTTCAGCAGGGCACCCTGGAAAGCCTGGCGCTGGAGGCGGAAACCTTTGATGCGGTGCTGGGGCTCAATATTCTCCATCTGCTGGACAACCCCGAAACGGCGATTGCCCGGGTTCATGAACTGCTGAAACCCGGTGGCGTTTTTGTTTCCAGCACTGCTCTGGTGGGTGAACTGATGGTGCTCTGGCGGCTGTTGATTCCAGCCATGCAGGCGGTGGGGTTGGCGCCGTTCGTGAACCGCTTTAGCCGGCAATCACTGGTAGCGATGCTGGCCAAGGCAGGGTTCAGCATCGATTATGAATGGCAGCCGGGTAAGTCGTCAGTGTTTTTGGTGGCCCGGAAGTGACCCCGTCAACAGAGAACCCTGTTGGCTCAACGAGGATTTAGTATGGCAGAAGTACCTCAAAAACAGTCCGGAACCAGCGGCTACTCCTGGAAACTGTCTGCCGTTGCAGCCGTGGCGTCTGTCATCGGCGCGGTAGTCTCGTTCGGGGAGGTATCACCAATTATTACCGGGTTGATTCTCCTTGCCGCCGTTGGCTGGGGCTTTACCGCACGGGACAACAAACGAGCGGCGGAACAGGCAAAAGACGCACAATAAACGACGTTCCTGAAAATTTTTCCTTCCCCTGTCGATTTCGTCCCGTCCCACGCGACTAACCAGTGAAACCACCAACAATCACTGGAGAACGACGACATGAAATACATGCTGATGCGCAAGGCCGATGCGGACACCGAGAATGGCGTAATGCCCACGGATGACCTCTTGCAGGCGATGGCGGACTATAACGAGCGGATGACGCAGGCAGGGGTGTTTACCGGTGGCGACGGTTTATGGCCCACCCGCGAAGGCTGCCGCATTCAGTTCCGCAACGGTGAGCCAACTGTTATCAACGGGCCCTTCGAGCAGACCAGCGAGCTGCTGGCCGGCTACAGTGTGCTTGAGGTGGATTCTTTTGAAGACGCCATCGCCTGGGCAAAACAGTGGCCAAAAGAGGATGCTGGCGGCAATGTCACCCTTGAGTTACGCCGTTACTTTACGCTGGAGGATTTCGCGCCCAGCCCCGCACTTGAGAAGCATCGTTCGCAGGAAAAACTGCCACGGGAGATGAACGTGCACGTGGCGTTTGGCGGCAACTGCCGGGAAGCCATGGAATTCTATGCGGAGGTCACCGCCGGCACTCTGGAAGCCGTGATTACCTACGGCGAAACGCCAGCGGCAGAGGATGTGCCGAAGGAAATGCACGACCGCGTTGTTCATTCCTCCCTTAACATCCGTGGCCGTCGGCTGATGGGGGCGGATATGGCGGGAGACTGTTATCAGGCGCCGCAGGGTACGCAGATCCACCTTGAATACGATGATACCGAGCAGGCGGAGCGGGTTTTCCGGGCACTGTCCGAAGGAGGCGCAGAGATCATGCCGTTCGAACAGACCTTCTGGGCTCATCGTTTCGGAATGACCAAGGATCGATTTGGGGTCCAGTGGATGATCAGCAGCGGGCTTGAGCAGTGCCAGTAAATGACAACAACCGGGAGCCATGCAATGACCAAGCGAGCGAAAAACACCATATGCCTCTGGTACAACGGCGATGCTGAGGAGGCGGCAAATTTCTACGCCAGAACCTTCCCGGATTCGTCCGTGGATGCTGTAAATCATGCGCCGGCAGACTACCCATCAGGCGCGGAAGGGGATGTACTGACGGTGGAGTTTACCGTGCTGGGCATTCCCTGCCTCGGGCTCAACGGTGGCCCCATCTTCACGCACAGCGAAGCGTTTTCATTCCAGGTGGCCACCGCGGATCAGGAGGAAACCGATCGCTACTGGAACGCGATTGTGGGCAACGGCGGCGAGGAAAGCGCCTGCGGCTGGTGCCGGGACAAGTGGGGTATTTCCTGGCAGATTACGCCGCAGGTGCTGTCAGACGCCATTGCCGACCCGGACCGCGCAACCGCGAAACGGGTGTTCGAGGCCATGATGACAATGGGCAAGATTGATGTTGCGGCTATTGAGGCGGCACGGCGAGGGTAGAAACACAGCCACGCCTACACAACCTCCGGAAACGCCGACACCAGGAAATCCACCAGCGCCCTCACCTTGGGAGTGACGAACTTGCGGGTGGGATAGACCGCGTACACACCCAGTTCGTCGGAGCGGTAATCCGGCATCAGCTCCACCAGTCGGCCTGCGTCCAGATCATCCTGCACCAGGAAACTGGGCTGGTGGATCACCCCTTGACCGGCCAAGGCGGCGGCACAGCAGGTTTCGCCGTTGTTGGCATGCATCCAGGGGCGTATACGCGTGCTCACTGATCCATCCGGACCGTCAAAATGCCAGTCGTTACCCGTGGCCAGGTTGCTGTAGGCGATGATCTTGTGATGGATCAGATCCTCGGGATGTTCTGGCGTGCCTTGGGCGCTGAGGTATCCGGGAGAGGCGCAGACAACAAGCCGCGTGGTGGTGAGACGACGGCTGACCAGGGTGGAATTTCTCAAGCTGGCAATTCGGATCGCCAGATCAAAGCCTTCCTCAACAATATCCACAATGCGGTCGGACAGGTCGATGTTGAGTTCCACATCCGGATATTCACTATGAAACTGCCCCCACAAGGGCGCCAGGTGGCGAATGCCAAAACTCACCGGGGCATTGATGCGCAACACTCCCTTGGCGACGCCGCTGCGTGAGGTCAGTTCTGCCTCCGCCTCTTCCACTCCCGCCAGCAGTTCCCGGCATCGCACGTAGAACACTTCCCCTTCCGCGGTCAGCGACAGTCGCCGGGTGGTGCGGTGAAGAAGTCGCACCCCAAGCCGGGACTCGAGTTCACCAACGTAGCGGGATACAGCGGCTTTCGACATCCCCATTGCCTCCGAGGCGGCCACAAAACTGCTCTCGTCCACAACGGCGCAGAAGGTCTGCATCTCCAGCAATCTATCCATTCTATTGTTCCGATTTTTGAGACAGTTAATCCAATAAAGGCATGTTTATCCCAAAATTAGATATTCGTAAAGTATCCCCATGCTCAACACACATCTCATACACAAGGAAACAGGATCATGAACAATACATTCCTCAACAAACTGCTCGACACCAACGCTGGCTGGGGCGCCCTTGCCCTGCGCATTCCCGTTGGCATCATCTTCGTGGCTCATGGCGCCCAGAAGCTGTTTAGCTGGTTCGGTGGCTACGGACTGGGCGGCCTGGCGCTGATCATCGGGCTACTGGTTCGCCCCGCCAGTGCAGCGCTGGCCTTCGCCATGTTGATTGCCATCTTCAGCGTGCATTTCCAGAATGGCCTGTTCATGAGCAACAACGGCTATGAATTCGGGTTGGCATTACTGGCGGCGTCGGTGTCCCTGATGTTTAGCGGTGCCGGGCACGCTTCCGTAGACCGTTTGGCAACGAAATAAACAGGAGTATCGCGCCATGACCAGTCTGTTCGTATCCCACGGCGCTCCCACCTTTGCACTGGAGCCGGGCCTGGCAGGCCCGGCCCTCTCGCAGCTTGGAACGGAACTGCCCCGACCAACAGCGGTGCTGGTGGTGTCGCCCCACTGGATGACACAGGAAGTACAGGTGGGTCTGTCGGAGGTACCGCCCACCATCCATGACTTTCGAGGCTTTGAGCCCGCCATGTACGAACTGGAGTACCCGGCGCATGGTCATCCCTCGCTCGCAAAGAAGGCACTGTCTCTGCTGGATAACGCCGGATGGAAACCCGTCGCCGATGCCCATCGCGGCCTGGACCATGGTGCATGGGTGCCACTGACGTACCTGTACCCGGGGGCGTCGGTGCCGGTGTTCCAGGTGTCTCTGCCAGCGAACCTCGACAGCCAGTCCGCCTACCAACTGGGCCAGGTGCTGGCGCCGCTGCAGGAGGAAGGTGTGCTGATCGTCGGTTCGGGCAGTCTGACCCATAACCTCTACGAGGTACGCTGGAGGGATAACAACAGTGCAGAGTACGCAAAGGCCTTTAGCCAATGGGTTCGTGAAGCGGTTCTGGAAAATGACCAGGCACGCCTGATAAACACTCTGGCGCTCGCGCCCCATGCCCGGCGTGCGCACCCCACCACGGAGCATTTTCTGCCGTTGCTGGTTGCACTGGGTGCCGCTGGCCCCGACGCACGCGGCTCGGTCATTGAGGGCGGCGTTGAGCATGGTGTGCTGTCGATGGATTCCTTTATCTTTCGCAATGCCTGAAACCCGGAACCTTTGCTGCCGCACAAAGCGAACAAGCGACCTCCGAATACAGTTGACAATCTCCTGCACCCTGTGATGTTATCACCGGTAACAATGTTATCGGTGATAACTTATGGCTGTTAGCTCCACCTCACTCAAAACCAATTACCACCATGGTGACCTGCCCCAACAGGCGCATCAGTTAGCCCTGGAAATTCTGCGGGAACATGGCGATGCGGCGATTAGCCTGCGGGCCCTGGCCAAGCAGATCGGGGTCAGTGCACCTGCGCTGTATCGACACTTCGTTGACCGGGACAGCCTGCTCGCAGAGCTCGCCATTACCGGTTTCAGTGCACTACGGGAACGACTGCTCGCCGTTGATCAAAGCGACCCCAGGCGGGCACTGATTGATATCGGCCTGGTTTACGTGTCGTTCGCCCGGGACGAACCCAATTTGTACCGGCTGATGTTTGGCGGGCGGGTACTGCCCAAAGGTGTTCACCCGCGCCTGGACACCGCCGGAAAGGGAGCTTTCCAGGTCCTGGAAGACACCATTGCACAAGCGCAGGCGGTCGGTTACGTCAAACCGATTCCGTTGTCACTGATGACAGCTGCCGCCTGGTCCCTGGTACATGGCCTGTCCCAGTTGTCTATCGACGGGCACCTGCCCAGCACGAAGGCGGAACCTCACCTGGCCGAAGGTGTTGTCACACTCCTGCTCGATGGCTCAATTGCCGAAAACAAACAACACAATAAGGACACCACGTCATGAGTAGCCCCAAACCCAGTACTATCCGTGTCGGGCGCCGTTATCGCGCCAATCGTCTTGATGGCCCCTACGACGCCATTGTCATCGGCTCCGGTATTGGCGGGCTCACCACCGCCGCCTGCATGAGCAAAATGGGTAAAAAAGTGGTGGTGTTCGAGCAGCACTACACCGCCGGGGGCTTTACACACAGCTACGATCGCAACGGCTACGAATGGGATGTAGGTGTGCATTACATTGGGGATGTGGGCGCAGACCACACCCTGAGCAAACGCCTGTTCGACCACATTACCGACGGCCAGTTGAAGTGGGCACCCATGGACAGCCACTTTGACCGCATCTTTATTGGTAACCGCCACGTGGATCTTGTCGCCGGCCCGGACGCCTTCAAAGCAGAGTTAAAGAAGGAGTTTCCCGGCGAGGAACAGGCCATAGACACCTACCTGGGTTATCTGCGGCAAGTGGCCAAAGCCATGCCGGGGCTGGTGATCGGCAAGGTACTTCCGGACCTGGCCGCCGGGCCCCTGCGCAAGCTGGTCGACCGCACCGCACCTGCATTCCTCAACAAGCCTACACGAGAGGTTCTGGAAGGCCTGACCAACAACCAGGAACTGATCGCAGTGCTCACCGGCCAGTGGGGCGACAACGGCCTGCCTCCAGCAGAATCCAGCTTCATCATCCACGCCCTGATTGCCCGCCACTACCTGTACGGCGGCTACTACCCCATCGGCGGTGCCTCTGAAATGGCGAAGACCATTATTCCGGTCATCCAGCAGAGTGGCGGGGAAGTGTTCACCTATGCCGACGTAAAAGAAATTCTGATCGAAAAAGGCAAGGCCGTGGGTGTGCGCATGGCAGACGGCGAGGACGTTCGTGCCCCGCTGGTGATCAGCAATGCCGGCGTATTCAACACGTTCGACAAACTGCTGCCGGAAACCTCACCCCACCGGGACTATTACCAGGAAAAGCTGAAAACCGTGGAACGCTCGATGGCCAGCAACTGCCTGTACATCGGCCTGGAAGATACCGCTGAGAACCTGAAGTTGCCGAAAACCAACTACTGGATCTATCCGGGCACCAACTACGAGAAGCAGGTCAGCGACTTTGTGGCCGCGCCGGACGAACACGACATCCCGCTGACGTACATCTCGTTCCCTTCCGCCAAAGACCCAAGCTTTGCCGAGCGCTATCCCGGCCGCGCCACGATCGAGATCGTCGCCCCCGGGCCTTATGACTGGTACGAAGACTGGGCGGACGAGACCTGGGGTAAACGTGGCGACGAGTATGAGGCAAAGAAAGAAGCCTACGCCCAGCGGCTACTGGCGAAGCTGTATGAGAAGTTCCCTCACCTGGAAGGCAAGGTGGATTACTACGAGCTGTCGACGCCGCTGTCTACCGATTACTTCTGCCGCTACAGCAAGGGCGAGATCTATGGCCTGAACCATTCGCCCAGCCGCTTTGAACAGGACTGGCTGAAGCCCAAGACCCGCATTCCCGGCCTGTACCTGACCGGCCAGGATGTGATGACCTGCGGTGTGGCCGGGGCAATGATCGGCGGCCTGCTCGCCACCGTGGCGGTCAGTGGCCTGAAGGGGTTGCCGTTGGCGAAGAGGATGTTTGTGGGGTAAATCCTCACTCACAACATTCCAGCAACCGCGTGGCATGCTCCCGCAACGCGTCCTTGAGCCCATCCGGCTTGAGGATGGTAAACCGGAACGGGAGCTGTGCCAGCCACCAGGAAAACCACTCGAAACTGTCGGTTTGGGTGGTTAGCAACAAGCCATCTTCACGCTGTTCGAATCCCTCCGCACAGGAGGAATGAAAACCAAACACGGCTGAGGCCGACTCACGGTCCGTATGGAGCACCAGCGACACCTCGTGGGTACGCCCCCAGGACAGGAAGCTCTCACTCAGGAAATCCGCCGCATCAAAATCCGGTGGCCGCTGAAAAGTGGCCGTTAACAGATGGACATGGCTGATGCGGTCCAGCCGGAACGAGCGCATGGCCTGGCGGAGATGGCAAAAGCCAGTTAGATACCAGCGCCCCTGACGGAACACCAGGCCGTAGGGATCCACGCTGCGGTCGATCCCGCCGTGATCCGGGGAGTGGTAGGTAAACCCCACCGAGCGCATCGCTTCCGTGGCAACGGTCAGGGTTTGCAGGGCGCGGTCGTCCAAGCTGGGTTCGCCCCGGGGAAGGATCACCCGAGTGGTGTCGCTGACACCGCGTACCCGCTTTTTCAGGTTGGCCGGCATCACCCGTTCCAGCTTCGCCTGCACGCTGGCAATGGCCGGCGCCGCATCCGCCAGCCCAAGCTGTCGGGCGGCCAGCAGCCCGAGGGAAACCGCCAGGGTTTCCTCGTCGGTAAACATCATCGGCGGCAACTTGAAACCGGCCACCAGCCGGTATCCACCATAGCGCCCCTGCTCGGTCATCACCGGAATGCCCAGCTCTTCGAGCACTGTGATGTAGCGTCGGATGGTTCGCCGATCCACGCCCAGCCGCTCCGCCAGTTCGGCACCGCCGATCTGGCCGTGGGTCTGCAACAATTCCAACACGGTTAACACGCGGGTCGTGGGACCAGACATCGTGACCTACCTCCTGGCAGCTTTTCGGCTTTTCTACATTACAAATGCATCTTCCCATTTATCTAGGACAGATATTCGCCTAATTCCACATTAATCTGATCTCGCAGTAACCCATACCCTTGAAAAAACAGGCTCGAAAAGGAGATCAGCATGTCGGAACTCACCTTTTACACCCACCCCATGTCACGTGGCCGCGTTGTACGCTGGATGTTGGAAGAAGTCGGTATCCCCTACACGGTAGAGACGATGGATTTCGGCCCGGACATGAAAACCCCGGAATACCTGGCCATCAATCCCATGGGCAAGGTGCCCGCCATCAAACACGGCAGCACCATTGTGACCGAGGTGGCGGCCATCTGCGCTTACCTGGCGGACCAGTTCCCGGACAAGAAGCTTGCCCCACCGGCTGCCTCTCCGGAACGTGGCGCCTATTACCGCTGGCTGTTTTTCATGGCGGGCCCTTTCGAGATGGCTACCAGTGCGCTGGCCCACGGCTGGAAGATCGACAGCACAAACGTGCAGGCCGTCGGTTGCGGCCGGGTGGAAGACAGTATCAACACGCTGGAGAAAGTGTTGGGCAAGAGTCCCTACATTTGCGGTGACACGTATACCGCAGCGGATGTGCTGGTCAGCAGTTACCTGTGGTGGGAAACCATGCAGAAAAACATTCCGCCGAACAAGGTATTCCAGGAGTACATCCAACGCACGGAAAGCCGGCCAGCGGCCAAGCGTGCCAATGAGCTGGATGATGCCCTGGTGGAGTCGATGAAAGCTGTCACAGCCTGACGCTCAGGCGGAAGCGGCCGGCGATACTGGGCATAATCCTCCGGGTACATTCAGTACCCAATCGCGGATGGCCAGTATCGTCGGGTCCTGCCGGCGGCTTTCCGGGTACACCAGGTAAAATGGTTTGCCTTCCAGCTCCGGACCGAAGGGCTGTACCAGCCGTCCTTCGGCCAACTCATCCTCAATCAACGGCCGGCTCATCAGTGCCACGCCCTGGCCACCCACGGCAGCGGAAATGGTGTGGGTCTCGTCCGAGAACACCAAACCGGCACTGACATCCAGCCCGGATAGCCCCGCCTGCTTCTGCCAGCCTGCCCAGTCTACCGGGCTCACCGATACTCGCTGCGGCCGGAAGTGGATCAGCGGATGATTCGGTAAATCCTCCATCCTCGTCAGCCCAAGATGGGGACTGCAGGCAGGAATAAAGGTGTTATCGAACAGCTTCTCCGCAACCAGGCCCGGCCATTGCCCATCGCCATAGCGAATGGCGAGGTCCGCCGTCACCCCATCCAGGGCCACGGCTTCGTGTGAGGCGTGAATGCGCAGGTCAATGTCCGGATGGCTGTCCCGCAACATACACACCCAGGACAACAACCAGCGCACCGCCACAGCCGGCGTGGTCGACAGGGTCACCGCCTGTCGCGACGGCACTGCCTTCAATCGCTCGATGGCATTGCCGATGTTGTCGAAGGCGGTTCCCAGCACTTCCTGTAAATCCCGCCCCTTAGGCGTCAGCAACAGTTGCCGGGGTTTGCGAACGAACAGCTCCACCCCAAGCGCCTCTTCAAGCCCGCGAATCTGATGACTGATCGCCGTGGCGGTCACCGAAAGTTCCTGGGCAGCCTGTTTGGCACTCTCATGGCGGGCGGCGGCCTCAAAGGCTCGCAGGGCGGACAGCGAAGGCAAGCGGCGGGGATTCATGAATGAGCTCACCTCATCTATAGGCGAAAGAAATCATCGTTTGTGGCCCTCTAAGTATGACTTTAGGCTTAATTCACCGTCAACAACAGATGAATTTTCCTACAACCGAATGGAGCTCCGCATGACTCATATCCTGCAACTCGACGCCTCTGCCCGTCCCGGCCGCGCCGGCATCCATGAACACGGTTCCCACAGCCGCAGCCTGACACACCGGTTTGTTTCCCGGTGGCAGGCCCAACGCCCTGGCGATACCGTGACCTACCGCGATATCGGTGGCACGCCCCCATCCTTCATTGATCAGCAATGGATACAGGCGGCCTTTGCTCCACCCGAAAAGCACGAGCCCTGGATGAACGACACACTGGCAGAAAGTGACCAACTGATCGATGAACTGGTCGCCTCGGACATCCTGGTCATTGGCGCGCCACTCTATAATTTTGGTATGCCAGCAGCGCTGAAGGCATGGGTGGACCTGGTGGTTCGCATGGGCAGGACTGTGGAATACGACCTGTCTCTTATACACATCTCCGAGCCCACGAGACTAAGGCGAATCTCGT
>OJBB01000632.1_pt1 | contig 11260 bp, 7 predicted proteins | sample 1590401 | NCBI WGS metagenome assembly OJBB01 (sample SAMN05416789, study PRJEB24817) | seawater metagenome | isolation source: Sea water | place: Canada:Atlantic | collected 2013-07 | reverse complement strand
TACACAGAGTAGATCGTCGGCAGCGTCAGATGTGTATAAGAGACAGCAATATACCCGTCCACTTGAAGATACAGACTTCCTGAAATGGGCATCTTCAAGTGGAGCGGGTATATACCCGTTACCATTCAAAGTGCAGGTTTTCAGTGGGAATTTAAATGATTTTAGGCAAGAAGAATGATTTAAGCATAGTCATTCTATGTTTTGATTATTTGACGCAGTATAAAGTCATTTAAAACTCATCGAAGAAGCGCTTGAGCAACATCACTTCATCGTTGCTGTGATTCACAATGGAATAACCATTATGTCATCACAGCGCCTTGAGTTGAAATTGCTCAAGCACTCTGAAACCAGCATCTTGATTGGTGATGGGTATATATTGAATCTGCCTTAGTTATTTGCCACACTGCTCCCTCTACGACTAGCTTGATTAATTGAATTAGTATAATCAAGCCACTCAATATCAAACTCATGCTTTAAGGTCTTTTATGGATTGGTTGTCAGTGCTACCTCCTTTGGTCGCTATTATTATTGTTATTTGGAAAAAAGAAGTCATTCTTGCTTTACTCACCGCGGTATTTACCTCTGAGTTGTTATTAGCATCACAAGAGCATAGCAATGTCATTTTTCATGCTTTTATAGGCTCTCTCGAACGTGTTATCGGCGTCGTCAGCTCTGCTGGTAATGCCCGTATTTTGATTTTCAGTTTACTGATTGGCGCTTTACTGGCGTATGTTAGAGATTCAGGTGGTGTTACTGCAACGGTCGAAAAGTTAGTTAATAAAGGTATCGCCAAAAGTAAGCGACAAGTAGGTGCTCTAACCATGTTTACCGGCATGGTCATCTTTATCGAATCAAATCTTAGTGTGCTTACTGCAGGTATTTTGTCTCGTGATTTATTCGACAAATTCAAAATGAGTCGTGCTCGCTTAGCCTATATTATTGACAGTACCAGTGCGCCAGTATGTATATTAGTATTACTAAATGGCTGGGGTGCGTATGTACTCGCACTATTAAATAACTATGAACTAGGGCAGTCTTCTGTGTCTATTTTATGGGGATCAGTCGCATTTAATTTCTACGCTATTATCGCTTTGCTCATGGTGGTTTATACGGTAGTGACCGATAGAGTACATGGGCCAATGAAAACGGCAGAGTTGGCATTGAATACCAGCGAAAAAACAAAGGAAAGGGTAGAATCTGATGATTTATCGCAGCGCTCTTCAATAGCTGAATCTTCAATAGTGCAAACAGCTGCACCTCAAGAAACACTATCACAAGCCATACTGCATGAGGCCATGGTGCCAGCCACCAAAGCACGCTTTATGTTGGTACCTTTAATGAGCATGATCTTCGGCATGTTTTTCTTTATGTATTGGAGCGGTAATGGTGATATCACTCAAGGTGACGGTAGTAAATCGGTACTTTATGCCACTTGCTTAGGCTTGGCAGTAAGTTACTTTTTATTGCGTTTTTCTAATCGTTTCGGACATCAAGAGTTAGTAGAAATAGGCTTTAAAGGCATTGGTGAACTATTACCGTTAGTCACGATAGTGCTATTGTCATTGACACTTGGCGCTAGCTTGAAAGAGCTTGGCACAGGTTATTTTATTGCAGGTATTGTTGGTGAGTATCTACCATTAATTTTAGTGGTGCCTATGTTGTTCATTGCAGGTGCGATTATTTCATTTAGTACAGGGACCTCGTGGGGTACTTTCGCCATTTTAATTCCTATTGGCGTGCCATTAATTCAAGCGCTCGGTTTACCGCCTTCATTAGTCATTGCTGCCATTTTAGGTGGTGGTATCTTTGGTGATCATTGCTCTCCAATCTCTGATACTACCTGTGTATCAGCCATCGCATCAGGTTGTGATTTACTTGAGCACGTTAAAACCCAGATGCCTTACGCATTGTTTGGTGGCGCGTTAACACTTGTGGCTTATATCATCGCAAGCATTGTCATGATTTAACTCATTACCTCTTGCTTGTGATGCGTTGTAAAGCAGTTCAGTTACTGCCGATTAATTGTCTAAGATGTATAGTCTAAGAATAACGAGGAATAATAATGAAAATAACGCTACCGATGTTAACTTGTTTACTTTTATCAGCCGTTGCTAATAATGTTTTAGCAAAAGACGTTCCTTTTGCTATCGCCATTCATGGTGGTGCGGGCACCATTCAAAAAGACCATTTTACTCCTGAAAAAGAAGCGGCTTATCGTGCTAAATTAAAAGAGTCTGTTGAAGCAGGTTATACGGTTCTTGATCAAGGTGGTACTAGCCTTGATGCGGTAACTACTGCAATAAATGTTCTCGAAAACTCACCATTTTTTAATGCGGGTAAAGGTGCTGTTTATACCCATGATGAAACTCATGAAATGGACGCTTCAATTATGGACGGAAAAAACCGTCAAGCAGGCGCTGTTGCGGGAGTTAAACATATTGAAAACCCGATAAATCTAGCACGTTTGGTGATGGATGAATCAGTACATGTGATGTTAAGTGGTGCTGGCGCAGAAAGCTTTGCTCAAAGCCAAGGGGTTAAGTTAGTTGATAATAAGATCTTCGATACTGACCATAGATATAAATCATTGCAACGGGCTAAAGCTAAAATGAAAAAGGCTAAACAACAAAATAAAGACTACCAAGCCGCGCACTTTGCTTTAGATACTGAATATAAAGTGGGTACGGTTGGCGCTGTTGCGCTTGATAAATTTGGCAATATTGCTGCAGGTACTTCTACTGGTGGTATGACAAATAAGCGTTATGGTCGTATTGGTGATTCACCTGTTATTGGTGCAGGTACTTTTGCTGATAATGCTTCCTGTGCTGTTTCAGCAACGGGTCATGGTGAATTTTTTATTCGTTATAACGTAGCAGCTGACATTTGTGCCAGAGTTCAATATCAAGGCAAAAGTATTGAACAAGCAGGTAAAGACGTTATTCATGATGTGCTCATGCCTGTTGGTGGAACGGGTGGTGTGATTATCATAGATACTCAAGGCAATATTAGCTTACCGTTCAATACTAAAGGTATGTACAGAGCCAGTAAATCTACTAGCCACGTGACCTATGTTGGTATTTTTAAAGATGATTAATCAAATATAAATATCAAATAACAAAATAGAATAGCTAGAATACCTGCTTGGTAAGTTATTGGTTATGCGAAGATTAGTGAATTAACTTTTAGCTTTTTGTTGCTAGAACCTTTGATCTAGATCAATTTTTTCTGTCCATCATTAACAATATCCGCTAAAATCCGCGCCATATTTTAGTTGTTTAACCGCATTACAGGAAACTTGACCATGTCTCACCACGAAGAAGATTTTAAAGATCCCTCCTCTTTCAAACACTTAGCAATGATTATTGTGGCAATGTTTGCTATGCCATTATTACCAATGGTAATGGGTTGGTTTACGCTTCTGCGTTAAGCAATTTTATCTATTACTGGCGAGGGGCACTTGCTCCTCACAGTAATTATTGTCTTCTGCACTACCTACTACCTACTACTTTCTCTCTTTGCTCTTTTCTAATATTAATCATTTTTCTACTCGTATTAAATAAACCTCAATACCTTGGTTATACCGTCGGTTTTCTGCATTTAGCCTTTTAAATTCGATTATTCATCGTTATTTTCTAATCAATGCTGCACTTTATTGTTACAGTGTCTCCGAATTTTCCTATCTTCAACTTAAAAGTGAATCGAATGCCTGATATAGCTGTTCTTGCGGTCTTTATTCCTACCTTCTTTTTTGTCTCAATCACGCCAGGTATGTGCATGACATTAGCGATGACGCTAGGCATGAGTATCGGTGTGCGTCGTACTATGTGGATGATGATTGGTGAACTCATTGGTGTCGCAATTGTTGCGATAGCTGCGGTATTTGGCGTTGCTGGTATTATGCTTAACTACCCAGATGTATTCGAAGTGTTGAAGTGGATAGGTGGTGCATACTTAGCGTACATAGGCGTTAATATGTGGCGCTCAAGGGGTAAAATGTCGATAGGTGACAATAAGCCCAGCGATGTCAGTCGTTATTCCTTATTCACGCAAGGGTTCGTCACCGCTATTGCTAACCCCAAGGGATGGGCCTTTATGATTTCCCTGCTTCCTCCTTTTATTAGTGTTGACCGCGCAGTAGCACCACAATTACTGATGTTACTCGGCGTTATCATGTTTACCGAATTTACTAGCATGATGGCTTACGCAACGGGTGGTAAGAGTCTACGGTTATTTTTAAGTCGCGGCGATAATGTTAAATGGATGAATCGTATTGCTGGTAGTTTGATGATAGCTGTTGGTATTTGGCTAGCAGTTAGTTAACCCTTAGCTAAAGGACCGCTAGGCCATAGTTAGTCAATGTGCATGACTGAACTTATTATAAGTGGGTTTATTTAAGCTAATCTAAGCTGAACTGATGGCAACATTTCTACTTCACATACCTTATGAAACTCGCTTTCACCACGTGATCATAATACCATAGCCAAACTCTCTGTTTTCTTATTAAAAGATAGGTCTTAGCTATGATTAAGTTGCGCGATTTAGAATATTTAACGGCTATCGATAAACATAAACACTTTGGTAAAGCGGCTCAATCTTGTTTTGTTAGTCAGCCTACCTTGAGTGGGCAACTAATGAAACTGGAAGAGCAACTAGGTTTGCAACTGGTCGAGCGTCATCGCCGCAATGTTATGTTAACGCCTGCTGGGGAACAGTTAGTTAAAGAAGCGCGAAAAGTATTACAAGCCGCAGGACAATTTGAATCTTGTGCTAAAGCCTTGCTTGACCCGTTTGCGGGTGATTTACATCTAGGATTAATACCTACATTAGCGCCATATTTGTTGCCACATATCATGGCAGACTTGAATAAAGCACTACCTAACATCAACTTCTTTCTACATGAAAATCAGACCAAGGTATTATTGCAGGAATTGGATGAAGGTAAATTAGACGTATTAATTTTGCCTTACCTTGATGAAATGGATAAATTTGAATCATACCAATTGTTTGATGAACCACTGATGCTGGCAACACCAAAAAATCATCGACTTGCCAATAAAAAAGATTTATCACTCTCCGACTTACATGATGAAAAAATTCTAACCTTAGCTGATGGCCATTGTCTTAAAGACCAAGCAATGGGCTATTGTTTTTCTGCGGGTGCTAAAGAAGATAATAGTTTTCAAGCGACAAGCTTGGAAACGCTACGTCATATGGTGGCAAGCGGCATGGGCATTACTTTATTACCAGCCCTTGCTGCACAAGGAAATTTAGCTAGCGATACTATTCATTATGGTCAGTTTCAAGCCCCAGTGCCTGTACGAGGCATCTCTTTGGTGATTAGACCTAATTATTCACGTATGCAATGCGTTAGATCGATAGTGGCCAGTGTTAGAAAGTCTCTCAACGGTATCATTACCTAGTTTATCCATTCTTACTAAAAGCTAAAACCTTTCAAATAGCTCACTATAGTGTTCTTTAGAATACTATATGATAGGTTTTAACTATCATATTAATAATTATCATCGATTATACTAATTCTTCCTCTGGCTCTATTATTACCCCGTCTTCAACGAAACACTTTTAACGTTTCAAACATATTTATAATACTTAACGGGAGTTCAGAATGAACCAATCAATTATTAATACTAAATTATTACCTTTTAACGCTACTGCTTTTCACAACGGTGAATTTGTTGAACTAAGTGAAAAAGACCTTGCGGATAAATGGTCAGTAGTTTTCTTCTACCCAGCTGATTTTACCTTTGTATGTCCTACCGAATTAGGTGACATGGCAGACTACTACGACGAACTACAAAAAATGGGCGTTGAAGTTTACTCAGTATCAACCGATACCCACTTTACTCATAAAGCATGGCACGATACTTCAGATACGATTAACAAAATCAAATATCCAATGATTGGTGACCCAACAGGCGCAATTACCCGTAACTTTGGTGTCATGATTGAAGAAGCTGGTTTAGCACTTCGTGGCACGTTTGTTATTAATCCAGAAGGCGAAGTTAAAATCGCTGAAGTACATGACTTAGGCATAGGCCGAAGCGCAGCTGAGTTACTACGTAAAGTTAAAGCAGCACAATATGTTGCCGAGCATGATGGTGAAGTTTGTCCAGCAGCATGGCAGCCAGGTGCAGAGACTTTAGCTCCATCGTTAGACCTAGTAGGCAAAATCTAAATTAGGATTAGTTAAGTTTTTCTTAGATTCGTTTAAATGCTTACTGCTCTGCGTTACGAGGGCTTCACATAGGCAAGCTATGCTACAGCCCTCGCGCCTTGAGCAGAAAGCATTTAATTCAATTCTAAAGTCAAACTTCGGCGGAATAAGGATGTTTCGCACTTGCTAATTAATAGCAAAACTAAAGTTCCTTTCCCTTATTACTTTCCACTTTCCATCAAATATTCTCAGAGGTCGGTATGTTAGATACAAATTTACAAACGCAATTAAAGAGTTATTTAGATAACTTAAAAACACCAGTCGAGCTAATTACCTTCACTGATGAAAGCCCTAAGGCAAAAGAACTTGCTCAACTAGCGACACAAATCGCTGAACTGTCACCGTTAATTACTGAAATTAATGGTAATAATAGTGAACAAGCGGCCAACGAACGCGTGCCATCTATGTTAGTACGTAGTGTGGCGAGTAATAGCGAAATGCGTTTTGCAGGTTTACCCATGGGACATGAATTTACCTCATTAGTCATGGCGTTATTGCACAGTGGTTCACACCCTTTAAAAATTGAAGCTGAGCAAATAGAGCAAGTACGCAACCTTGAAGGCGATTTTGTTTTTGAGACCTACATTTCGTTGAGCTGTCAGAATTGCCCGGATGTAGTACAAGCCCTAAATATGATGGCAGCCATTAACCCGAATATAAAACATACCATGATAGATGGTTCATTATTTCAAACGGAAGTGTTTGATCGTGATGTGATGGCAGTTCCTAGTGTGTATTTAAATGGTGAGTCATTCAGTCAAGGTCGTGTGTCATTAAGCGATATTCTGAATAAAGTAGATAAAAATGCCGGTGCTCGCCAAGCTAAAGCATTAGAGAACAAAGATACCTATGACTTTTTAGTTGTTGGTGGTGGGCCAGCGGGTGCTGCTGCTGCAATTTATGCCGCGAGAAAAGGTATTAATACTGGTTTAGTCGCAGACAGATTCGGCGGTCAGGTCAGTGATACCATGGCGATTGAAAACTTTATCTCAGTCAAAGCCACGCAAGGGCCAAAACTTGTCGCCAGTTTGGAAGAACATGTTCGTGAATATGATGTAGATATTATGAACAGTAATAAAGCGAGTAAAGTGAAACGTAATGAAGCAACTGGATTGGTCGAAGTTAGCTTAGAAAACGGCGCCGTACTAAAAAGTAAATCGGTAGTCTTGGCAACAGGTGCTCGCTGGAGAGAAATGAATGTACCGGGCGAAAATGAATATCGCGGTAAAGGCGTTGCTTATTGTCCTCATTGTGACGGACCACTCTTTAAAGGCAAATCGGTAGCGGTAATTGGCGGTGGTAATTCTGGTATTGAAGCTGCTATTGATTTAGCGGGAATTGTAGAGCATGTGACAGTTTTAGAATTTGCAGACACTTTACGTGCAGATGATGTATTAGTGAGAAAAGCGAACTCATTAAGCAATGTCACTATTATTACTAATGCGCAAACCACGGAAGTACATGGTGACGGTAAACGCGTGACCAGCTTAAGTTATACTGACAGAAGCACAAATGAGCATCATTCATTAGGCTTGGCGGGTATTTTTGTGCAAATAGGCTTGATGCCAAATACTGAGTTTTTACAAGGCGAAATAGAGTTAACTAACCGCGGTGAAATTATTGCAGGCAGTCAAGGTGAAACGTCCATTGCAGGAGTTTTTGCCGCTGGGGATGTAACCAACAGCCCGTATAAACAAATTATCATTGCGATGGGCAGTGGTGCAAATGCTGCATTAGGTGCTTTTGATTACCTTATCCGTCAAGATGTTTAAAGCGGTTTAGTAAGCGGTTTAGCAAGGTACTTAGTAAAGATTACTATAGTACCTTGTGCTTTTTGAGCCTATTAAGGTTTATTAGCGTTAGTGTCATTAAAATAACAAGTGTAATTGGTACATAAATTGCTCGTAATAAAACTGTCAATTTATTACGGTATTTACCAAATGATCAATAACCTAGGTCTATATAGCGCCACTTTTAATAACAACTCAACTGTGAGTCAGCAAAATACTACTGAAATACAAGCAATCACTGAAAAGCATGCTGAAAGTCTTGCTAAAAGTGAAGAGCCAGCGGTTGTTGATAACAGTTTATATTTATCCAGTAGAGCGCAAAAAATTAATGCTATCAGCAGTGAGTTTTTCAGTGGTGCTGAACTAACATTTGATGATGTCGGCGCGTTAAAAGAAAAGCTTTATCAATTTGGACTTATTTCAAAAGGTGAGTATGCCACGTTAAGCGGGACTACAGCACAAGCCACTACTAACGAATCTAGCGAGATCACGTCTACGACCACGTTAACTAATTTCCTTGGGGACTTTATTGAGCGTTTAAATAAAGATGATAGTGATGAGAGTACCGACAGTGATGATGAAGATGTCACTGAAAGCGAAACAATAGTCGCATTAACAGGTGCGTTAATTAGCGCAAAAGAAATATTGAAAAACGTCGAAGAGCAGAAACAACAAACGGACTTTAAAACTTCTCTTCAGGGAGCTTTAGCGTTACTTAAGGAAACGATCAATGATAAATCCTTTGAAAAATTACCTTTAGATGACAAAATCGGACTCAGTAAAGTACATCAGGCTCTCGAAATAGTTGATAAGTTATCTCCACAACGACTGAATAATGATAAAGTGAATCAATATATTAAGTTATCATATAGGTAACGGATATACGCTATTTCACAGTCATATATGAAGGTAAGGGATTATTTTGCGGTTGTTTAAATTTACCTTAGTCCTATGCTTGGTCTTTGTTATCACACTCAGTGCGGTATTTTATAGTCGAAGCTCAGTGGTGACATCAGTAGTCAATCATTATCTTACCCAGCAGAATAGTGCGTTAACCTGTATTGATTTTGAAATAAATGACAACTTTAACTTACTAATCAATCGCTTATGTATAGATTCTCCTTATGCGGAAATAGAATTAATTGATAGTTTGGTTGAGTGGCGATTTGAACCCAGCAAGATAGACGTGGATAATATATCTGACGCCATTTCAGCGATAAATATTGATCTAGCTATTGTACGTGCTAAAAGTGATTTTCAATTCCCTGAAAACCCCACTTCAAGTAACGTAAAGCTAAGTGCGTTACCCACACTTATTAGAAAAAAAATTAATGACCTTACGTTGCTCTCAATTCCGTTTAACATTGATATCCAAACCTTTAGCTACCAACCTTTTACTAATAAAGAAATTAATAAAGAAACTAATAAACAAAGCCATCAAAAAGCTAATAAAAACTACACTTATCAAGGGCAGTTCTCAGCAAATGCTCAGCAGCTTGCACTCTCTTTAGCTAATCAAAAGAATGAAAGTGTTCTTGCTTTGGCGTTAACCAAAAGTGGCGATGATATCGGTGCTAGTTTAGCGACTGATTTGGCTGAACTAAGGCCCTTTCTCGTTAGACACCAAACAGCTTTACCTCTTAGTTTATCAACACTCTTGCTCAATGACTCTTGGGTTGCTGCGGGGAAGCTTAACAGCCAGCTTGATTGGCATAAGCAAACGTTAAATCTGACCAACCAAATGACTGATTTTTCTTTTGAAGCATCACAAGATTTTTCTTTACTAGGACCTATTGCACTAGAGACAACATTTTCGTGGCAAACAGCGCTAGCAGGCGAAAATCTACAGTTTGATTTTACTCATCAGGATAAGCTAAAAAATACTAAGGCAAATGATAACCAATATTATCAAGGCAATAATATACAGTTAGCTTTTAACTTCGAAAAGTTAATTGAGCTACTTACAGTAAAAGCAGTGGACCCGAAAATAATAAATTTTTTCAGAAACAATGCTATAAATATCTTAAACGTTAAGCCATCAGGTTTGCTAACAATTGATTTTAACCAACGAACATTAACTAGTGATAGTGTCGATATCTCAAGTAGAAGTTCACATGGGCCAATAAAACTCTCGTTAAGCGATGTACTCCTTAATTTTGACGATGATCCAGCACTAACTACTAACTTACAAAAAGCCGAATTATCGCTGACAGGACAAGTAAGCATTGCTCAATTACATCCCTATAGCAGACAGCCAGTAAAGCTAAGTATTATTGGGGGAGTTGAGCAGGGCAGTGATACTTGGCAGCTAACACTTGCCCCAGGAACAGCATTCGAATTGACTCAGGTAAGCTTACCGTCAAATAAGTCCGAGAATACAGCTCTAGGTAAATTTCAACGGTCAAAGCCTAATACTCAACCTAGAATGAAATCATTAATCGCTCACTGGCAAGGTAAAATGTCGATTGCTAAAAACGAGATTAAACAGCAGTCTAAAAATAGTAAGGCCGTGACGTTTGCACTCAATGTTGAAAGTCAGATAAAACAGCTAAATTATCCCAATATATTGAAAGTGGATGAACTTAAGTTAGCTACAAAGCTCAGTGGAAATATCGAAGAGATAACGATAAACACTAAAGTGATTGCTGATGACGTTCTTATCGCGACCGCTATCTTAATGGGAGATTTACATCATCCGAGTGTGATTGTGTCGGCGCGAGATGTGTTGCTTACCGATTTATTGGCTTTAAAGTTAAAACTACCGGTTGAGTTGAAGCTCATCGACGGCACTATTGACTATCACTTAAGCGGACAACTAAAAAATAGTGAAGACCCATTCGCTAACCCAATGTTGCTCGAGCTCATGGTACAAGATGTTACCGGTGAAGTTGATGGTACTTGGCTACAAGAGTTAAACTGGCAGCAAAAGCTGCAGTTACAAAATGGCGAGATAAAATCGGTACCTGAAAAGACTAATACCTTATCTAATTTGACTATTGCCAAGATAGAAACGGCGACACCCCTTAATCATTTTTCAGCAAAAACTTTTATCGACTTTTCACAAGATAATATAAAGTTATTAGCAGACAATATTCGTGGGAAGTTATTAGGGGGACGTTTTGATATACCGCATATGCAGTGGCCTTTTAGGATAGATCTTCCAGTGAAAGTAGCACTCACTAAAATAGATTTAGAAAAACTACTCGAGTTAGATAAAAAGCAAGGTATAGTCGTGACA
>OJBB01000630.1_pt1 | contig 11292 bp, 13 predicted proteins | sample 1590401 | NCBI WGS metagenome assembly OJBB01 (sample SAMN05416789, study PRJEB24817) | seawater metagenome | isolation source: Sea water | place: Canada:Atlantic | collected 2013-07 | reverse complement strand
GCAGCGTCAGATGTGTATAAGAGACAGATCAAGATATGCTAAATTTCTTACCAGCCAAATTGATCGGTTTTATATCTTTTTCCCTTTATATCCTTAATACCATATTTTGGCTGTTACCTATTTTAGTGTTCTCACTGTTTAAAGCGTTAATTCCATTAATTTTCTCCAAAAAGATATTTAGTTACTTACTTGATTTAATGGCCAGTAATTGGGTGGCAACAAATAGCATAATTCAAAAGTTATTTACTAAAACAAATATCGTGGTGACAGGTTTAGAAGCGCTTAAAATTAATGATTGGTATTTGGTGTTAGCAAATCATCAAAGTTGGGTTGATATTGTCGTTTTACAACGAGCTTTACACGGCAATATTCCATTTTTAAAATTCTTCCTAAAAAAAGAACTTATTTATGTCCCCCTATTAGGACTGGCTTGGTGGGCTCTCGATTTTCCTTTTATGAAACGATATAGCCAAGCTTTCTTGAAGAAGAATCCTCATCTACGTGGTAAAGACTTAGCAACAACTCGAAAAGCATGTGCTAAGTTCAAACACAAACCAGTTAGTGTGATGAATTTTATTGAAGGTACGCGTTTTACTCAAAAAAAGCATGATAAGCAAGGTTCCCCTTTTCAACATATGTTGAAGCCAAAGTCAGGTGGTATCTCTTTTGTATTAGATGCAATGGGTGAGCATTTGACCAAAATAGTTGACGTTACTATCTATTATCCCGATGGAATTCCAAATTTCAGTGATTTTATCTACGGAGAGGTGGAGAAGGTACACATTGATATCCAGACCTTCGATATTGCTAGTGAGTTAGGTCATATCAATTTTTCAGATCGAAATGATAGAATTGCTTTTCAAAAATGGTTAACGCAATTTTGGCATGATAAAGATGCAAGACTTGAGAACATGAGACAGCAATATAATGCCCAACGTGATGACTAATTTTAAATGCGGAATGTCCCTGAGCTAAGCCCCTCACCAATAAGATGACAGGAGAAGTGTATGAATGAACTGATCAGTATTTGGTTGAGTGAGCAAGGTATCAGCTCGAAATATTTAGCCAGTAGCGCAACTGCTGTCGGTATTGGTATGATTTTGTTGATTTCTAGCCTAAGTTATTATATTGCGAAACATCAAGTCTTAGGTTTGATGAATAAGATCATTATTAATAGTAAAAATACCTGGGATGATGCATTGATGGAGCATGGCGTGCTCAGTCGAATGGCTTTACTACTACCGCTAGTATTAATGCTCTTCTTAACGCCACTTATCTTAGAAACCACCAGTATTGCCAGTACTTTACTCATTTTATTGAGTAAAGTGTTACTTACTTTTCAAATTTCACGTTGTATTAGCGCCTTACTTAATGTCAGTCGAAGCATCTATAAAGAAAGTGCCAAGCAACGGTTTTTACCGTTAAGCGCTATTATTCAAATCATTAAATTAGCTTTATATTTAGTGACCAGTATTATCATTATTTCGCTTATCATTGACCGCTCACCGGTTTATCTATTAAGTGGTTTAGGTGCTTTGACCGCGGTACTCTTGTTAGTTTTTCAAGACACCATTAAAGGTTTGGTTGCTAGTATTCAAATATCAGCGAATAGAATGGTTGTTGCTGGCGACTGGGTTGAGTTACCCAAATATGGTGCCGATGGCGATGTACTAGAAATAGGTCTAAGTACGGTGAAAATAGAAAATTTTGATAAAACGATTACCACAGTACCTACTTACGCGCTAATTAGTGATTCCTTTAAAAACTGGCGCAATATGTATCATACCGGCGCACGACGGATTAAGCGTACCGTTATTATTGATATTGCTAGTATTGATTTCTGTAGTGCTGAAAAAATAAACCAACTGACTAATGCGTATTTATTACAAGATTACCTTAGTGATAAAAAGCAAGAGCTGGCACAGAGCGAACACGGCCACAACAGCGGTGAGATCACCCAATCGTTTACTTCTTTAAATAGTCGACAACTGACTAACATAGGAACTTTTCGAGCTTATATTACCAAGTACTTACAACAAAATAGTCATATTCGTAATGATCTTACGTGTATGGTGAGGCAGTTAACCGCCACGCAAACTGGCTTGCCATTGGAAATTTACTGTTTTGCTAACACCACTGATTGGCTTGCTTACGAGACAATCCAAGCTGATATCTTTGATCACCTTTTTGCCATAGCACCACAGTTTGATTTGCGTGTTTTTCAACATCCTAGTGGACATGACTGGCAACAGAATTCATAACATAGAGTACTTAAATGAAGTCAATTGAAGAGCAACTAGCGCGTTATAAAAGTGTGCATTTGAATCAGAAAAACATCAACACCCATTTTGTTGGCGTCCCTTTGATAGTGTTAGCCGTAACACTGATGTTGAGTACTATTGCCTTTGAAATAACCCTGGATGATGTTTTTAGTGCTCAAGTGACTTTGCACTATACCTTAGCAATGGCTATTTTTTCTGTTGTCGCTATTTATTATATTTTTTTGCATCGTTTATTGGCATTGGGCATGCTGATATACATTTTAATTAACTTGTTTATTGCGCAATTATTGAGTGGCACAGCAGGTTTGATTTATATCGCACTAGGTTTATTCGTTGTTGGTTGGATTATTCAGTTTATTGGTCATTATTATGAAAAAGCCAAACCGGCTTTTGTTGATGATTTGAGCCAGTTTCTAATCGGACCATTATTTTTAATGGCTGAAGTGTATTTTATGTTAGGTTTAGAGCCGGTATTAAAAGCGAGAGTTACTTCTCTAGCGGTTGAAAAACGTAAAGCATTAGAAAAAAGAACAGGTGCTAAATAGCTGTCATTAACTTGACTGCAAACTAAGTAATCTAAAAAGTCATATGGCTATAAATTTATAACCATATGACTAATAGCTATCGCTAACGTTGCCTAATTACACCTTCCTGCATGGTAGACGCGACTAACTCTCCCTGACGATTATATATTTGACCTCGCACTAGCCCGCGACCATTACTCGCAGACGGACTATCCATACAATAAAGTAACCAATCATCAAAGCGAAATGGACGATGAAACCACATAGCGTGATCTATGGTGGCAATTTGGAAGTTTGGTTGCCAATGACTGGCGCCATGAGGCAGTAATGCTGTTGGTAAAAAATGAAAATCTGACGTGTAAGCTAACATATAGGTGTGTATGCCTAAATCATCAGGTAAATCGCCATTGGCCTTTATCCACATTTGGCTTACAGAATCTGTAGGCTTTGGTTGCAACCAGTTATATTGTTGAACAGGACGAACATCAATAGGCTTTTCAGCTAAAAACTTTTCGCGTAATGACTTAGGTATATAGTCTTGGTTGGCTTTTATATAATCGGTAAATGAGGGAAGATCTTCGGGAGCCGCTACAGTAGGCATGGTATCTTGGTGATCAAAGCCTGTTTCAGCATGTTGAAAAGATGCGGTCATATAAAAGATGGCTTTACCATTTTGCACCGCTTGCACTCTACGGGTACTAAAACTCGAACCATCACGAATGACTTCTACTTCATAAACAACGGGTAAGCTAGCGTCACCAGGGCGTAAAAAATAAGAATGTAGCGAATGAACAAAGCGATTAGCGGCAATTGTTTCTTGAGCCGCCGAAAGTGCTTGGCCCATAACTTGACCACCAAAGAGAGCTTTATAACCTAAATCTTGGCTTTGTCCTCGATAGATGCCTTGTTCAATGACTTCTAGTTTTAATAACGCTGATAATTCATCTAATACACGTGTCATTTTTTACCTTATATATCAAAGACTATGTGGTTATAAACCAACTAATTTAAGGTAACAGTGTAATCGCTATTGATGTTACATGTAAAGTAGGTTAAATTTCATTCAAAATAGTATTAATATTAATACTAATACTAATAATAATAATAAATAAAAACTTATCTAAATCATAATTGGTCTAGGGAGGGGAAATTATGGCTGCAGCAATGCAAAGAGAAGATCTGTTGGAGCGCCGGCAAGAAGTGTTGGGCGATACAGATAAACTTTGGGAAAGTTTAACATTGGCGCAAAAATTTGCTGCCAGTAGCTTAGCGCAATTTGGCTATAAGCTTAGCTTTATAAGAGACGTTCACGATACTCATGTGGCAGTACTAAGCTGTAATGATAATATCGCTGTGATCTCTAAAGGGGGAGAAATCAATACTCACCCAAAGATTAAAATTCGTCTTTAAGTTAATGAGACATAAAAAAGCGCCAATTGGCGCTTTTTTTGTGTCTTTTTTCTGCTTTTTAAGGTTTTTAAGCCATTAATAACGTAAAATAGCTGACATTATTAGTAAAAAAGTAACTGTATCTATGTCTCGTTCAAAAAAATCTAGAAAACCAGGTGGAGCACCGACAGCTAAACCTAAGTTAAGTAAGCAAGAATTAGAAAAAGTTGAGAAGCGTACCCGTAAAACAACGGGTAAGGTGGCGGGAAATCGTCAAAAAGAAGCAATGCCAGAGCAAACTGATAATAATCAGCAAGGGGGCAATAAAGATCCGCGCCTTGGTAATAAAACTCCGATTGTTTTAGGTAAAATAATTACTAAAGCCGAAAAAGCTAAAGCAGAAAAATCTAAGCAAGCAAAAGCGAAACAAGACAGCCAGAAATCAGCACCTATCGCGGCTGTGCGTTTTGTTGAAAATACTGTTGTTGAGAATACGAAGGTTGAATTGTCTGCTGAACAAGAGCTTGATGCTATTGAGCAAGATGAGTTATTACAAAGTATTTTAGCTAAACAAGAAGACGATATTGCTTTAACAGAGCAAGAAGTTGACTACTACAATGAGAAAATGGAACGTCATCAAGCATTATCTGCAGAATTGGGTCTAGATGAAGATGAAGATGAAGACGCAAGTGATGAATCTAACAGCAGTGATAGCGAAGATGACTTATGGGATAAACTAGATCGCCCTAACTTTTCAGATTTTGAAGAGAAAGAGTAACATCAATGAGTGATTTTTGGCTTTATGCTTTGTTGTTTGGCGTTATTATTGTACTTGCCTTAGCATTTTATGCAGGTAAGTTATTAAAACAAGTAGCGCGGCAAAAAGAACAACAAGCACAAGCAAAACAGGCACAAGAGCTAGCGCTTAATAAGCACGATAAAAAAGTACTTGATAGTGTGTTATTAATTACACGTGCTATGCAGGAAGAGCAATGTGAATTTGATGAAGGATGCTGGCGTTTGTCGGTATTGTTGTCTTCATTGAAAACATTGACGGAAATGTCTGATAAATTTCCGGGTATCTTTGGCTTATATGAAGAAATTAAAAGCCTTTCAATTCTAGATGCACGTAAAACGCTAACGAAAAAAGAGCGTATGCGTGAAGATTATCAACGTATAACAGCGTTAAATAAAAGGCATGACGAGGTTGTGATTGATTTGGATAAGCTTTTTCAATTCACTACTGAGCAAATTACTCTTTTAACTCCTTAGCGCCAACAGTAGGCCTTCATTTCAATAACAGATCTTATTAAGGTCTGTTGTTGCGCTTGATCAATGCGTACAAATTATAAAAGGCTATAATATTTTCGTTCACTAAATAAAACGGTATGAAAATATGAAAGTAAGTCAATTCTTCGATAATGCGCTATTAAATAAATATAACACCAGCGGACCAAGATACACCTCTTATCCAACAGCGTTAGAGTTTCATGATAATTTTAAACATGAGGACTTTATTAAAGCGATAGAAAACTCGCAAAACCGTGAATTGTCACTTTATGTGCATATCCCATTTTGTCATACACTTTGTTATTACTGTGGTTGTAATAAAGTTATTACTCGTCATCGTGGAAAAGCAGATACTTACCTTGAATATTTAGCGCAAGAAATAGCACTACAGGCACCCTTGTTTGAAGAGTATACCGTTAAGCAACTGCATTGGGGCGGTGGTACACCCAGCTTTTTAACTCACCCGCAAATTACTCAACTTGTTTCTTTATTAAAAGAGAAATTTAATTTCTCGGATGAACTAGAAATGAGTATTGAAATTGATCCTCGTGAAATTGAGATGGACTTAGCTGAGCATTTATATTCTTTAGGTTTCAATCGCTTAAGTTTAGGTGTGCAAGATCTTGATTTAAAAGTACAACAAGCTATTAATCGTGTGCAGTCAACAGAGTTCATTGGTGACTTTATTCAGCACGCCAAAGAGGTTGGCTTTAAATCTATTAATATTGATCTTATTTATGGCTTACCGCATCAAACGCTTGAGAATTTCACTAAAACGTTAGTAAAAGCCCATGAGTGGGATGTTGACCGTATCTCTCTATTTAGTTACGCCCATATACCAAGCCGTTTTGCCGCACAGCGTAAATTACGTGATGAATGGTTACCTAGTACACAAGAAAAGTTTGCCTTGATGAAATTAGCCATAGAAACGCTTTGTGACTTTGGTTATGACTTTATCGGTATGGATCATTTTGCTAAACCAAATGATGAATTAGCGATAGCGCAAAGTGATGGTACCTTGCATCGTAACTTCCAAGGATACACTACTAAAGGTGGCTGTGACTTATTAGGCTTAGGCGTATCATCAATTAGCTCTATTGGTAATAGTTTTAGCCAGAATATAAAAGATTTGAAAGAATATTACCAAGCAATAACAGAAAAACAGCATGCCCAAATCAAAGGCGTAAGCTTATCTGAAGACGACATTTTACGTGGTGAAGTTATTCAAGAATTGATGTGTAACTTGTATTTAGATAAACAAGTCATTAGTGAAAAATACAATATTGATTTTGATGAATATTTTGCTGAAGACTTACCATTATTAAATACCTTTATTGACGATGGTTTAGTAGAAAATAATGCTCAACATATTAAGGTAGAGCAAAAAGCCCGCTTATTAATTCGTATCATTTGTATGAGCTTTGATGCTTACATGAAAAAGCATGTTAATCAGCAACGTTTTTCTCGAGTGATTTAATTAATCCGCTTGCTATAGCTCAGTTTATTGATAATATTTATCCCCAATCGTTAAGATTCGGGGATAAAGTCTTCAGTTGATTTCTATTTAAATAACCCCAAATTTCTATCACTTATGGCGTCTCGCCAACCACCAAGCCATTGCGATTTAGCATCAATATTTTGATAAGGACACTGCTCCTTAGTTTTGCCGCCAAGGCCAGCCTGATATCCGTTAGAATGCGCTCTACCTAATTTATCCCTTTTTTGTCTTTTCATTTATTCCACCTTATAAAAATTTCGTAATTATTTGACAAATCAATTAATAAACAAATTTAGTGTCCCTCGTTTACCTGAGAGAATTTATTACTTAAGACTACAGAGTGGTCGACTATCGAATTCTATCTTATCTGAAAGTAGTATGAAATTTCATCAATCGACGAGTCATTTAAGAGGATTTTTTGTAGTGATGCAAGTGAAAAAATGTAATTTTAAAGAGGAGAGAAAAAGATAAAGTAAGGAAAAATGGTAGGCAAATTTTTATCATGAAAGTTTGCCTTGGCAAAACAATTTGTTAGCTGCGCATCATGATAAAACGTTATTGCGATAGATAATAAAGAGCTAACTTGATAGACAAAATTACTCTAAAAAAGGTTTTTACTATTGACTAGGAGCCGTTAAAAAAACTTATTTGAGAAACAATCTGTATTTTAAGTTATTAAGTAAGCTGAACTCTGTTTAAGTGATAGTTAAGCTCATGAATTATATGACGTAAATAATTTCAACATATCTAGCTTGATATTTTTTCTTAATTCGAGGCAAATTTACGCGTCAATAGCTGGCCTATTGCAAGTGGATTTAACAAAGAAGTTAGTAAAAATAGCGGCTAGAGAAATATTTATTAAGCAGAGTTCAGATTACGTACGTAATAAAGGTTGCAGCATGGTTTCTAAACCATTGAGCTTCACTTCATACATCAAGGCTAATTGTTGTCCTAATTTTCCTTCAGGAAAACCTTTGCTATGAAACCAAACCAGATACGGTTCAGGTAATTGTAATAATTTTCTACCAGCATATTTACCAAAAGGCATCGTTTGATTAATAGCTTCAATCAGGGCTTGTTGATCGTTTAACAAATTAGGTCCTTTTACGGGTAAATGCTTGTCATATTAGTGACATCTTTACGTCACAAAAGCTTCATTCTCGCTCATTATACTGTGCTTAACTTAAAAGGTTAACAACGTTAGGGATGAACATGTCAATTATTAGAAAACGAAGTGCCGCTCACAAAGCTTACTTACCTGGTAATGTGCGCGATAATCAATATATTCTAGCCGAGTTTACCTTGACCGATGAACTGTTTCAGCAATTTTCAGGAAAATACAGCGATTTAAAGCCACAGCCATATTATGATTTTTATCAGCAATTATCGGCATTGTTTTTTGAATTGACTGATGAAATAGAGCTAGAAAATTGTCAGTTTATCGCCAATGACAAACTCGCGCGCGTAAGGTACAGCCAAGAAATGCATCAATGGCAAACTAATCAGCAAATTTTATTTTATTACAACCCTGAGAGCCATCATCTTAAAAAATCGTTTTTTGATGGGAGTAAAAGAGCGAAGAAAGTGTGTTTACTCTTTTTAGCAACGGGTAATGAAATTAGAGTTAATGCTGCTAATTTTCATAGTAAAATCAGCCAAGTGGTGGAAAAGTTTTGTGAAAAAATTAAACTCGATAAAAGCGATGTGCGTTTGCGAGATCATCAACATTTGACTTACGATCTGTTTGCTAAGAATAAAGGTTGCACCATTACCCAAGCGCATAAATTGCGTGAGATTAATAAACGTTATGCTAGCCAAAAAGTGACGGTACCAAGTTACCATAGTGCCATGAATTATGCTGTTGTTACCTTGAATATCAGTAATGAGTTATTGCAACAAGTAGAAATCGATAGTAATTCTAAAGATCCTTACAACCCTTTGTATATGTATCTAACGGATGTTTTTACTATGGCGGCAAAGCGCTATAATCTAAACAATGGTGCGTTGATTGCCAATGGGCTAGTACCTATTGTTAGATACAGTATTCATGAGATCGTATCTAGAGTGGGTGAGTTGCAAATGTTAGGGTATAACCCTGAGCAAAGTCCATGCGGTATTGTGAGTAAATGGAATGCAGCTGAGCTGACGGATAATGTTCAGTTAGTCTTTGTCGCAACACCTGAAAATAATAGTGGCCATGGCTTTGGTCGATTTTTAAATCAAATAGAGCAAGCAATACAGTTAATGGCAGTAGAACTTGAAATAGACCCGACTAAAGAAGAAATGATGGTTAGGTTTCATCAGCATCTAGCCTATAACTTTTAACACGGATTAAGTTCACAACCTAAGTCGATTGAGGTCGCTTTTGTAACTTACGTTGTAAGGTTCTTCTGTGCATTGAAAGCTGTCTAGCCGTGGCCGAAATGTTCCCCTGGTTAGCTTTCAATACCTGTTGAATATGTTGCCATTCAACTTGCTCCGCAGATAAAGTTTGTTCGTTTTTGGAATCAACTTCTATGGTTTCTGCTTTGCTACCTTTAAGCGTCGCGAGCAGTGTTTGGCTATCTACGGGTTTAGATAGATAATCATCGGCACCTAATTTTATTGCGTCAACTGCGGTAGCAATGCTAGCAAAACCAGTAAGTAGCACAATGCGACTATCGGGACGTAATTTACGTAATGGTGTGATGATTGATAAGGTATTTTCTTCGGCTAGTTTCATATCTAGCAAAATATAATCAGGTGTGTGGCGATGGCATGCGAGTAACGCATCATTGTTATTATCTACTTGAACACAATCAAAACCGTGTTTAGTCAAACGTCTATTAAGAGTGTTGGCAAAAATAACATCATCTTCAACGATTAATAGTTTAGGTGGCACGGTCGCTATTGCTGAATTAGGCATAATCATTTCCTGAAGTTAATGATGAAATTGGTAGACTTAAAGTAACTAGTGCACCGCCCTCTTGATGGTTTGTTAAAGCTAATTTACCACCAAGGCGTTCTAAGCTAGCGTGACTAAGAAAAACGGCCATGCCAAAACCTTGATCGCTATTGACTGGTTTTACTCCTAGCTCATTCAGTTTCTTTAAAGTAAACCCTTTGCCATAATCACGAATAGTAAATTGCCAGTTATTCTCAATCGTTTGACAAGTGAGGCTAAGTGCATTGCTGTTATTGGCCTTACTCGCTCTGATTGCATTATTAATTAAATTGAGAATAGCAGGTAGCAAAGCAGCGTCAGCATCAATAGTGACATCTTTAGCGTGTTCATCACTATTTTTTTGTAATTGTAAGCTGACTTCTGGATTATTGACTCGGACATTATCGGTTATTTCATCAAATAAATCTTGGCAATTAATGGCTTTAATCACCTGTTCTTTAATATCGAAAACCATAGCACGAAATTCAGATAAGCTGTCTCTACAACGAGTGAGTTGGCTTTGCATATCAAGCACTATTTCGTTGTCAGGAAAATCTTCACTTAATTCATCAGCCAGCAGTTGCACTGTGGCTATAGGCGTCGCCAACTGGTGGGTTACCTGAGCGGAAGCAACACCTAAAGAGGTGACTTGCTCTTGTTTCAATAAATTTTCACGATAGGCCGCAATAGCAAGTTCTTGTTGATTAATACTACGTGCCATTTTACCCACAACAATAGCAACTACGAGTGCTGAAAATAAAAAGTTGATACCCATGCCAATAAAGTGACCTTGCATATTACCGTGCATAACACTCATGGGTAATGACCATAGTAAAATGCTATAAGAAGCAATGGCAAGGAAGGCAACTACCGTTAGTAATAATGGCGTTAAAGTGACCGCGGCTATCGCGATAGGAATGAGTAATAAAGAAACAAAAGCATTGGTTGCTCCGCCACTAAAGAATAGTAATAGAGAAAGGAAAATAATATCAGCACATATTTGTACTAAAATTGCTTTTTGGCTGGCCTTCTTTTCACTTAAATGATTGCGGCTATAATAAAGATAACTACCGAAAGTAAAAAGAACTTCTAAGCTGATAACACTTACCAATGGCGTCCATGGTAACTCGTACGCTAAGCCCAAATTGACGAAGAGAATCAACAATAATTGAATCGCGATAGCAATGCTACGCAAGGCAATAATTGCTTGTATTTTACTCGTTCTTTTGAAAAATTGTGGCATATATTTCTTACTGGCTAAATATGAGTATAATAATAATGGTATATACCCAAGCTACCTGAATATGCAGGTTTCAGCTGGAATTAGAAAAGCCTTTAGGCAAGGCATTGATTGAAGAGAATGGTTGTTCCCTTGTCGAAATCAAT
>OJBB01000627.1_pt1 | contig 11322 bp, 7 predicted proteins | sample 1590401 | NCBI WGS metagenome assembly OJBB01 (sample SAMN05416789, study PRJEB24817) | seawater metagenome | isolation source: Sea water | place: Canada:Atlantic | collected 2013-07 | reverse complement strand
AAGTCAATTCAGATAACATATTTTGTATAGCAAATGAGGATCAGTAAATGACAACAAATGCAGCTATCCACTCATCACTTTGGGGTGAGAACTCTTTACCCCTTCGCCCTGCAAGTCAGGTGATGAAATTGGAACGCCTAGGGGCTTATCATCAAAGTCGCTTAAGTTTTATGCGTACTTTGGTACGTCGAATATTTCGTGAACGTTGGAAGATTGAACCCTCCGTTTTTAATCTCGATAATGATGGCTACGGCACTGTTGTCTATGAAGTCCAAGCGCCACATGGTCTGTTCAGCTTTGTTCTATTTTCTGATTACCTTTCTCCTGACGAGCGTAATGACCGTGTTATCGCGACTAAATGGGACCTTACTATGGCCCTAGTTGAAGGTAAGGTTGACCAAGAATACATTGAAAAGTTACGCGAGAATGTCCCTAAACAAGAAGCAGGTCGCGTAGATGCACGTGTTTTTGTTTTATCTCGAGCCAACCGCAGTGCCCGTAATTTTGATTATGTAGTCAATCAACTTGCCGCAGGTGAACAACCTGACGTGGCTAAAATTGTTGAAGTGGGTTACTTATATCGCACCACAGCTGTTTATGGCAGTGGTAAACTTGGGATGGCAGACTGGGAAAAAGTAAGAGAAAAGCATCAAGATTTTGCTCGTCCATTTGCTGGTGAGATGTTTGTATGTTTAATGCTTCGTAACTTTAGCCTGTTACAAGTGGAACATATCGCTCGCCATAAAACCCCTGACACATTTAATCCAATGAAACCTGAGATAAAGCGCTACTTTGGTATAGGTAATTCAACGGGTTTAGGCATGGCACCTTATTTGGTCAATCACCCATTACTTATTAACCAATGGGTGGAAATGCGTGAACTGGCATTAGCACGAGTCCGTGCACTTGGCAGTGTTAATCAACAAGTACGTGAAACCATTAGTCAACTGATTGACCGCAGTGCACAACATACACTTGAAACACTGACAGAAGATGAATGGCAAACCAATAACAATAAAGCCGTTATTGAAGATATGGCCTGTCTCAAAAGTCGTATTGAAAGTGGTTTTGATTCATGGAACGAGTTGGTTGAGTACAGTGAACAACATTGCTCATTGCAAGGGCAAGAAATGTTAGTGTCATGCATGCTAGAAATATACCCTGAACTTGTTGATGAATTAGAAGATTTTCACAGTGCTGAGGAGTTTCTAGACCTTGATCCACTTATGCCTGCTGGGAAACTTAAAGATATCATAGAAAAACGTTATGACTGGGCACTATCGATAGATTTCGACGCAGAAGGCGCACGTGAAACCTACTGGTATCGTTCAGAAGAAAAAATGGAACCTCGTCTAGGTAGTGTTGCCGATATTGAAGGTAAAAAGAAACAGATGGCACTCGGTGTCGGTTATGCTGTTCGCAAGTGCTACAACCAATTAATTGAATATATCGTGCAAAACCCAGAAGATACTACTGCTCGATTTATGGTTTCGCACCCTAAGTTACGCGGGATTGTACGTCGCATTCAAGGTATGAACCGCTGTGTTTATGGCGATATTCAAGCCAACTTGTTAGACCGCGAAGTATTGCCTATGCATTTGTTACGTGCAAAATTAGCCTTCTTTGGTGTAAGCAAGTTTGATCCTCGTTCTCGTTTATGGGTACGAAATACCATGTTCCAGGGCGCGCCACTATTAGAAGAGATTGGCCAAACATTTAATGACGACTGGTTTATGCCACTAGCACCAAAGCAATAGGAGAGTTCCGTGAATATTTCAATGAATGAATTAAAAGCAGCTCTGCGCAGATGCTTTGAAGCAAGTGATTACTTTGTCGGTAATTATGAAGATGCAGCCAACATGGTATTGTGGTTAGAAAAGCATGGATTAAATGGCTTGAGTGAATTTAAGTTAGCTTTGCCATATATTGGCGAAGATAAAAACAAACCATTAAGCAATGTTATTTATGAAGATAGCACCTCAGCAACTATTGATGCTCATCACCGTAGTGCGCTTAATTGTATCGCGGCAGCAGTAGACCTAGCACATGCCAAAGCCTTAGAAAGCGGCATAGCCACAGTTACAGTACATAACTGTCATAACAGAATTTTTATTCTTAAAGCCCTAACTGATCGTGGTCGTAGCGGCATTAGTGCCGCAGCTTATTGGCAAAACGGCAGTGATAGTGTGACCGAACATACTGCTGCTATTCGCTCAGGCCAACGTTACCCTAGTTACAGTGAAGGGATTACTAACCTAACAAGCAATGAGAATGACAAACAAGCGCTGACGATTATTTGTAGCTCACGCGTAGACTTAACCTCTTCATTGCAAAATAGTAAAAGCCACTTTATTAGTCCTAAACAAGTAGAAAGCAACAAAGAACATACTGTTGAACATGGTATTGAAATTGATGCAGCAGTTTGGGAAGAAATTAATAAAATTGGCTTGGGCGTACTCGTTGAAAATACCGAGCGTTCACGAAAAGATGCTGGTGGTAATTAAAAACCTTTTAGGTACCGTCGACAAATATTGGATATTTGTCGACATCAACACCTCCCGTTTAAGGTACCAATATTTTGCATAATCTAGCAATAGAGCACGTGAACGATACCTTACCTATTACTGAATCTTCTAAGCAAAAGCTACATCAAGCACAACTGCTTGAAGTGGCGGTTGCCATTAGTATCAATGGTATTAGCCAAGCAGTCATGATGGCATCTCCAGAACATCTAAAAGACTTTGCTCTTGGCTTTAGCTTAAGTGAAGGCTTGATTAATTCGAGCACCGACGTTTTAGATATTGTTGTTCACTCTCATGAATGTGGCTGGCAAGTTGATCTACAGGTGCTGGCAAGGATTCAACAGCAACTAAAACAACGACGAAGAACGATGGCAGGACCAAGCGGCTGTGGCCTTTGTGGACTTGACTCTATTGAAGCGGCAATGTTGATAACATTGCCTCAAGAAAGAGCAACTAAATCGTTTGAGTTACCATCCGAGGCGGTGATCATAAAAGCCAGAGATAACTTACCTGCTCTTTTGAAAAGTTCTGGTGGTAAAAGAGGAAATCACTGCGCAGCTTTCTTTGACTTATCTGCAAATATGCTCGCTTTTCGAGAAGATGTTGGCCGTCATTCCGCATTGGATAAATTGATTGGCTGTTTATCAAATAACAAACAATCAACCAATGAAGGCTTTGCCTTGATAACAAGTCGCTGCAGTCATGATTTAATCGCCAAGGCCGCGCGTTTATCAATGACCACCTTGGTGACATTAGCGCAACCAACTGACTTAGCGGTTAGTTCAGCTCGTAAAACACAAATAGCTTTATTTTGCTTCCAGCACGGGCAATTGAAACGCTACGCTTAACAAGAGAATTCACATGTCTACCTCAGCAAAAAACAAGTCATCAAAAACCGGCTCCACAAAAAGAAAACCTGCCTACTCTTCAGCCGCTGGCGGTTGGGGTGCGCTACGAAGCTCAGCAAAACATTTAATACAAAGTGAAAATGCAGCGAAAAGCGTTAAAACCTTACTAAGAGCTAACCAGCCTGGTGGCTTTGATTGCCCAGGTTGCGCTTGGGGAGATGCTAAAACCGCCGGCAAAGTAGATTTTTGTGAAAATGGCGTTAAAGCGATTGCTTGGGAAGCAACGAGTAAACGTGTCGATAGCAGTTTTTTCAAGCAGTATTCTATAACACAGCTACAACAATGGGATGATCATTCACTAGAGAAAAGTGGTCGTTTAACTGAGCCTATGTTTTACGACGGGATAAGTGATTATTACCACCCCATCAGTTGGGAAGACGCTTTTAAGGTGATTGGTAATAGCCTGCAGCAACTCTCTTCCCCCAATGAGGCATTATTATATACCTCAGGTAGAGCAAGTAATGAAGTGGCTTATTTATATCAGTTATTTGGCCGAGTGCTGGGGACTAACAACTTCCCTGATTGCTCGAATATGTGCCATGAGGCCTCAGGTATTGGTATGACAAATAGCATAGGTACAGGTAAAGGCACTGTGACCATAGAAGATTTTTCTAAAGCTGACGCCATTTTTGTCTTTGGCCAAAACCCTGGTACCAATCACCCTCGTATGCTGGGAACGTTGCGAGAAGCAAGTAAACGCGGCGCTAAAATTGTATCAATAAACAATTTAAAAGAACGCGGATTACAAAAATTTTCAGACCCTCAAAGTCCAAAAGAAATGATTTTTCTAACAGGCACAAATATTAGCCAGTATTACTTCACGCCAAGATTAGGCGGCGATATGGCTCTATTGCGCGGGGTGGCTAAATGTTTATTCGAACGATTTGAACAAGATAAATCGGTACTTGATACTGACTTCATTGAAGAACATTGTCACGGTTTTGAAGCATACCAACACAGTGTTTCGTCAAGTGATTGGAATAAAATTCTTGAACAATGTAATTTAAGCAGAGAAGAAATTGAACAAATAGCCTCGATATACGCCTGTAGTGAAAAAGTCATTTTCACTTGGGCCATGGGGATAACCCAGCATCGTCACTCTGTCGATACGGTACAGGAACTACTTAATGTGTTGATGCTACGAGGCAATATAGGTAAAGCTGGCGCTGGCGCATGCCCTGTTCGTGGTCATTCAAATGTGCAAGGAAATCGTACCGTTGGCATTGATGAAAAGCCACCTACGACCTTTCTTGATGCGATAGAAAAACGTTATTCTTTTAATGTTCCACGTAAGCATGGCTTTAATACTGTTGACTCAATACACGCCATGCTTGAGGGTAAGGCTAAAGTATTCATCGCCCTAGGTGGTAATTTTGCAGCAGCGACACCCGATACAGCACGTAGTTATCAAGCTTTACAGCAATGTGAATTAACAGTACAAATCAGCACTAAGCTGAACCGAAGCCATGTTGTAACAGGAAAACGCGCGTTAATTCTACCTTGTCTTGGTCGCACAGAAATCGATCGTCAAATCAGCGGCGAGCAATGTATCACAGTAGAAGATTCTATGAGTATGGTGCACAGCTCTACCGGGCAGAATGAACCCGCCTCTGAAATGCTGCGTTCTGAAACCGCGATTGTCGCTGGCATGGCAATGGCTTCAGTAGGCGATAAAATAGTCGACTGGCATAAGTTCGCGGGTGATTATGCTTTAATTCGTCAAGAAATCAGTGCCATTATTCCTGACTTTGAAAACTATAACGCACGAATAAAAGCAGGCAGAGGTTTCTACCTAAATAATCCTGCTTCACAACGCCAATGGTTCACGCCAATAAAAAAGGCGACATTTTGTGATGCTAAACTACCTGAGAAACTCGCACATGAACGTGCACAACTGTTGACCAACAAACCAGTATTAACGCTACAAACACTGCGATCGCATGATCAATACAATACTACTATTTATGGTATGGATGATCGTTATCGTGGCGTTTATGGTGAGCGAAATGTTATTTTTATGAATACAAAAGATATCAATAACCAGTCATTAACAAATGGTGATTATGTAAAAATAACAACCATCTCAAACGATGGCATTGAACGCTCTCTCTCTAATTTCAAAATTATTGAGTACCCGATACCTTCAAGTTGTGTAGCCGCTTATTATCCTGAAACAAACCCTTTAGTGCCACTAGAAAGTATCGCTGATGATTGTGGCACACCCACCTATAAATCTATTGCGGTATCAATCGAGAAAATATAGAAATTTACAAAGGTATATTAAAGAAAAAAGCTCAGCTACTGTTTCAGTAGATGAGCTTAAGTTTTCCATAGAAAGTAAATCAACACCGATTTATTTGCTATTCTTCTGATTGTGTTATTTCTACATCCATGTCATCAGCAACTGAGTTACCACTCAGTATTGCAGTCACAGCCATAATAATTACTGCAAATATCACGGTTGTTAATTTAAACCCTCGTGATGATGAATTATTCATTATTTTACCTTGGTCGCAGCCTGTTTGATTTATTGTTAAGCTGTACTATTTATGAACAGACAGGACGACACTAAACTATTAACTTTTTTTTTACAAGTTTTTTATATCTTTTGTAGAAAAGACTTTCACTCATTTAAAAACAATACAATTAACTCATCAAATCAAAAATTAGTCCTTGCTGAATTTCTTGCTGCTCTTTTGATGAAATGATGACGCGAATAGAAGAATTTAATACTCCAACCCCAGAGCTTAAAGCACCTAAAGTCGTATCGCCTCCGAGTAATTGACTGTATTTAATTGCCATCGCCAGTGCTGTGCTATCTGCCGCTAAATCATCCGAGGCTCGATCGATAAATTCTTGTTCATTTGTATCTATTGAAGCGGGATTTAGTGGTGATAAAGTAAAAAACAAACTCGTATCGGCAAGCTTATGTTTATGAAGCTTAATTGATAAACGCAACGCATCCACTTTCAGCAAATGATGTGCACTTTCAATTAAAGCATTGAGCAATTTTTGTATATATAACTCATCGCTATTAAGGTAGTGAGGCACACTTTCATCAATCAAGAAAAAAATGGACTTTCCTTCATACGCATTACTAGCTTTTAGTACCGACTCTGTACGTTGTAAAAAGCCATAAAAATCAAAACAGTCTTCTTTAGCAGTAATTTTACCTGACTCAATATCAGATAAATCCATCATAGTATCGAGTAACAAAGCAACATTACTACCGGCATGGCTTATGCCGGTAACCTGAATATTATTGATGCCTTTTTTCTTTAACTGTTCAATAAATGATTTCATTGCTAACAGTGGAACACGCAACTCTTTATTTAGGTTATTTAAGAAGTTGGTTTTAGCTAAACTTTTTTGTTCCGAACTTTCTTTGGCTAAAATAAGTGCACGGGTTTTAATGTCAACTTGCTGCCCTAATTCACTCGAGTATGCCGCCATCATTAATACCAGCATTTGAAATAATACGGCACCGAATGTCCCGCCAACAAGTACAGCCCATGCTTGCCAACTTTTAGCCTGTCTAAACCAAGGCTCTTTTTCTGCTATGCTAATTTGCCAAAGTCGTGAAAATACTTCAATAGTCATCGTATCTACATGACGATTTACTTTAGGAAATGCTTGGCCAAATAGAGTAAGAGCCTTATTACTCGATACATCTTGAATAAAAAAGCTCACCTCTTGCGCATTTTGCTCTGCAAGACGCTTAAAAAAACCATCAAATTGCGCTACGGCTACAACAAAGCCTAATAATTCACCTTTTTTAATTATGGATAACTTCTGTTTCGCGTAATCATCGGTGGCTTCATTATCTTTCGGGGGTGAGAAAACAGCTTTACTGAACAACATGCCTGGCTTGGCTAATTCGTCTTGTACTAAAGTAATTGGCGCACTTGCCACGGCAGTTTTACTCTTAACAACTGCCTGCATTGACAAAATATGAGCGGGGTTACTGAAAACATCTAATCCTAGCGCTGCTTGGTTAGTGTAGTGCGGATAAATGTAGAACAAAGGAGCATATTCAGCACGGGTCAGCGCAGGGATAGGTATACCACTTTCATTGCGCTCTCTAATATAAAAGTCTTTCTGTAGCATAGAAGAGCTTTGTTGTTCGAAAGTGACACGGTCGTCAAAAGTAACAATCGGTGCCCACTCTAACGCCCTAACACTTGAATTTTGCTCGAGAATACCTTCACTAAACAAAGTAAACTCTGTTAATGAGATATCCTCACTCGCTTTAAATAATGCGGCAAGACTATTTATTTTGTCCGCTACATCATCAACCTCAGCAAGCACCAAACGCTCTATTTCCACTTTCGATTGTTTAAAAAGTGCTTCTCTATAGTCTTGTTGTTCGTGCTGAGAGGTTTTAAGCAGTAGTAAAATTGCCAACCCGCCTAAAATGGAGGTAAAACTAACAAAAAGTCGTTTAGTTAATTTAAACCGCTCGGCATTGTTAACTAAGAGCAATAGTGGAATAAAAAATACTGCAGCTAACATACTCGTTGACCAAGTATTCATGAAAGTATAGAAAAAAGCGCCTGTTATGACTTGATTATCAAGTATGGCAATAACTAATACCGCACAAGCGGAGACTAAGCTTGGAATGGGGCCAATGCGTAATAAAAATAAAAACAATTGCTTTCTTGAGGTTAACCACTTTTTATAATGGATAAAGTGGAACACCAGCTGTTTGGTCCAATAACCTTGTAAAGTAATAGCTAACACAGCAATAGTCATTACCGCTAAATTTGCATCTAGATGAAAATAATGACTGAAGCCCAATGCTAATAATGGACTCGTCAGCAATACAGCAATCAGTGGCGTAATTCCCCAAAGAAGCAATAAACCACTAAAAAGAGCAGCACAAGGACCGACAAAGTTTACTAACGATTGAGGGTTGATCAGCCATATCGCGCCAAAAGAAACGGTAAGATATAAAAGAGCAGAAATTAAAATACGCGTTAAATGGAGTTGCATCATAGGTAATTATTTAAACTAGGCAGAGTGAGTCCGTTAATCAATTGATTATTTATCATCTTAATTATCAATTGATACTAGCATTATACCTATGACACTTCAAAATGCAGATCTCAATGGGAATGATAAACGCCTTCGGGCAAGGCATTGATTTAAAATAATAGTTATTCAGCAGAGTATGCTCAGGATAATTACTCCGGAATTATTTAATAATAGCAATTTGATTAAATTTCTTCCCAACTCAGAGTTATGCTCGATGCTCAAAAACAAGGCTAATTTGTTAGGGTCTAGTCATTCTAAATCAAATAAATTTAACGACGTTAGTGTGCTTCGAGCAAGCTCCCAGAGGGCGAGTTTAAAAGGCTTATATGCGGCGTTATTGATTTTGACAAGGGAATAACCATTCTCTGCAATCAATGCCTTGCCTCTCAGCCTTTTAACTCTCGCTGAGTGGGAAAGAACTTAATCAACTTGGTATAAAGTACTTCCTGTAGTATTTGCCTTGTCTTAAATCCTAATCAAGGTAGCCAAATTATTGGAGTCAGCAACATTATACAAAGTATTTATTAAGGCTCCTTCCATAATCAAAAAGTCCCACTTAACCATGAGCCTTTAAGAGATATTGAAACCCGAATGTTAAAATCTCATGGTTATATAGTATCCGAATAATGAATCACCAGACAAAATAATATAAAGAATTGCATAATATAATTTGCGCTACGTGCCTTGGTGAGCGAAAATACGCGCAATTTTTATTTTTTCAAGACTATAAGATCTGGAGCTATATATGTCGTCGCGTCAAGAGTTAGCAAATGCTATCCGTGTATTAAGTATGGATGCCGTACAAAAAGCAAAATCAGGGCACCCTGGTGCACCTATGGGTATGGCCGATATCGCAGAGGTATTATGGCGTGATTTCTTAAAGCATAATCCAACTGACCCAAACTGGGCCGACCGCGATCGCTTTATTTTATCAAACGGCCATGGCTCAATGCTTATTTATTCTTTATTGCATTTATCGGGTTATGATTTATCTATTGATGATTTACAAGAATTTCGTCAATTGCACTCTAAAACTCCTGGTCATCCAGAATATGGTTACACACCAGGCGTTGAAACAACTACGGGACCATTAGGTGCTGGTATTGCTAATGCTGTAGGTATGGCAATTGCTGAAAAAACATTAGCAGCTCAATTTAACCGTGAAGATCATGCGATTGTTGACCATTTCACTTATTGCTTCTTGGGCGATGGTTGTTTAATGGAAGGCATCTCACATGAGTCTTGTTCACTAGCCGGAACTTTAGGTCTAGGTAAGCTTATCGCTTTTTGGGATGACAATGGCATTTCAATCGATGGTAAAGTTGAGGGTTGGTTCACCGACAATACCCCTGCCCGTTTTGAATCTTACGGCTGGCATGTTATTTGTGTTGATGGCCATGATCCACAGGCAATTACTCACGCTATCGAAGAAGCTAAATCAGTCACTGATAAGCCAAGTATGATTTGTTGTAAAACTATCATTGGTTTTGGCTCACCAAATAAATCAGGTACTCATGACTGTCACGGCGCACCATTAGGTGATGACGAAATTGCTGCAACACGTGAGTTTTTAAACTGGTCACATGCACCGTTTGATATTCCAAGTGACATTTACGAGCAGTGGGATAGAAAAGAAAAAGGTCAAGCGAGCCAAGTTAGCTGGAATGATAAATTTGCCGCTTACAAAGCAGCACATCCTGGCCTTGCAAGTGAATATGAACGTCGTGTGATTAAAGGTGAATTACCCGCTGAATTTGAAGAAAAAGCAAACGCTTTCATTCAGCAGTGTCACGAAAGCAGCGAGAACATTGCTTCACGTAAAGCATCACAAAATGCAATTGAAGCTTTTGGTAGCGTTTTACCTGAAATGTTAGGTGGCTCTGCCGATTTAGCTGGCTCAAACTTAACGTTATGGTCTGGCTCTAAAGGTATTCAAGAAGATGCTGCAGGTAACTATATCTTTTACGGTGTCCGTGAATTTGGTATGAGCAGCATCATGAATGGTATTTCATTGCATGGCGGTTTTGTTAACTACGGCGCAACCTTCATGATGTTTATGGAATACGCTCGTAATGCGGTACGTATGTCTGCCTTAATGGGTATTCAAAATATATTTGTTTATACCCATGACTCTATTGGTCAAGGTGAAGATGGTCCAACGCATCAACCTATTGAGCAATTAACTAACTTAAGAACTACGCCAAACTTAACAACATGGCGTCCATGTGATGCAACAGAATCTGCAGTAGCGTGGAAATCTGCGGTACAAAATCAAAAAGCACCAACGGCGTTAATATTTTCACGTCAAGGTTTACCTGCAATGAGCCGTACTCAAACGCAAGTAAGCGATATCGAAAAAGGCGCTTATATTTTAGTTGATTGTGCTGGCACACCTGATGTTATTTTAATGGCAACAGGCTCTGAAGTTGCTTTAGCTGTTAATGCAGCAACAGCATTGACTGAGCAAGGTAAACAAGTACGTGTAGTTTCTATGCCATCAACGAATATTTTTGATAAGCAAAGCAACGAATACAAAGAAGCAATCTTACCACTTAGCGTAACTAAACGTGTCGCTATTGAAGCAGCGCATGTTGACTTCTGGGCTAAATATGTTGGCCTTAGTGGTGCCGTTGTTGGTATGACAACATTTGGTGAGTCAGCTCCAGGTAATGTATTACTTGAGCATTTTGGCTTCACTGTAGATAACGTTGTAAATACTGTAAACGAGCTATAAGTATATGACTTAGGCGAACTACAACGACTAAATACAGCCGTTGTAGTTCGCATTATCTCATAATGAATAACTAGCTTATCGATTAACACCATCCATAAATGCAGTAAAATCATGACAATTAGAA
>OJBB01000626.1_pt1 | contig 11339 bp, 8 predicted proteins | sample 1590401 | NCBI WGS metagenome assembly OJBB01 (sample SAMN05416789, study PRJEB24817) | seawater metagenome | isolation source: Sea water | place: Canada:Atlantic | collected 2013-07 | reverse complement strand
GAGATTCGCCTTAGTCTCGTGGGCTCGGAGATGTGTATAAGAGACAGGTACTAACTCATCAATTTTAAGTGCTTTATAGTCAAGTAATGCATTGAGATCCCTATAGTTTTCTAAGGCTAACAACTCGCTTCCTTCAGGACCAAAAAAATTAGGAAGGTAATGATTTATACGCTCAATATCAGCCTGAAACACTTGACCAAGTTGATTGATCAAAAAGTCGCCATTCCATAATGCTATCGGGTTTTGGTCAACTACATATATTTTCAATTCATTAGGCCACTGCTTTCTTACGGCGACCGAGTAAACCCAAGGTAAAGTAAGTACATAACTTTGTACCTCATTAACATCGACTTGAAAGAAATTCCCCATATCAACCTGATCTATCGCATTGATAATATCGCTACGTTGGCTATAAGGCATTTCTCCGGAAACCACGATTGAAGTTACCGGTGCACTTTCTTGACCAATGAAATGCTGAGTAAGCCAATAACTGACAGTTATTAAGCTAAACAGCACGACAATAAAAAACACCAAGCCCAAACCAAAAGACAAAGTGCTGTCTTGGCCTGCTTGTGCTGCTGTTTTGCTATTGCCTTGCTGTTTTTTCGTCATAGTCGTTTATTACTCTTTGACACTAAGCTGTAAAATTTGAGTTACTAACTCACTAAAGTTCAAACCGAAGACTTTTGCGGCTTTCGGCACCAGTGATGTTTCTGTCATCCCTGGTACAGTATTGACTTCTAATATCTGCCAATCGCCAGTTTTATTTCGCATGATATCAACCCGTCCCCAACCCTGAGCACCCGTTGCATTAAATGCTTTCATTGACAAAGATTTTATTTCATTCTCATCACGTTCATTTAAACCACAGGGGCAGTGATATTGTGTACTTGTAGATTGATACTTTGCCTCATAATCATAAAATTCACGTGGTGTTTCCATGTGAATAGCGGGTAAAGCCTTATCTCCTAAAATGGTAACGGTATATTCTGGACCATCAATCCATGCTTCAAGTAAGACTTGGGTGTCAAAACCAAATGCTTCAATTAACGCGTTACGTAATTGTGCGATGGTTTTTGCTTGTGCCATACCAATACTTGAACCTTCATTAGCTGGTTTAACCATCACTCGACCGCCTAAATCAGCGAGAACTTTTTCTAATGATAACGTTGAAAGTTCAGCTTTATTAACGACGGTAAAAGGTGCTGTTGGTATGCCGCACGCTTTAAAAATTTGTTTGCTTCGTACTTTATCCATTGAGAGCGAAGAACCTAAAACATTCGAGCCCGTATAGGGAATATCTAAATACTCAAGTGCACCTTGCAAACAACCATCCTCACCACCTCTACCATGTAAAGCGATGAATACTCGGTCTATTTTATTACTCACTAAATCAGTTAACGGCACTACTTTAGTATCGATTAACACAACATTAAAACCAGCGTCTTCTAAACCTTTCGCAATAGCTTGTCCTGAATTGAGTGAAACTTCACGTTCTGCTGAATTTCCACCATAAAGCACAGCAATCTTCTCTTGCTTGAGCAATGCTAGTGATCTATCCAGTGCTTTAACCATTATTTGTCACCCTTAACTTCAGATTGAGCGTCAGGCTGAACTGAACCACTAGTATGCAACAACCTATGATCAGCTAAGTTGCGAGCAACTGCACCAATACTCCCGGCTCCTTGTGTAATAACCATATCGTTATCTTGCAACTGAGTTGCTAATAATTGCGGCAGTTTATCTACATCACTGACATAAACAGGCTCTATTTGACCACGTAAACGAATTGAGCGTGCTAAGCTTTTGCTATCAGCAGACGAGATTGGTGTTTCTCCTGCAGCATAAACATCAAGCAAGAATAGACAGTCAACTTCTGACAATACCTCAACAAAATCTTCATATAAATCGCGGGTTCGAGAATAACGATGTGGTTGAAAAACCATAACTAAACGTTTATCTGGCCAACCTTGACGCATAGCTAGGATTGTCGCTTTCACTTCACTCGGATGATGACCGTAATCATCAACCAAAACCATATCACCGGCAGCGGTACTAAAATCGGTTAGTTTTTCAAAGCGTCTACCTATACCTTCAAATTCGGTTAATGCTTTACAAATTGCTTCATCATTAACACCCTCATCTTTGGCAACGGCTACACCAGCCAAAGCATTTAAAACATTATGCTGACCAGGTAAATTTACACTCATCTCTAGCGGCTCTTGTCCTTCAACCTCTACGGTGAAATGACTAACGGCACCATTTTGTTGGTAATTTACTGCTCTCACATCCGCATCTTTAGAAAAACCATAGGTGATCACTTGGCGACTAATGCGTGGTAATAGTTCACGGACAACTGGGTTATCAATACAAACAACCGCTAAGCCATAAAAGGGCAAGTTATGTAAAAACTCTATGTAGGTATCTTTAAGTTTTTCAAAGTCACCTTGATATGTTTCCATATGGTCGGCATCGATATTGGTAATAACCGAAACCATAGGTTGTAAATGTAAAAACGATGCATCACTTTCATCGGCCTCTGCAACCAAGTAGCGACTGCTACCTAATCTTGCATTAGTACCTGCACTATTAAGTAAGCCACCAATCACAAACGTTGGATCTAATTTACCCTGTGCAAAAATACTGGCAATCAAACTGGTTGTAGTTGTTTTTCCATGCGTACCCGCAATAGCAATGCCGTGACGAAAACGCATTAATTCAGCTAGCATTTCTGCGCGTCTAACCACAGGAATACGTAATTCTTTTGCCTTAACTAGTTCAGGGTTCTCACTATTTATCGCAGTTGATACTACTATTACGCTGGCTTGAACCACATTTTCTGCTTGGTGGCCAATGACAATGGTCGCCCCTAGAGCTCTCAAGCGTTTAACCACTTGATTTTCACCAATATCTGAACCCGAAATTTGATAACCTTCATTAAGCAATACCTCAGCAATACCGCCCATACCAGCGCCACCTATGCCAACAAAATGGATACGTTTTACCCGGCGCATTTCAGGTACCTGAGCTGCAGTTGAGTTGGTACTATTATTTGAGCTATTACTTACGTGAGTTTGCTTAATCATATTTTCTCTTCATTATTTCTAAGTTTTGCGCCATTCGATATTGAAAGCTGTTGGCACAATTTTGCTACTTTCTGACTTGCATCACTAGTTGCAGCACTCAAAGAAGCTTTAGCCATGTCAGCTAAAGTTTGAGGCTGATCAAACAGCTCGATTATTAACGACGTGATACTCTCATTATTTAGTTCTGCCTGTGGCAATAACTTTGCTGCATCTCGCTTTACGAGGTACAACGCATTTTTTGTTTGATGATCATCTACTGCATGCGGTAGTGGTACAAAAATGGCTGGTGTTGCTGCCATGGCTAATTCTGAAACGGTTAGCGCTCCCGCACGACAAATCACTATATCAGCCCACTGATATGCAGCAGCAATATCAGTAATAAATTCGGTAACTCTCACTTTTCCAGTATCAATATATTCCTGTTTATAAGATGCGGTGACTAGTGCTTGGTTATTGTCGCCCGTTTGGTGCCATATACAATATTTCTCATCACTTTCTGATAAATCCTTAAAGCTATCCGGCATCACCTTATTTAAGACTTGAGCGCCTAAACTACCACCTACCACGAGAATATTTTTACTACCTTCGTGGCTTTGATCTATATTTTCTGAAACCACTGCTTGCTGACCGATTGACGCGCGTAAAGGATTACCAACCACTTCAACGTCAATTCCGCTAACAAATGCATTAGGAAAGGCGCAGCATACTTTATTGGCGATACGCGCTAACAAGCGATTACTTAATCCGGCAGCAGCATTTTGTTCATGAACGATTAGCGGTATTTTACTTAGCCAAGCGGCCAAACCACCCGGAGCACTTGCATAGCCACCCATGCCTATAACAACATCAGGTTTCACTGTTTTAATCACGCGTCTCGCTTGAAAAAGCGACCTTAACAATTTAAAAGGCATAACAAGCGTTGTTAATAGATTTTTACCACGCAGACCACTTATATTGATAAACGAAATATCATAACCATGCTTAGGTACAATTTGAGCTTCCATACGATCGGCGGTTCCCAACCAATGGATTTTCCATCCTTGCGCTTTCAGCTCATCGGCGACCGCAATACCAGGGAATATATGTCCACCGGTGCCACCAGCCATGACTAACAAAGTTTTTGCTAAATCTTTATTACCTTGGCCATGATTAGCGCTCATTATTTATCACCATTTTGCTTAGTTATACTCTTAAGCTCTTTCTTAGTCGCTCTTTTTGAGCTAGTAGCCTGAATACTCTGTAAACGAATTTCATGGTCAATACGTATTAAAAGAACCAGCGCTAAAGTCATGATTATCATCGAGCTACCACCATAACTAATCAGTGGCATGGTCAATCCTTTCGTTGGCACAATACCTGCACTTGCGCCAATGTTTACTGCTGCTTGAAAACACATCCAAATACCGATGGAGTACGCTAAAAACCCTTCAAAGTATTTTTCTTTAGCCAGTGCATAACGCCCTAAAATAAGTGCTTTGTAAACCAAAGTCATACTCAGTAGTAGCACTACACTGATACCGACAAAGCCGAATTCTTCAGCCAAAACAGCCATAACAAAATCGGTATGCGCTTCTGGTAAGTACTCTAATTTTTGTATGCTATTACCTAAGCCCTGACCTAATACTTCACCACGACCATAAGCCATTAATGATTGGGTTAACTGATAACCACTGCCAAACGGGTCTTGCCATGGGTCTAAAAAGCTAGTCACTCGTCGCCAGCGATAGGGTTCAAAATAAGCCAACATTCCCAATGATGTTGCGCCAACTAACGCCATAGCGATAAATTGCCACAACTTAGCACCCGCTAAAAATAACAAACCGAACGTGGTGACAAACATTACAATAACTGTACCTAAATCAGGCTGTAATAATAACAATGCCGCCATAACACCAAATACAATTAACGGTTTAATAAAACCTTTTAGGTTCTCCATTACTTGTTCACGGCGACGTACTAAATAGGCAGATAAATAACAAAAGAAAAACAATTTAGCTGGCTCTGCTGCTTGCACTGTAATTGGGCCAAGCACGATCCAACGTGTTGAACCGTTTACTGAACGACCTATGAGCAACACAGTAACCAGCAAGACAATGGCAAAACCTAATAAGTAACTACTGTTTTTATGCCACCAAGACATGGGGATTTGTAAGGCAACCCCGGCAACAGCAAGGCTTAATCCAATATAGATACCGTGGCGAATAACAAAATGGAATGGATTATTAAATAAGCGTTCCGCTACCGGTATAGACGAAGAGGCGACCATGACTAGTCCAACCATATACATGGTCAGTCCCAACACGATAAAGCTTCGATCAAAGGCATTTGCACCATATTGATTTGAGCCTGCCATTAAGCGATTAATCCACTCTGGTAGTGGTGGTACAGGCACTTGTGATAGAGTTTTTGTTATTGCCTGAGTTGTTTCTAAAGACATTGTTCTGGCTAAGGTCATGGTTTTTTCTAACGACATGAGTCCTCCTTAGCTTGTACTGCTGCAATGAATTGCTCGCCGCGTACTTGATAATTTTTGAACATATCAATACTGGCGCACGCTGGTGAAAGTAAGACCATGTCACCTGGTTTGGCTATCTGCTTAGCTTGCTCTACTGCTTCCCTAAGGGTATTCACTTGAATAGCATCACTCACTAAACTAGCAATCTCAGCGCCGTCCTTACCTAAAGTAATCAGCTGATTTACATCACAATTTAATATTGTTGTTAGCGCTGAAAAATCAGCACCTTTGCCATCACCGCCAGCAATAAGAATTAACTTATTTTGGCCTGTAAGCGTCGGGACTAAACCAGTAATAGCGGCGAGTGTTGCACCAACATTTGTCGCCTTAGAATCATTAATCCATTGAATGTAATCTTCACTCGCTACGCGCTGGCATCGGTGAGCTAACCCCATAAATCCGGAAAGGTTTTCTGTCATAGCTGATAATGACCAACCAGCGCTATAACCAAGCGCTAAAGCTGCCATATAATTGAGCGCATTATGCATACCGGCAAGAGGTAATTCATCAATTGAAATTAGAGCTTGTTCACCAAACATCATTACCATTTTATTATCAATAGCTTGCAGACCAAAACAGTCTTGCTCTGGTTTATTTAAACCAAAAGAAATTATTTCTTGAGCGGCAACCAAAGTATTTGATGCTTGATCTTCTCGACTCACCACGGCAATTTTTGCTTGTGGATAAATACTTTGTTTAATAGCCTGGTAATTCGCTAAGGTCTTATGCCTGTCAAGGTGATCATCACTTAAATTAAGCACACTCGCAGCAATAGCATGCATACTGGATAACGTTTCTAGTTGGAAACTCGAAAGCTCGACAATGACAATGTCTGGTTGATTAGCAAGCTGAGAGTTATAGACATTTTCTCGATGAAGTAGATTAAGTATTGGCTCTCCGATGTTACCTGCCAATGCAGCATTAACTCCGATAGCTTTTGCTAGAGAAGCTAACAGTGACACTACGGTAGACTTGCCATTTGAGCCAGTGACTGCCAACATTTTCATCGGGGAGATGCGGCTATTGTTAACTAGGCAAAATAATTCAACGTCACCTATAACCAGACAGTTTTCTGGGATAAGTGCTGTAATTCCTTCACTGACTAAATCAATACCCGGACTGGCAATAATTATATCAGCACTAGAAATTAAACTTTGTTGCCATTGACCGAAAACAAATTTTGCCTTTGGATAATCATTCTCGTATTGAGTTTGTTCATCCCTATTTGCAAAAGGCATAGGTCGTGAATCATTAACAGCAAATGACAAATCTTGTGCGTGCAAAAAACGTAGGCATGACAAACCTGTCATTCCAGCTCCTAGCACGACAATATTTTTATCTTTAAACGCTGTTAACCAAGTCATAACTTATTTAAATTTACCTTATTTAGTTTATCGATCTTTTTTAAAATATTATTTAGCGTAACTTCAATGTGGCTAAACCAATCAGCACTAATATCAATGAGATAATCCAGAAGCGAACAATAACTCGCGGCTCTGGCCAACCTTTTAATTCATAATGGTGATGAATTGGTGCCATACGGAAAATACGCTGACCACGCATTTTATAGGAACCAACCTGTAAAATGACCGAGACGGTTTCCATAACAAAAACACCGCCCATAATAAATAACACTAACTCTTGGCGAACAAGTATCGCAATTACGCCAAGTGCAGCACCCAAGGCCAGTGAGCCGACATCGCCCATAAAAACTTGTGCTGGATAGGTGTTAAACCATAAGAACCCTAGTCCTGCACCGACAATGGCAGTACAGACAATAACTAGTTCACTTGTTAAGGCGATATGTGGGATATTCAAATAAGCAGAAAAGTTCACATGACCTGTAACATAGGCAAATAAAGCAAACGCTCCTGCGACCATAATGGTAGGTACAATAGCTAAGCCATCAAGACCATCGGTTAAGTTAACCGCATTTGAGGTGCCGACAATAACGAAATAGCTCATCACCACATAAAAAATGCCTAACTGCGGTAACAATTCTTTCACAAAAGGAACTAATAGCGCCGTTTCATTTGGGCCTTGTGCAATAAAATATAAAAATAGCGCCGTGCTTAAACCGATGACGGTTTGCCAAAAGTATTTCCAACGAGCTATTAGACCGTTCGCGTCTTTACGAATAACTTTACGATAATCATCGACAAAACCAACAATGCCAAAGCTCACTATTACGAATAACACCACCCAAACATAAATATTGCTTAAATCGGCCCAGAGTAAAACACTGATCACAATAGACGCGAGTATTAACAGACCGCCCATGGTGGGCGTACCTGATTTAGATAAATGACTTTCAGGACCATCATCTCTTACCGTTTGACCTATTTGCATTTTTTGCAAATAACGAATAAGTTTGGGACCAAAATACAATGATATAAACAACGCGGTTAGCGTGCTGATAATGGCGCGAAATGTTAAATAAGAGAAAACATTAAACGCTGAATAAAATTGAGTTAAATACTCACCTAACCACAATAACATTAAGCTTTACCTTCTGTACTTTGCTGTTCATTAACTTGAAGTTTTCTAGCTACATTTTTTTGGCTAGTACTTTGTTCTTGATTCATAGCTTGCTCAGCATTCATTTGTTCAAACCAATCAATAATTTCTGTCACTACATGCTCCATATGCGCACTTCGAGAGCCTTTAACTAAAATAGCAATATCTTGCTGACCAACAGACAATTGTTGACTCAACATGGTAAATAAATGGGTCATCAAATCAGCTCTTTGATTGAAATGCTGACTTTGATCATTTTTGTGATTGTCTTTGGCAAAAGCATCACTGGCACTTTGACTTAACACACCTAACGACAAGAGAGTATTTAACTGTAAGTGCTTAGCAAATTCACCAACTTCTTGATGATAACTACGCGCTTCACTGCCTAGCTCGCCCATGTCACCTAGAATAAGTAATTGCTTACCTGGATAGCTTGATAATAATTGCGCTGCCGCTTTTGCTGATTCAAGATTTGCGTTATAGCTATCATCAATCAGTTTTACGTTGCAGCCCGTTTTTTTATTTTCTAATTGATGTAAATTTAGTCGACCTTTTACTGGCTGCATTTGGGCTAAACCTAACTGAATGTCCTCAAGACTGGCACCAAATTCTAACGCAATAGCAGCCGCGGCAACCGCATTACAAACATTATGTTTACCTGGTACCGTTAAAGTCATAACACAAGAACCTTGCTCGCTTTGCAAGGTAAAGCTGGCACAGCCATTTTTGTCTAAGCTGACCTTTTCGCTATAACAATTGGCTTTATTAACACAAGAAAAGGTACGAACCGTTTTATCCGTTAAACGCCATTGCCATTTGCTGGTGTACTTGGTGTCTTTGTTATAGAGAGCAACACCATTTTCACCAAGCCCTGAAAATATTTCACCTTTTGCCCGAGCTACGCCACATAAATCGCCAAAACCTTCTAGGTGCGCTGCAGCAATATTATTAATCACGGCAACATCTGGCTGAGTTAACGCTGTGGTATAAGCAATTTCGCCCATATGATTAGCACCCATTTCAATAACAGCAAAATCATGGCTGTTATCTAAGCGAAGTAATGTTAATGGTACGCCAATATCATTATTGAAATTACCATTCGTTGCTAAGACCTTACCTAAACGAGATAATATGGCCGCAACCATTTCTTTAACCGTTGTTTTTCCGCTACTACCGGTAATGCCCACCGTTTTTGGTGCGACTTCTTTTTTAACAAAAGCAGCAATTTTACCTAGCGCTATTCGCGTATCACTCACGATTAATTGCGCGGTATCCGTCACTGCGCTCAAATGATGATCAACGATGAGTAATTGACAGCCTTGTTTGATAACTTGCTCTGCAAAGCGGTGGCCATCAAAATTAGGTCCTTTAAGAGCAAGGAAAGCAGAACACTTGTCAGAATGCTCATTGATAGCACGACTATCAATAACTAAATCGTCGATAACTAATTCATCAAAGCTTAACGCTGTTTGTATTGCTGGAACAATGAGTTCGCCATCAGTAACTTTAACTAAAGTAGTTAGTGAAATAGTAATCATAAGTTTGCCTCATCAGACAATACGGCCAAACCAGCGTGCTTTTGATAAAAATTTTTCACGACTAAACGTTCGTTGTAAGCTAATTTCTGGGTACCAACGATTCCGCCCTGTTCATCATGCTTAGCCACAATGACGTAATCTTCGTGGCCTTTACCTGCCAACAGTACTATATCGCCAGGTTTTGCTTTATTCAGAGTTTTCAATACCGCTTGTTCTCTTTCTAAAATAATCGATATTTGCTCTGCATCAGGACAGGTAAAACCGGCAACAATATCATTTGCTATCAACTGGGCATCTTCACTACGCGGGTTATCATTAGTAACGACCAAATGGTCAGCATATTTTTCTGCCGCTTGTGCCATTAAGGGCCTTTTACCTTTATCTCTATCACCGCCACAGCCAAACACAACATAAAGCTCACCTGCACAATGTTGACGACAGGCTTGCAGCGCTTTTTCCAACGCATCAGGCGTGTGAGCATAATCGACCACGGCAGTTGCTAAATTTTTAGCACTGGTTGCTTCCATTCGCCCTGCGATGGCGCTCACCTGAGAAACTAAATGAGGAAGTTCGCTTAATGGTATGCCTTCGATAAGCAACACACTGATAGCCGCCAATAAATTATCAATATTGAAATCGCCCAATAATGGACTGGTAATATCGATATCGCCTAAATGACTCGTTAAAGTAAAAGAGACACCATGACTATGGTGATTAATACCTTTAGCGATTACAAAGTATTTATGGGCGGTTATAGTTTTTTCACGGCCATATAACCAAAGGGTTTGTTGCTTCGGCCAATTCTCTAGCCATTCTTTTGCTTGTTGATCATCAAAGTTCACTACCGCAACTTGGTTACAATCGGCACTGAAAATTTGCTTTTTCGCCTCACCATAACTTGCCATTGAACCATGGTAATCAAGATGGTCTCGGCTTAAATTAGTAAAGATCGCTATGTCGAATAAGTCTGCTTGCACGCGATTTTGTGATAGCGCATGAGAAGATACTTCCATCGCTACGTAGCTAAATTGTTCATCGCTAAAACGATTAAACAATTGGTGTAACTCACAAGCACCGGGGGTAGTATTTTCTATAGAGTATAAATCATCGATACTACCCGCACCATTAGTACCAATAACAGCACACGTTTTTTGGTAAGCACTAAGCATTTGAGCTAATAACTGACTGGTGGTAGTTTTACCATTAGTGCCGGTAATGCCCACTAGCGTCATATTATCTTGCGGCGCTTGATAGTAATTTTTTGTTAGGGTAAATAAATGCTGGTTAAGTTGATAGAACTTAACAATCGCTACCGTGTTATCGCTTGACGCAAAAGTAACATCACCATGCTCGGTAATATTCTCGCACTCAGCAACTACTAGCTTAGCCCCCTGTTTTATTGCTTGCTCAATATATTGGCGACCGTCTTGATCATGACCAATAATAGCGCAGAAAATGTCACCATCAACAATCGCTCGACTATCGTTGTGAAGATCACCGCAAAAGCCCGTTAAATTAATCGAGCTAGGTAGCTCAATGGAAAATCCAGTCAAACAAGTAAATATATTTTGGCTAGCAGGTTTAGGCATGATGCTCTCCTGCTACTGGTTTTTGTGCTGGATGTGTGAGCTTGATGCTGTCTCTTATACACATCTCCGAGCCCACGAGACTAAGGCGAATCTC
>OJBB01000625.1_pt1 | contig 11345 bp, 8 predicted proteins | sample 1590401 | NCBI WGS metagenome assembly OJBB01 (sample SAMN05416789, study PRJEB24817) | seawater metagenome | isolation source: Sea water | place: Canada:Atlantic | collected 2013-07 | reverse complement strand
GTGTTATTAACCGATTTCTATGCAAGCCAAAGAAATTATGAGCGTGCTTTAATTGTGGTTAAAAGAGGCCTTGAAAACCATAATGACAATTTAGTTTTACAGCTAGTTCAAATGCAATTATTACTAAACAATAAGCAAATATCTCCTGCTAAAAGTCTTTATAAAACGCTAGAGAATAAAAATATTAATGATGCACTTAAGAGTGGTCTACTTGGACGAATATTCCTCTTAGAAGAAGATTATGTGCAAGCGATACCTAAATTAACCGTATTTTATAAAACTTATCCTAGCACTCAAAATGCAATTTATTTAGCAGGGGCCCATTTAGGCAATGAAGATAACTCTAAAGCAGCGCAAGTGTTAGAGCACTACTTGACTATTGATCCTAATAATAATCGCGTTGAAACAATGCTTGCGGGAGTATATCTTGAAAATGACAGTAATAAGGCCATTGCTGTTTATGATGATGTTGTTAAAAAACAACCTAAGAATGTGGTTGCCCATAACAATTTAGCTTGGTTATATTTAGAACAAAATAATATCAGTAAAGCCCTAGAACATGCAGAGAAAGCATTTGAATTGGCACCTCATATTGCCAATATTGTTGATACGTATAGTAAGGTCCTATTAGGATCTGGCGATAAACGGGCAGCATTGAAATATGCGAGTAAAGCCTCTGAAATAGCCGAAGGTAAGGATGTTGATATTCAATTGAATTATGTTGAAGTGCTTATTGCAAATAATCGAATAAATGAAGCTAAAGATTTATTAAGCAAAGCAATAACCTCAACGGATGAACAGAAAGAGAAAAAATCAAAATTACAAGCTCAGCTATAGCTTTGTTTGAGGCAAGTCATCTAGAGAAAGATAATTGATATGAGAAAGTATATAAAGCCGTCTGCCATAATATTAGCGCTTATCTTAAGTGCGTGTAGTGAAACAAAAACAGCGCAACAATTGATTCTAAGTGGTAATAACTTTGTTCAAGTTAGAGATTTTTCTAGCGCTGTAATAGAATTTAAAAATGCGATCCGTCTTGAGCCTAAAAATGCTAATGCTCGATTTTCATTAGGGAATGCCTACTTAGAACAAGGTGATTTTATTAATGCAGAAAAAGAATTTTCTCGATCGGTAGAACTAGGGCTAAGCTTTTCTGACGTTGCTGCGCTAATGGTGAAAGTAAAGACGCATTTAGATAAAGCTGATGAAGTTTACCAATTAGTTGAGCGTAGTGATGACTTGTCTGATAGCGATTATATGGAGGTATTGACCTATGCTGGTATTACTTCATTAAAACAGAGAAAAGTAGCGCAAGGGCAAGACTATTTATCTCAAGCACTAGCTATTAACAAAAATAAAGTTTATAGCGAGATAGCACGCGCTTATATTCATTATGCGAACCGTGATTTTTCTCAAGGTTTAGTCGTTACTAATGACTTACTTAAGGAGGAGAAGGAAGCTACTGAGGCATTGTTGATACAAGGGCACTTGTATTATGCATTACAGGAATTTGAGTATGCCAGTTCGGCTTTTGCACGTTATTTAACTTATCATCCCCTAGATCATAAGATACGTTTTTTAGAAGTAAATAGTCTGATAAAAGCTAAAAAATTTGAACAAGCCAACGTACTTACGGATACGTTATTACTTGCATTTAAAGACTCCCCTTTAGCATTACAATTTAAAGCACAACTCGAGTATCAGAAGAAAAACTATAGTGCTGCAAGAGATTATGCCGAACTAGCCATACAACATGGAGAAGATTATTTAGGCGCTAAAGTTATTGCAGGAATTAGTTCGTATCTTCTAGGGGATGTCGAACAAGCATATACTAAACTAAATGCTATTTCGGAACGAGTTCCCAATAATCTCCTAGTTAAAAGAATTCTTGCGGTAACTAAATTTGAGTTAGGGTATTACTCTGATGCAGTTGAAAACTTTTCCTCGTTAGAGGGAGATACCACTGAAGATATACAGCTGTTGAAAAGCTCAAGCGCTAGCTTAATGGGAGTTGGTTATGTTGATAATGCATTAACCTTAATAAACAAGGCCGAGACATTTGCTCCTGATAATGCACAGGTAGCAGCTCAAAAAGGCTTTATGCTTCTTTCCCAAAATGATGTTGATGGCATAAATTCGATAGAACGTGCTGTTGAACTAGACCCTTCATTGACTCATGTTCAGGTAGCATTAGCTATCGGATACCTAAATATGGGTGAAGATGTTAAAGCTCAAAAAATAGCCGATTTATATAAAAACAATGCCGAAGAAGCAGACGTTGGATATGTTTTAGAAGGCTTTATTTATTTAAAAAGAAAGCAGAGTGCTAATGCGAAAGTCAGTTTTGAAAAAGCACTATCACTAAACCCTAAAAATATTGCAGGTTTGTATAATCTCGGGTTACTCCATAAGCGGGCTGCAGAAAACTCAAAAGCGATAAGCTATTTTGATCGCGTTATACTTTTATCTCCGAATCATAAAGGCGCTTTAAAATCACTAGTCTCTATAGCTGGAAATAAAGCATCTTTAAAGGAAGTTCTTCCTGTTCTAATCAAGCACCATAAGAATGATAGCCTCTATAGCACAATTGCATTAGCGCAAGCTTTAAGGTTAGACCGGCGAGTTGAAAAGGCAATAACAATGCTAGAGACTATTGATAAGTCTGTAGTATTAACAGCAAACTACTTTATGTTGTTAGGTGATAGTTATTTAGAATTAGAAAAGTACCAAGAAGCCAACACAATCTTTGCGCAAGGCTTAGCCTTTGAACCTAAAAGTTACTTCCTGAATATTAGATACATCAGTACTTTAGAGTGGTTGGGTGATTACAGGGCAGCTCTTGAACAAACAAGGAAATTACACCAGTATTATGCAAATAATATAAATATTACCACATCATTAATTTATCTTGAGGTGAGAAATAAAAACTATAACGAAGCCAAACGTTTATTAGAAGCTATTAAAGACCAAAAGAATAATCAGTATCTACTTGATGTAATTGCAGGTGAAATTTATAGTTATGAAAAGAATTACTCTCAAGCTATTGAGCATTATTCTGCAGCCTATGAAAAAAAACCAACGGAGTTAAATTTACTGAATTTAGCGAGAACATTAGGGTTTAATAAGCAAAATAAAGAAGCAGAAAAACTATTAGAGTCATATCTAGATAAACACGTTGACAATCACAAAGTTCGTTTCTTGCTTGCCGAATTATACAGCGTAGAAGACAGAAAAAAGAGAATTACTCAGTACCAATTCTTATCAACGAAAATACCTGATAATGCTATTGTATTTAATAATTTAGCATGGAATCAGTTTAAATTAGAGCAGACCACCGAGGCGTTAATAAATATAGAAAAAGCATACCAATTGCAGCCAGAAAATATGGCTATACAAGAATCTTATGGTGTTATTCTCATAGAGAATAACAAATTAACTCAGGGTATTAACATACTTGAAAAAGCTATTTTGTCTGGTTCAACTGATTATGTAGCAAAAGAATATTTGATTAAAGCTAAGAGTTTGCTCAATAATCAAGGTAAGGCTCAGGATTAGATTGGTTAAGAAAGTTGTCAGTTTTTTTTACATTTATATAATTATATATTTATATATTATCCGTTAACTTATGATTATTAAGGTTTTTATTGTTTTGGTATAGTATGTGCATATTATAGGGAAATGTTAACGGATTTCCTTTTGTTAACTAAAATCGATTTATTGTTAATAAAAGCACATTAAATAAAGGACAAATAAAATTATGAATAAGTTCTCTAAAATATTAACTGCGGGTGCATTAGCATTGGCAAGTATTTCAGCTTCGGCATCAGACATTACTGTTGGTGGTGTAACTTGGGATCCGGACTACCAAACTATTTTCTCGAAAGATCTTGTAGCAGCAGGTGGATTTGCTCAATGGTTTTCTAACGCTGGTGTAAGCCTTGCTGGCGCACCAAATTTAGGTGCAGAACAGCCTGGTTTTCCTTCAACGATAGGTTCAATGTTACAAGGTGTTGGTGAAATTGGCTCGTTTAATGGTCAATCCAATTTTGTTTGTGCTACTTGTGAATTAACATTTACTTTTGGCGGCATCGAGTTTGATAATGACATGAGTGATGGCTCAGTATATGATTTGGCTGCTACAGCAACATCAGGCTTCTTTAATATCTATTTTGATGATACAGCTGATTTCGATGTTGGTAGTGCATCAGATCAAGCAGGTGTTGATGCAGCAGCAGATGGTTCTTTATTTTTATCATTAGGTTTTGCAAATTTAGTTGAAATAAATGGTTATACTCCACAAAAAGGTGGTTTAGAAACTTATTGGAATGTTATTGGCGGTGCTGCTCAAGGAAACTTTGATACTGATAGCGAATTATTTGGTAGTGATGTTGGTTTTACCGCTACAGTTGATTTTCAAGGCGGAAAATATGGTACTGCTATAGGTCTTGCTTCAGGTAATACTATTCCAGAACCTACTAGTTTAGCTATCTTCGGTTTAGGTCTTTTAGGCTTAGCTGGTGCGGCTCGTCGTAAAGCTTAATATTACGAATTAGTTAAAGCTTATTTACTAGGTAACTATTAATTAAGTTTTAAACATTAAAACCTCCTCATGGAGGTTTTTTTATGTCTGAAATATAAAAAATTACAATAACTATGCAGTAAAATGAGAATACCAGCTTGAAGACTTGATGTTCTTGCCCGCACCTTATCAGCGATAGCCAGATACAAAAAAGCCCCAGTTTAACTTAGTTAAACTGGGGCTTTTTATAGGACGTTAAAAAGCGAAATCTTATTTCAAGCTAGCGTAATAAGCTGCTAAATTGTCCATGTCGGCAGGAGATAGCGCCATAACCATACCTTTCATAGTAGGGTCGTTACGTTTGCCTGATTTAAAATCTTTAAGTTGCTTAGCAAGGTAAGCTTCTTTTTGACCAGCTAAGTTAGGGTAAGTTGGTACAGCAGAAATACCAGCAGCACCGTGACAAGCGGCACACATTACTGATTTTCCTTTACCAGCTGCTGCATCACCAGCAAATACAGGAGATGCCATCATAACCGTTGCTGTTGCAACAGCAAGCATAAGTTTATTCATAGTTTCACTCTCTTTGGTTCTAAGGTTTTTGTAACCAAGGTCAAATGCAAGCATGATAGCTGGGTTACAAAGATAAAATTCTCTCTTGAGTATATGAAAATTAGAGGAACTTGTCGTGGATTTTTTTGTCAAAAGCCCTGATTAACATCAAACTTTAGTCGTATAATTAACTATATTTTGCAAGATACGAGCATTGATGATTATGAACCCTATTACAACCCCACAAAGCCTTGAGTCGATAACGTACCAGGTAGACCACTTGAATGTAATATTTCAAAATAACTGGTACCAAGAAAATATTGCAATATTAATTGACCTTCTATTTTCATCTATTATGCCGGTTACTATACAAGAGAAGATAATCGGGGCTGATAGGGAAAACATTCGCTTTAGTTGGAATAGTCATTACTTTGTTTTGAATTTTGATTGTTATAGTCAATCATGTTGGATCGAAGGACAAGATACTCAAAGTACTGAACTATTAGCGACCTTACACTTGGCAATCACAAAATAATGAAAATTAATCAGCAACCAATCGAGAAGATTTTAATTAGTGCATGCTTCTTAGGTGAACGTGTTCGTTATAATGGAGAAGTAAAACCACTTGTGAGTGTGCTATTGGAAAAGTGGCAAAAACAAGGACGGTTACTTTCTGTATGCCCTGAAGTTATTTCAGGGTTACCAGTACCGCGACCACCAGCAGAAATTGACCCAATCACAAAAAAAGTGATTACTATTGAATCGATAGATGTTACTGAACAATTTGATAAAGGGGCTGAATTAGCACTCCGTTTATGTCGCCGGCACAATATTCGATTGGCCTTATTAAAGGAATCAAGTCCTTCTTGTGGTAGTAAGACCATTTATGACGGAACATTCTCTCAGCAAAAGATTATTGGAGAAGGAGTAACCACTAAACTTTTACGTGAACACGGCATCAAAGTATTCTCTGAATCTTCGATTAAAGAATTGGCTGCACAAATTGACAAGTTAAGTGTTTTTGTTAATACAAAGTAAGCTCATAAATAATAGCTTGAACAGATAGGATAAAGGTTATAAATACTTACTATCCTAAATTATATATCTACTCTAGCTCAGTTGGTTACCGAGCGATATGCATGTTTCACCGTCCTGCTCTTTGAATGGTAACCGCTATAGTATAAAATATGACTCAAGGGAACTGAACTATGTTGACAAGTAATGAGTACAAATAAAACGACTACAACCCCAAATAATATACAGAGTAAAAAAAACCTTAAAGCAAGGGGGGATGTTAAGCGTATTCACCAGTTCTTTACTGTTCACTTTGTTGCAATATTTTTGATCATAGTTGTAGGTTTATCTTCTATATTATTTTTTTTAACGCTGCAGCATAATCACTCTCAAACCAAAATCACCGCACAGTTTGATTCATTACAAACACAGTTTCTACAGCAAAAATACTTGATGAATGCTGATATAGTGATTGATAGCATTTTGAAAAGTGCTAATTCACATGAATTGCTCACCTTGCAGCAAGCACTTTCCCTACAGAGTAAGAAACTTTCACTACTAGAATCTGAGTATAAAGATAGTTATCAAGGGGCGTTTTCTCGCAATAACCTTGCTATGGATTTAATAACCCGTATTGAGTCAAACGATGTCCAGAATGAGTTATTGAAATCTAAGTCTTTAATTCAGCTTGATACGTTACTTGATGCCATCGAAATTCGGTTGAATGATCAACAGACAAGTTTAAAGCAAGCCGGGCTATTATATGACGTAGAAAACCAGCTCACCAATATAGTGGTGATGCTTAAAGACTTAAATTTAAAAACGTCACTTGTAACATTTGAAAAGCTAAATAAAAAAATGGATGAGGTTTTTGTTACCGATTATGCCAGACAATTAGCTAATCAACAGGATGAAAGCCAAGGAATGGCTGATATTGTCAGAGACTTTATTCGTTTTGAAGATCTCATCTTAAAAGAAGACTTATTGGCTAAATGGCAAGATAATTTGTACTTAATAGGTGATTATCAACAGCAACTTATTGAAGCGCAACAGCAATTACAAAGTATTATGAGTGAATTATTAGTTAGCCAACACGGCGCTGATTCTGTATTGGTAAAGAACGATTATGATACGATCAATATAGACAAGATAGACTTTGTTTTGTTCACAAAAATACCTAAATGGGTCGGTATTTCATCTGCGACTATACTCATATGCGTTGTTGGGTTACTTTGGTTAGTCCGAAGAAAAATAAAAGCGATCAGTCAATTTAATGTAGATAGTATCAGTCGTGTCATAGCAGATGAGCCTAGCGTATTAATAGTTGATGAAAATGATAGTGTCTCTCCGTCATATAAGCATACCCTTTATAATGCTGAATCTGAGCATTTAATAAGAAAAATACAGCTCATAAATTCCAGTAAAGCAGAGTATTTAGCACTTATTGATAAAAACTATAAACTCGAAGAGAAAATAGTTAAGCTTAAAACATCAGTAAAGACCACATCACAGTTACGACTTGAGCAACAAGATTGCGAATCCCTACATCTAGCCGCTCTCAAACAATTAGTGCTATTAAGCAATATTGCTATACAAGAAACTAATAATAAAATAGATGTGGGTGAAGCAACAAATTACTTGTATCAGGCTCACCTTGAAGGTCGATACTTAGTTAGAAAATTAAAACGAACCAGTAATTATCGCTATTTACAGAATAGTGCAGCCTTATTGAAATTAAGTGATGAGAACTTCATTGCCCAAATACAGGCTATCATGCTGAGTTTACGCAGCGAATTACTTCTCTGTAAAAATACTATCTCAGTTACTATTGATGAAAAAATTCTTCCTGAGGTAAATCTGGATGTTGAATTATTCTGTGAAATGTTTGCTGCTTTTGTCGGCCTTTTACTCTCTCAACAAAAAGATAAGAAGTTAGCGCTAAAGCTGCAGTTAGTTGATAAAAATAAAGGGCAACAAACAATAAGCTTTACTGGTCGAGTAGAAGGCGGAGAGAATGCAGTACAACTGCCACATGCGCTGCAAGCTTTTAGTGATAGTAGTCTCGAACATAGCGAGCTTGGTGACTATTTTAATACTTTAATAAAACTTCAACATGGCGATGATGTTAGCGCCAAGTTAACCGAAAAGTCTTATGATTTCAGTTTCACTTTACCGTTAGCCATTAGCAATAATCAACAAGAACACCATTTTCCAGTGCTTTCATTACCGGGGAGGGAAGTTGATATTCAAAAAGACTGTGCAAAATTATCTGCTAAGTATCTTGTTATGCCGATTGAAGTATTAATGGCAGTGAAAGCACCTGAAAAATATCAACGCTTACAGCAATTATTGCAAGGTATGGGGTTACAAGTCACGTTTGTTAGTAGTGGATTGAGGTTACAGCAATATTGGCAAAGTGGTCGCTTTACTATCTTAATAACAGAGATAGCTTGTCAGCCATTCACAGGGTTTAAGGTTGATAAGGAAGAAATCTCTTCTACTAGAGTACTCCTAACTCGCGGTGTGTTTAGTTTGTCAGATACTATAGATTCAAGCACGAAACCAGAATATTGCTCTCACTGGATACTTGGGGAGCTAAATGCTAAAAGCACGGTCAGTGAATTAGTCACGGCATTAAAGCCTTGGATAAAAGAGCAAGGTTGTGAAAACTTAATTATTGAAGAAAAAGTGCTGCAAGTTACCCGCAGTATTGTTGATATTGATGCTTTGCCAGAAGAGCAATTTGCAATAACATCTACAAATAAGGAATATAGCTTTAATTTTGAGCGGTATTTAAAACATCAAGGCTCTGCTGAATTAGCTATTTTTATGCTTGATGAGTATACAACTGAAAACATATTGCTTGTGAAGGCGTTGAGCCAAGCTGTTGCGATTCACGACGGTAAAAAAGCTGATGATGTTATCCAAGTATTGTTGGTAAATGCCCGGATACTTGCGGCCGAAAACTTACTACACCTATGCCAAGAATGGCATACATTACTCACTACTCAAGGGTTAGATAGCTGTGAAAAATTACAAATGGTTTTATTAAGCAAAACTCAACAGGCAGTTGATGAAATCAGTCAGCATGCAGCTGCGATCGCTTAGCTTAAGTTTATAAGGAATATTTTGAGTAATCGTAATAATAATAATCAAACACAATTAACTGACAGCCCATGTGTGCGTAACTGCTGTTTAGATGACGATGATGTTTGTCTTGGTTGTTTTCGTCATATTGATGAAATTACTTCTTGGCGAGCTTATTCGGACGAAGAAAAGCTGAGTGTTGTGAGTTTATGTAAACAACGACAAGAAGAAAATCAAAAAGGAATCAAATAGCTAAGGATATGATAAGTTAATATATTGCTATCACTTTATGCTAATTTTAAATTCAGGAATGTAACAAAGGACTTTTCGTGATTAATAAGAAAACACTCAAATCAATACTCTCTTTTACTGAAAACCAAAACCCCGCGCCCAGCTTTATTTTAATCTATATTCTCACTTGGTTTGTCTGGCATAATCAACTATTTGGTTACTTTATCAATGCTCAAGGAGACTTTTTGATGAAAATTACTACCTCTTTGACATCGCTTGAAAAGAATCAGTATTTTGTCGTTTTTCTACTAACCTGCTTGATTTGTCTTGGTCGATTGGTCGTTGACTATTTTAGCTTCAAATCCAGAGAGCTATTAAATTCAGCAGATGAAGACTTTGTTAATGCGAGAGATGATCAAAAATTTGCTCAAAATACCGATATTGCTAATTTGATGACTACCCTTACAAAAACTCAACAACAACTAGCGGATAGTAAAGCGAGAGAGAAAAAAGTAAGCGCTGAAAAAAATGAAGCGATTAAAAAATTATTAGGTCTCCAGCACCAGTTAGATGAAGCCAAAGCAGATATTGATATACTTAATAAGCTAAAAGCCAATTAATTCAATTAGTCTAACCACGCTTATTCCCATCATGTGGTTAGGCATCTCTAGTAAGCCCTTTCTCAACAGAACGTATTAAACGTAGTGTTAATCTATGGTTTTTAGCTTGCGACGCTGCAACTTCCTCAGAAAGCAATTTTTTATTGTTTTGTTGTTCTAGAGCCCAGTTAATATGCTCAATAACGAGGTCACTTGCTTCAGGTGATTTTTCGGTTAATGCCGCCACAATAAGACCACTATAAGGTGCATTACCTAATGCTACCGCAATATTTCGTAGCCAACTTTGAAAACCAATACGCCTTATAGGGGAGCCTTGTAAGGTATTGAGGAAGTGCTCTTCTGACCAGGCGAATAACGCTAATAAACTGATGTCATCTAAATTATTCCTGGCTTGAAAGTCATCAGCAAGACTAAGTTTTGCATATTTATTCCAAGGACAAATTAATTGGCAATCATCACAGCCATAAATACGATTACCCATTAAAGGGCGTAACTCTTCAGGTATAGCGTCAGGTGATTCAATGGTGAAATAAGAAATACATCGCCTAGCATCAACTGTGTAGGGTTCTACTATCGCTTTAGTTGGGCAAATTTTAATACAAGCGACACACGTACCACAATCATTCGTCTTAGTCTGTGTTTCAATGGCCTTAATAGCATTTTCACTATATTCATTCCGACTAACAGGCAAGGGAATATCCACAAAGAGCTCACCTAAGAAAAACCAAGATCCAGCTGCTTTATTGATTAATAAGGTATGCTTACCAGCCCAGCCCAATCCAGCTTTTTCTGCCAAAGGCCTTTCCATTACAGGTGCTGAATCAACGAAGGGTCGACAATTAAAGTCACTACAATGTTCTGCTATTTTTTTCCCTAATTGCTGTAAGCGTTTACGCATTAATTTATGATAGTCGCGTCCGAGCGCATATCGACTAATATAGGCTTTGTTTTTATCTTTTAAAATACCGGCAAATTTAGCATTTTGTGGCAGATAATCTAAACGAACACTAATTACCCTAATGGTACCAGGCACTAATTCTGCGGGTCGAGCACGCATTAAACCATGGCGCTCCATGTAATCCATGTTGCCGTGGTAGCCATTTGCCAACCAACGCTCTAGTGCACTTTCATGAGCGGATAAGTCAATATCACTGATGCCTATGTCAGAAAAGCCTAATTCTTTACTCCAGCACTTGATTTTTTCTGCTAATTCTTGATAGTTAGTAGGAGACATTGTCATAAAATAAAGCCAGTTTCAGCTCGTTTATTGAACCATTGATTGAGGTTAAGCTAATACCATTTTGATTAAGTTTCTTCCCACT
>OJBB01000618.1_pt1 | contig 11441 bp, 7 predicted proteins | sample 1590401 | NCBI WGS metagenome assembly OJBB01 (sample SAMN05416789, study PRJEB24817) | seawater metagenome | isolation source: Sea water | place: Canada:Atlantic | collected 2013-07 | reverse complement strand
AAACGCTAGTTTACGTTTGTTACGATAATTTTGGGCATATTATAAAGCAAAGATTGTTAATGTCACCCCAGAACAAGCGGATGGGTAAATTAAAGCCATTCATTCGTGTTTTAGTGACATACCAATGTAGCGAAAATGTATTTATGAATAGGATTATTGTTGAAGCTCATTCAGAATGTATACACGTTCCACTTGAAGATGCAGGATTCAGCTGGAATTATAAATGCCTTTAGGCAAAGCATTGATTGAAGAGAATAGTTATTCTATCATCAAAATCAATAACGCAGTATAAAGCGTTTATAAACCAGCCCTTCGGGGAAACCTGAGTAAACCATATTCGTCGTTACATTTGTTTTTAAGGGAATAACTATTAACAAAAAATGTGCCTTGATTATGATTCCCTCAAGTTTCCTGAAACGAGCATCTTCAAGTGAAGCGAGTATAACTGCCAAAGTAAATGCATTAGTTGAAAATGTAATGATTTTTACCGGCAGCTTTTACTTTGTACATCATAGTATCTGCTATCTTAAGCAGATCGGTGTCGTTATCACCATCATTTGGATACATAGCAATACCAATGCTACAACCAATACATGCATTAGTTTTAGATAATTCAAACTCTTTTTGCATCAACCTTAGTACTTTTTCTGCCACATAAGCGGCTTCATTAGGGCTATTCAATCCGGTAAGCAGTAAAACAAACTCGTCGCCGCCAAAGCGTACTACTGTATCTGAACTCCTCACACACCCTTGCAAACGCAATGCTACTTGTTGTAATAGTTCATCCCCGACGCCATGACCGTGGGTATCATTGATATTTTTAAAACCATCTAAATCAATAAATAAAACCGCCATTTTGAGTGATTGTCGTTGGTGAAACGCTATGGCTGTACTTAATCTATCTTTTAACAATACTCGATTAGCAAGCCCCGTTAATTCATCGTGAGTTGCCATGTGTTTCATTATCTTTTCTAGCTGTTCTCGGTGTTTTATTTCAACTTGTAATCGTCGATTCCACATGACAATAACGCCGAGCACTAATAAAATAATGACGCCAATTTGCGCCCCTACTTGTAGAACGACATTTTTATCAAGACCTGTATTTATGGCGAGCGTAAACCAATTATCATAAATGGCTTGTTTCTCTTTTTCAGTGATCGATAATAAACCTTTATTAATTATTCCTTTTAACAACGGAAACTGTTTATTGATACCAAAGTGACTCTTCTCTAAGCTGACATCTTCCATCATAGATATCATCAAAGTGACAATATTTTCCTGCTTCAATAATTGTGTTGCCGAGGCCATAGTGGTTATAAAACCATCGACACGCTCTTGTTGCAATGCAACTAATGCTTGCTCTCTGTTATCGACTAGTTTGAAGGTAATTAACGGATGTTTTTTCCTGAGGTTGGCAATTAAATAATAACCTTTGACAATAGCAACTTGCTTGCCGTAGAAATCCTCAAGTTTTGTTTTTCGACCATAATACTGTGGATGCACCATTACCCATGGCATTTGCCAATAACTTTCAGTGAATATGAGTAGTTTTTCGCGCTCTGCAGTTGGCGTAATACTGCCAAGCATATCTATTTTATTATCTAATAACGCTTTATATAACTCTTGCCAATTATCAAAAGGCATGTAATTAAATTCAATACCTGTGCTCTCACTAATTAAATGCGTAATATCTCGATTAATACCTGAAAATTTACCTTGCTCATCAATAAATTCAATCGGCGATAAATTCTTAATAATGCCTAAGTTAATTTTTCCATGGGATGATATAAAGGCTTTATCAGCATCACTTAATATAATTTTTTGGGCTTGTTTTTTATAGTAGTGCTCTCCCGTATTACCGTTTAACCATCTATCTTCAATTTTTATAAGGCTATTAATATCTAACTCGTTAAAACCTCTGTTAACGATCTCTATTAATTTATTATTTTCATGATGAATAACGGGCGATAGTTTTAAGGTGAGAGTAGGACTGTCTAAGCGATAAAAAAGTGTTTGCAAATTATTTTGGACTAATCTCGCATTAATTAAATCAACTAACCCCACTATGCCCGATATCTCATTTCGTTCCGCAGCATTTAACATCGTACTTAGACTACTAAAGTAACGAACATTCAATTGTGGATATTGTGCTAACAATTGCTCTTTAAAAGTAGATTCTTGCCAAATGCCAATTACCCCATTGCTGAGCTGTTGAGCAAATTGCTCCAATGAATCAAATGACTTACCTTTGACGTCTTTAACCACATTATTTAGAAAAACTTGCACATTAGATGAGTAAATTGGTTTGGCAAAAGCTATATCTTCCGATGTTTTAACATGATCAGGATAAGCCAATAGTATGTCAGCTTTTTGCGCAGTTATAAGATCTAAACCTTCAGACATATCACGGGGAACAAACTCAACATTAATCCCTACTTGTTTAGACCATAAGCGCCAAACATCAATCAATAACCCTTGTGGTTCTCCTGCTGGACTTACGCCCATATAAGGGGGGTAATGTGATGAAAATGCAACGAGTAAACTGTCTTTTTGTTTATCTAAACCTAACCATTTTCGTTCAATATCAGCACGCTCTTCTCTTGATATTTTTTCAAATCCTTGCTCGATGAAACTGAGTAGTGCGTCGTTATCCTTTGCTACGGCCACCCCATAATCACCTTGTTGATAACGTAAGACCTTATGTGCAGGAAAACGCTGTCTTAAACTATTATAATCAGGAAAATTATCTGCTAATTTTTCTAAACCAGTGAAGACTAAAAGTTCGTTATTTAATGCCCCACGGTATAAATCGTGACGATTATCATAGGTTTTCAATGCAAACTCTGGATGGTTTTTCTGCAGATTTTCGATATGAGCAGAACCTTTGACTACTCCAATGCTGTAAGGTTTTAAATCAGCTAGACTATTAACATTACCGAGTTGTCGACTAACGTATAGATGGGTATAAATAGAAAACAGTGGTTGAGTAAATTGAAGCGCTTTTCGCCTCGAGTCGATAATAGAAAGTCCACCATGGATATCAACATTCCCATTAGCGACTTCACTTAGTGTTTCTAACCAAGGCAACACAGTAAATTGTACTTCAACCTTCTGTTTTTTCGCCCATAGACGCCACATATCTGCCATCAAACCAATAGCATTGCCCTGCTTATCAACAGAGTGATAAGGAAAAGAGGTTTCATTAATAGCAATGGTTAAAGGTTGCTTAACTTTAGCAACAACCTTTTCAGCCAATACCATATGACTAAAAATAGGCAAAAACAAAGTAATTAAAATGATGTAACTGGTCTGTTTATAAAAAAAATTCAAAAAAACACCCTATAAATATAGCGTTGCTAATGAGATCGGTTAAAATAAACCATAATATACCTGCTGCCAATCAAGATACATGTTTCATAGTGCTTGAGCAATTTCAATGCAAGACATTGTTATGAAATAATGGTTATCTCATTATAAGTCACAGCAACGAAGAAGAAATAGTTTTCTTTGAATGACAGCGGGTATCGATACTAACTTAACATAATAGTGAATATAGCAAAGAAAATGCATAATTCTGATACTGATTTAATTTACTCTCAAGCGCATAAACAAGTAAAAAACTTTACCTTTGATGCGCAAGTCGTTGAAGTTTTCCCCGACATGATATCTCGCTCTGTGCCCGGATATAATACGATTATCGACACTATAGGTCGACTTAGCCAGCACTTTGCCCAAGATGATAGCAACATCTACGATCTTGGTTGTTCTTTAGGCGCAGCAACCTTGGCTATGCGTAAAGGAATCACCGCCAATAATTGTAAGATTATCGGTGTGGATAATTCTGTCGATATGGTAAAGCGTTGCAAAATGCATATTGATGCTTTTAAAGGAAAAACGCCAGTCACGATCATTGAAGGTAATATTCAAGATATTAAGATAGAAAATGCTTCTATAGTGGTATTAAATTTCACCCTACAATTTATCGAAAAGACACAGCGACAAGCATTACTTAATAAAATAGCGCAAGGTTTAAAATCGGGTGGTGTATTGATTTTATCTGAAAAGATATCCAGCGATGATGACGTTATTGATAATGTATTAGTAGATTTACACCATAGTTTTAAACGAGATAATGGCTATAGTGAACTTGAAGTTGCGCAAAAACGCAGTGCGCTAGAAAAGGTTATGCTAACAGATTCTCTTGATGTTCATAAACAACGATTGACTCAAGCCGGTTTTCAACATGTCTCGTTATGGTTTCAGTGTTTTAATTTCACCTCACTTATTGCTATCAAGTAAGGTTATTAGAATATTAATAAATCTACTTTTAAAACAAAAAATTAAAGCTAGTGTCATTAACCAGTACCCATCAATTAATGACAAATAAAATATAATGTACGCCCATCCAAACGACTAATTAGAATCCTATGAAACAGTTCAACGAATTTTACCAACAAATTGCTACCAATCGTTTAGGCCATTGGCTAAACACCTTGCCTGCACAATTAAGCCATTGGCATGAAAATAATTTACATGGTGAATTCAAACATTGGCAGAAAACCCTTGATGCATTGCCAGTAGTCGAGACTAATTCAACAATCGATATAGTTGATACCGTTAGCGTTGGCGAATTGGGTGATTTGGACCAAGGACAATTTAAGCGCCTTGAGAACTTAATGAAAAAGTTTAAACCTTGGCGGAAAGGACCTTACCATATTCATGGCTTACACATAGATACAGAATGGCGTAGCGACTTTAAGTGGGATCGTTTAGCTGAGCATATCAGTGATTTATCAGGTAAATATGTGTTAGATATTGGTTGTGGAAGCGGCTACCACTTATGGCGAATGCGCGGTGCAGGAGCTAAGTTTGTTGTAGGTATAGATCCAACTCAACTCTTTTTAATGCAATTTAATGCCATAAAGCACTTTATTGATGATAGCTCCGTGCATTTATTACCCTTGGGTGTTGAACAACTACCAGAATTAAAAGCATTTGATACGGTATTTGCCATGGGTGTGCTATATCATCGAAGATCACCAATTGATTTTATTTATCAATTAAAAGCACAGTTGGTCAAAGGTGGTGAATTAGTATTAGAAACCCTCATTGTCGATGGCGATGAAAATACTGTATTAGTGCCTGGTGAACGTTATGCAAAAATGCGTAATGTTTGGTTTTTACCGAGTGAAAAAGCTATGTGTGCTTGGTTAGAGCGATGTGGTTTTAGTAACGTTCGTGTAGTAAACACCGATGTAACTGCTTTAGATGAGCAACGAAAAACTGAATGGATTGATACTGAGTCACTTCAAGATTTTCTTGACCCAAATGACAGCAGCAAGACAATTGAAGGTTACCCTGCCCCTAAACGCGCTATATTTATTGCTAATGCTTAGGGTCTGTTGATCTCTCGCGGTTAAATTTTGTTCGAGATAAAAGCGTTTTAATCGCGGCGAGTAGTGTGTAGCCTAGTCACTCTAAGCAAATACTACTCAACAATGAGTAAGACGCTTTTAGCCGAATCCTTCGGACAGCGTTTGTTGGTCATTTTTACGGCGTTATCGCCTTTTTATGTGGAACAACCACATGACAAAGGCTCTACCTTGTATAAATACCCAAGAAGTCGCTGCAAAAACAATCTCGAAAGATCAACAGACCCTAATAACGATTCCTAACTACTAATACCTAACTAATTGGTGTAACTTATAAAACTAGCGCTAAGAAAAATTAGCGCTATGCTAATGAGACAATAAAGTCCAACAGTTAAATTAAGATAAGGAACGCTATGACTGATGTTTGGTTGGCAAGACGACTTACTAAAGTGACTCTTAGACAGCAAGATCATCGAGATCCTTTTCAACGAGATCGTGCTCGAATTTTGCACTCGGCATCTTTTCGTCGCTTACAGTCGAAAACTCAAGTAATGGGTAGCGGACAAAGTGACTTCTACCGAACTCGATTAACCCATTCATTAGAAGCTGCGCAGATAGGCTCAGGTATAACGTCACAACTTCGCTGCAAACATCCAGAGCTATGTAATGAACTGTTCCCAAATAGTGATAGTTTAATTGAGACTATTTGCTTAGCCCATGATATTGGGCACCCACCTTTTGGCCATGGCGGTGAAGTAGCACTTAACTATATGATGCGAGAGCATGGCGGCTTTGAAGGTAACGGTCAAACGCTCCGCATAGTGGCGCGCTTAGAAACGTTTAGTGAACACTTTGGTATGAACTTGACCAGAAGAACACTACTGGGCTTGATGAAGTACCCACAATTAATAACGACGCTTAACCAAGAGAATAAACCAACGGGTATTGATAACTTTCGACAATTAAAAGCTGGAGAATGGCACCCAGCCAAAGGTTTATATGCTGACGATCTAGATATTATTGACTGGATACTTGCGCCATTATCACAGGCCGACAGGACCTTGTTTCAAAGTATTTGTTGCCAAAAAACAAACGGTCTACAATCAAGTTCACATGACAAAAGTAAACACCATAAAACTCGTTTCAAATCCCTAGATTGCTCGATTATGGAGCTAGCCGATGATATAGCCTATGGCATACATGATTTAGAGGACGCCATCGTAACCAAAGTAGTTAACCGTAATGATTTTGAGCGAGAAGTCATCAAAAAGTTACGGCAAATAGATGATGTATGGTTACAAGAATACAGTAAGACTTTAACGGATAAACTCTTTAGTGATCACCATCACTTGCAAAAAGATGCTATTGGCGGTTTAGTAAACTATTTAATTACTGCCATTACATTAACCGATTTAAACAAACAAGATGATATCAATTTTGCTGAGCCAATATTACGCTACAACGCCACGTTATCGATAGCTACAGCACAAGTACTGCAAATATTTAAAGACTTCGTCTATCACTACGTCATTAAATTAACCAGCCTTCAGCGCTTAGAGTATCGAGGCCAACAAATAGTAATGGAGCTTTTTGAAGCCTTATCATCTGATCCTATTCGTTTACTGCCTAGTAATAGTGCTAAACGCTGGCAACAAGCAATAGATAACAACACAAACCCGCAACGAATAATAGCCGACTATATTGCAGGCATGACCGATGATTACGCTACACGGCTTTATCAATCTCTATTTAATGCAGGTGCCGAGAATAATTATCAGCTAAATTAATTTTTATTTCTGCAAGAGTATAATAAACAATAAAATGAGGTGTCTTGATCATCAACATCGCAAGTGCCCTAAACCTAAATATTCCAGTAGCTTGGGTGCATAACAATATTCAGAGCGGAATAATAACGAATATTATTGCAACATCTCTTTAGGCAATTCCCAACTTGTCTTCATTACCTGTCCTTTCCAGTCTTCAATAGTAAGCCAAACTTTATCTTCAGAGCTTAATGTTTGGGGGCTAATCGCATGAACTTCTTGCCCATGTTTACTACCATGTAGTATTCCTTCATCACCTCTTTGTAATGAGGTTAAAGGTAGTGAACTCTTACCTATATTTAAATAAGCTTGGCGAATATGGTCAATATTACCTTGGCTAAAAGTTAGCATAAAATCCTTAGTGTAACTGCCATGATGAAGATAAGGTGGCTCGAGATTATAAGGTAAAGGGGTCACCTGAAATTCACCCACGGCTTTAGTTGTCCATGCGTCAGGGAATACAGGAAATAATGATTGATAAAGAAAATAAAAAGGCAAAATGATAATCAAGCCATTGAGTTTATATTTCAGGTTATTCCATATATTACTTTTAATCCTAGCCATTATTTTACTTCCTGCTGAATTAATATCGATTGTTTTAGATGCTCATTATCCATTTCGATAGAGTTAGTTATTCCTTGAACACTTCTGCTGGCTTTAACGGTACGACTCCCCCACATTAAGAAGCCCGTAATTGACATGCCAGTTAAAATCATACCAAAAATAAACCAAAGAACTTTAGTCCAAATACCGCCAATGGTTCCGTAATGCAAAGGGTCGGCAATGTGAGAAAGCGTTTGTAATACTGTCATTTTCTCAGGAGATCTTTCACCTTCAATGTCCCCTGTCCATGGGTTCACGATGACACCATAAGAGTACTGGTCATAAAAAATGAAATCGCCATTGCCGTATAATTTGTATGTATCACGATTATGTTCCGGCAACATAGTATACGTAGGTAAAAAATCTGGGAATTTTTTTTCTGCTATCTCCAATGCATGATTTATTGTGATGGGGACTGCCGGAACCTCTTCAAGATTTAAAGGCAGTTGCGCTACGGTTGCTATGGGAGAATGTGGTTCAATATCATAATCGACATGCCATAAGACAGCCTGCACTAAATACCAAAGTCCTGTGATGCTCATTACTAGTAAAAACCAGATAGACCATACTCCTGATAAGCGATGTAAATCGGCTAAAAGTGTTTTTTTACCTTGAGTTAAACGAAGTTTTGGTTGAGTAAAAGCACGCCAAAAATTTTTATAAATAATCAGACCTGTGATCAATGCGCCTAACATTACAATGGCCATGATACAGACGAGGTAATAGCCAATACTGTAATTACTTTGCCATGGAAATAACAACCATCCATGTAATGAACGCATAAAACCACTAAAAGTAATGCCTTGATTCACGGCCTGTATATCCCCCGTATATTGATTGATATAAGCAAAGGCTTGCGGTTTATCTTTGTCGATAAACACAACGGCATTAACAAGATAATCTTCAAAGGTCATAACAGTGGTTATTTTAGCAGTAGGATATGCTTCTTGAACGATTGAAATCAACTCTGTAGTTTTTTTTACTTGGAGGTTTTCTGGGTTAGTAGCTCGAGAATCAGGATTAGTTAGCCAGGTCAATTCATGGCTGATGACTGAAATAGTTCCAGTAAGACAAACGAAGCAAAATATAATCCAAATAGGTAATGAGAACCAGCCGTGAAGTTGAAACCAGAAACGATTACTCAATTTTGCCATGATTTTTCCGAATGTACTTTGCATAAAAATTGCTGCACACAGTAATGCATATGATAACGATTATCAATCAAATTAATATAGCACACTAACGAGATGCACTCTCCTACTGCATCAAAGGACTGTTCAGCCTCATGAACTTCAGTTTAAAATTATTTGTTATTTTCTCTGTCAACCACATGAGCAAATAGGAATGATTAGCATTTGCCTTATTATTTGTGAAATGTATAATGTCGAAAATTTACAAAACATAATAAAATATTACTAAGGGTTAACATGAAATTTAAACATACTTTTGCATTGTCCTCATTGATTTTGGCAATGGGATTCCCCGCCCATGCACAAGAAAAACAGACCGAATTAAGTATTAAACATGATGATGAAAGTGTTGAAAAAATACTTATTGTCGGAATGCGAAAAGATCGAGTTAGCCAAGGTGCTACTGGTTTGACTATGGAACTTAATGAAACGCCACAATCAATAAGTGTAATCAGTTCAGAACAGCTTGAAAATTTCGCAGCATACAGCATCGATGATGCATTGCAGTTGGCGACAGGTATTACCGTAGAACAAGGTGAAACTAACCGTACTAGATATACATCACGTGGTTTCGATATTAAAAGTACACAAATTGATGGTATAGGACTGCCTAATGGCTGGGGCCTTGTTACTGGCGCAATGGAAAGCTACGGCTATGAAGAGATTGAAGTTATTCGTGGTGCTAATGGTCAATTAACTGGTGTAGGTAATGCTGCAGGTACTATTAACTATGTTCGCAAGCGTCCAACGAATGAGAATGCAGGTGAAGTTAGTTTAATTTTAGGTTCATATGACCTGAAAAGATTACAAGCTGATTACTCATTTTTACTAACTGACAGCGGTAGTTGGGCAGCACGTGTTGTGGCGGTTGCAGAAGACTCAGGATCATACCTTGATAGTTTAGAAGATGACCGTACTTATATATCAGCTGTGGTTGATGGACAACTAACAGACAACTCAACATTAGCCTTTGGCGCATCATACCAAGATGCTAATAGTGATGGCGTTATGTGGGGTGGCTTACCGCTAGCTTATGCCGATGGTACTCAAGCAGACTTTGATGTGAGCACAAGTCCAACCCAAGATTGGACTATGTGGGATACACTCAATATTAACGCTTTTATCGAATATGCGTATACCTTTGATAATGATTGGGAAGTTAAAGCGACTTATAATCGACAAGATTCTGAAGATCAAAGTAAATTATTTTATGTTTCTGATGCTTTTGGTATCTTTGATAGTAAAACTAACCTAGGTTTGGCAAGCCAACCAGGCAGATATGACTCTGAGTTTAGTGCTGATTTATTCGACCTAACAGCAAAAGGAGAATACAGTTTATTTGGTCAAAACCATGAATTAATGTTTGGTGCAAGCACCTCTAAAAGCACGGATGTTTCCTTTACCAATGGTTATGATCAAGCAACGACTCCTGCTTATGGTTTGACACCTGCTTTTCCATTTGCTTCAGATGCTATCCCAGAGCCAGTATGGGGTGAACAAAGTACCTATGCCGATTTAGATGTAACCCTTACTCGGCTGTTTGGCTCTACAAAGTTAAATATGACCAGTGATTTATTTGTCATAGCCGGCTTTAATGCCGTTGAGTATAGCCGAAAGGGTTATAATTCTGGCGGAGCTGTTGATAATGAAGAGAGTGAAATTAGCCCTTACCTAGCCGCAACATACTCCATTACCGATGATATTAATGCTTATGTGAGTTATTCAGATATATATCAACCACAAGAGCAGTATGATTACGATGGTCACTTCTTAGACCCAAGTAAAGGCGTAAACTACGAAGTGGGAGTAAAAACCCAATGGTTTGATGATAGTTTACTTGCTTCTTTTGCCATATTTCGTGCAGAGCAAGACAACATAGCTGTTTTTGCCGGTATCAATGACTTAGGTAAATATTATTATAAAGGCACCACGATGGAGTCAAGTGGCTTCGAGTTGGAGCTTACTGGCCATCTAACCGATAATCTCAATGTTACTTTTGCTTACACGAACTTAGATATTGAAGATGATTTGGGCGAAAATACCAGTTCATGGGAGCCAAAAAACCTTGTTAAGTTCTCAATAGATTATACCTTGCCACAATTTCCCGATTTAACCATTGGCTTGGGCGGCAAATGGCAATCAAAAACTGAGAATGCTGCTGCAACCGTTAAACAAGACTCCTATGTACTAGTTAATGCTTTTGCCCGTTGGTATGTATCAGATAATCTTGCTATACAAGCGAATATTGATAATATCACCGATGAAAAATATATCACTAGCTTAAAGAATATTGGTTTTTACGGCGCGCCAGTTAATGGTAGTGTTAACGTAACATATCGTTTCTAAATCTAATTATACCAATTTGATTAAATTTCTTCCCAACTCAGAGCTATGTTAAATGTTCAATAACAAGGCAAATTTGTTTAGGTCTAGTCATTCTAAATCAAATAAAT
>OJBB01000614.1_pt1 | contig 11489 bp, 8 predicted proteins | sample 1590401 | NCBI WGS metagenome assembly OJBB01 (sample SAMN05416789, study PRJEB24817) | seawater metagenome | isolation source: Sea water | place: Canada:Atlantic | collected 2013-07 | reverse complement strand
GAGTAGATCGTCGGCAGCGTCAGATGTGTATAAGAGACAGATTAAATGCTAATGGTAAGAGTAAAGATGTCGCGGTATATGGTTTAGGACAATCTGAACTTGATAACTTTTTAACGAAAGCGGCTTTAAAACAAAACCGTATAATTTCAGGTGATCCAAGACCAGCAGCGGGAATTTACTATCGCTCTGATCATTTCGCTTTTGCTAACGTTGGTATTCCTGCCTTATATGCAAAAGGTGGTTCTATCCCGGCTGACCAAGCAACGGCAGAGTTAAGAGCCAAGTTAGATCCAATTCTTAGCAAGTGTTATCACGGTCTTTGTGATGAATATACGCAAGATTGGGATTTAACGGGCGCTGTTGAAGATATGCAATTGTTCTTTGAAATTGGCGTTGAGTTATCTGAATCAGATATTTGGCCACAATGGAGCAAAACGTCTGAGTTTAAACGATAATAATAGCGTTAAAGGCAACGGTAATAATTGCGTTTAAAATCGTGTTTAGATTCTGCTTGAATTAGAAATATAGAGACTTTTCATAAGCATTAGTTCTCAGTAAATTAAGCGATAGTGCTGTAAAGCACTATCGCTTTTTTGTGTCTGTTTTACACTTTTCTAGCTTACTGACAGAGCTCAGTTAATTTGGCTTGAGTCAGTTGTTTTAAATCTTGTGGGCTTAACTCTATCTCCAAACCTCTTTTACCAGCACTAACAAACACCGTAGTAAATTGGACTGCTGATGAATCAATAAAAGTATTCAAGCGCTTCTTTTGTCCCAGCGGACTAACACCACCGAGTACATAACCCGTAGAACGTTCAACATCGGTTTTTAATGCCATAGTGGCTTTTTTACCACCATGTGCTTTAGCTATTAACTTCATACTCAACATCGCCGACACAGGTATTATCGCAACGACCAGTGCTTTGTTATCAATACTCACCACTAAAGTTTTAAAAACTCTTTCACTTGAGATGCCAAGCTTTTGTGCTGCTTCATCTCCGTAGGATCCACTTGCTGCATCATGTGAATATTCATGAACGTGATAACTAATTTTACTCTTCTTGGCGGCATTAATTCCGGGTGTCATATCATCTTCCTAGGTCACTATGAGACGTGGGTATTATGGGGCATTTTCAGATAAAGCATATTCACATTTAATATATTCCATTCGCAAGATAAATATGTCTTTAATTTTGATAAAAATCAATGCGCTAGATCATCTTTTTGCTACGATTATTTTAGTACAGTGATCCTATAAAGCTCAGAATATACAATTGGCTTAACGTTTAGCAGCAATAGCTTATTCAGCTTCGCGACTGATGAACTTATATTTTATAGGAAGGGATATTTTGTTACATACTAAAACACCAGAGCTTAACTTAATAGTTAAAGATATTATGCAATCTAGTATCTTAACGTGTCCGCCTGAGACAAAGATTAATGTTGCTGCTAGTCGTATGAGAGCACGTAATATCAGCTCAATTATCATTAAAAGTAACCTTACGCTTGGTATATGGACTGAATCAGATTGCCGTAAAATTGATTTTAGCGATCAAGAACAATTTAATGTAAGCATTAGCGAGTTAATGAACTCACCTGTGCTAACTATTAAGCAAGATATTCAGGTTAATGAGTTAGCGATTAAGTTTAGACATTACGGCGTTAGACACTTTATTGTAGTTGATGCTGATAACCTCCCTGTGGGTATCGTCAGCCAAACGGATGTCATTAAAAACCAGGGGATAGAGCATTATTTACAAGCAAAACTTGTAGCAAGCAGCTATAAAAAAAACCAACAATTACTGCAACATGATTGCCGATTAGACAATGTAGCTGAGCAAATGAAAAAGTATGAGTGCTCATCTACACTCATTTTCAACAGTGAATTAGGGCAATACGGCATTGTCACCGAACGCGATTTACTGAGCCTGCTTGCACGGGGTGAATGTACTAAAAAGACCGCTTGGCATCATGCACATTACCCATTAAAAACTATCAATGCTGACCATTCCTTATATTCAGCTTACCAGCAATTAATCAGTCACAATATTCGTCACTTGGCGGTGTCTGATGATAATGGTGCCATCATTGGTACTTTATCAATGGACAACATTATGTCTGATATTGAATTGGCTTATGTTGAAGAGTTACATCAAATAGTTCAACAAAGAGATATCGCCCTTAGAGAATCAAAAAAACACTTGTTGGTGGCTGAGAAAATTATAGAAGCCTCTTTAGATGGCATTATGATCACCGATGAACAGGGGACAATAATCTCAGTTAATCCGGCATTTACTCGCGTGACAGGCTATAAAGAAGCGGAAGTGTTAGGGCTGAATTCAAAGATATTGAGCTCAGGTAGACATACTAGTGACTTTTATCAACAGCTGTGGTTGTGTATTTTAGAACAGGGTGTGTGGCAGGGAGAAATTTGGAATAAACGCAAAAATTCTGAAATTTATCCTCAATGGTTAACTATTATCGAGATTAGTGAAGGTGTTGACAACAATAAAGTATTTGCCGCTATTTTTAGCGATATTAGTGAAAGAAAACTTGCTGAGAAGCGCATTGAAAATTTAGCTTTTTATGATGAACTTACTCAATTACCTAATCGTAGGCTTTTTTTTGATCGTGTTGATATGGCGTTAGCAATAGCACATCGAAAAAATAATAAAATGGCTCTATTTTTCATTGATTTAGATTATTTCAAAGAAGTTAATGACAATTACGGTCATCGGATTGGCGATTTGTTATTACGAAGTTTCGCTAAGCGTTTGACTGAAAGTTCAAAAGAAGGGGATACAGTTGCTCGTATTGGCGGCGATGAATTTACCTTATTGCTAACAGATATGCGTGAAGTCGACCATATTTGTAAAGCCTGTAATCGAATCGTTGAAAAACTGCGTCAGCCTTATCATATAGAGGGTCATGCACTTAATATAACAACCTCTATTGGTATCGCTGTTTATCCTGAAGATGGGACAAACGAAGAAGAGCTGATGAAAAATGCCGATATCGCTATGTATCGTGCTAAAGATATTGGTCGTAATTCATTTCAATTATTTACTCCGGCGATGAATGCTCATTCACAAGAACGGTCGTTAATACAAAGTCACTTACGTTTAGCATTAGTTCACAATGAATTGGAACTGAATTATCAAGCTCAAATCCATGGTGTTACCGGTAAAGTCATGGGCGTAGAGGCTTTATTACGCTGGTATAATCCTATTCTTGGGCAAGTATCACCTGCACAGTTTATTCCTATGGCTGAAGAGCTTGGTTTTATTGCTGAGATTGACCATTGGGTTTTAGAACATGCCTGTAAACAACGAAAATTGTGGTTAGATCAGGGGCTTGATTGTGGTCGAATAGCGGTAAATATTTCAGCATTACATTTCCATCAAGGTAACCTTGTCACGTCAGTTGAATCGGTGCTAGCTCAAAGCCAATTACCGGCAGAGTTATTAGAGGTTGAAATAACTGAAGGCTGCTTCATTAAGCAAATGGATAAAGCGACTAGTATATTAAAACAACTTAAAAAGATGGGCGTTAAAGTTGCCTTAGATGACTTTGGTACCGGCTTTTCATCATTAAGCTACTTAACAAGTTTACCTATTGATACTCTTAAAATTGATGCGAGTTTTATTGCTAAATTACCGCATAATTTTAGAGAGAGCCAAATAACATCGGCAATTATCACCTTAGCGCAAAACCTTAATTTAGATATTGTGGCTGAAGGCGTTGAAACTGAGGCACAAAAGATTTTCTTGATCGAGCGAGGTTGCGAAATTATGCAAGGATATTTTTATAATAAACCTGTATGTGCGAAAAATTTACCTAGGGTAATTCAATCTTCGCAGTGTGGGAAAATAGTAAAACCTCAATCATCAGAATAGTCATTGTAGTGGGGGCAAGAGCAAAGATAATCGAGAATGCTAAGTTATCAGTTTAAGTGAAATATCACGTTGAATTTTAAATTCAACTGTAGACTATCCAACTTAATTAATATCAGTAGATTTGCTTAGATTCTCTTATGGATTATCCTGACGATACTCGTTTGGCTAGATGTCTGTTGCAGGTGCTACTTTCACATATTCATAACTAAATGCTCTGACTTTTTTACCTGAATTTGCAACAAACTCTACTGTTGTTGAACGAGGTAATATCAATATTGCGTCGAACTCCTCACCAGCTAAAAAAGTATCATGGCCACATACCAAGTCTTGGGTTAATTTAATCCGCATTTCTAATCTTCGCTATCGTAAGTTGAATAATTGCACTGATTGTAACATTTTTTTTACGTGAAAAGTTAGTGCAAAAAACGTTCTAACCGAGTTAAATATGAATTATCGAAAATAATATCTTATCTAGCTAGTAAATAATCATGGTGTTTAATTTTTTTAATATACGAGGATGAACTGAACAACCAGTTAACTTTGAATGCGTGTTAATAGTTGTACTTACACTGACGTTAACTTTTAGCTGAAAGTGATCCCTTTGTTAATACCACTGACCTAAAGCTTATTACCACGAAAGAGTAATAAAATACCCTACTCAAAATAGGGCTAACTCGTTTCAAGTTTCACCACAAAGTGGCCATATATCACTTGTCTGCTTATTGAGTTTAGTTAAATTGTGAATAGAGTAAAAAACATGCGGTCACAATCAATAACCCGCCCATTAATTGATTAAAAAGATTTAGCCTTAATTGATTACTCAGCAGTATTGTGACTTTATCTCCTAATACAGACCAGGAAAAAAGTGATAGATAACAGACTAAAAAATAGATAAGTAAAAAAGTTAAAAACACCTGGTTATTCTCAGGCACTGAAAATAAAGAAACACCCGACACACTTGCAATCCATGCTTTGGGATTTAACCATTGTAAAAGGAAACCTTGCATAAAAGTGGGTAGGTTTTGTTCATTAATATCTAGTTTAGGCTTTGAAGATGCGATTAAATATCCCATATAGACAATAAATAATGAACCAGAAATGGCTAAGTATTTAAGCAGTAATGGATACAAATCAATAACTTTATAAAAACCTAATCCAATAAATAATAACAGTGATGTGAAGCCAATCGTTCCACCTGAAACGAATGAAAACGTTTTACGTACTCCGTAATTTGCTCCTGAAGATAATATCACCATATTCACAGGCCCAGGAGATATTGACATAGCCAATGAGAATGAAAACATTGCGAACAATAACGACATAATTTTACCTCTAGTTTTTTGTAAACTATATATCCATTCTATTAATAAGATAAGGTGCTATAATTAAACTTCACTGTTCTAAATACTTTAATAAAGATACGCATGATAGATGAATTACGAGCAATGGCTATTTTTGCTGAGACGATTAAACAAGGTTCGTTTCGAGCGGCTGCAAAAGAGTTAAAACTTTCACCTTCAGTTGTTAGCTATCAAGTGACTCAATTGGAAAAATCTGTTGGTACGGCGTTAATTTATAGATCGACCAGAAAACTGTCATTAACCTCTGAAGGTGGAGTACTGTATCAGTATGCTTTGAATATGATCCAAGCTGCACAGCAAGGGTTAAATCAAGTAGCTATAGAAAAACAAGAGTTAAGAGGAACTTTAACCCTCACCTTACCTTCAGCTTTAATCAAATCAGAAATAAGCAAAAAAATATCTCAATTTAGTAAGTTACATCCTTTTTTGAATTTTAAATTATTTTATACCGATGACAGACAAGATCTTATACACCAAGGCATTGATTTAGCTTTTAGGGCGGGGTCAATGGATGACAGTAATCTTAAATCAAAACGGGTTGGTGAAATTAATAGAAAATTAGTTTGTTCTTACGATTACTGGAAAGAAAATATCCCCCCCATTTCTCCTCAGGACTTAACGACATGGAATTGGATCAAATTAGATATGCTTCCAAATCACAGAACGTTAGTAAATTCTGCTGGTGAAAAATGTGACATTGATTTTGAAAGCAATATCAGTGTAAATAATGTTGAAGCTATGACTCAGCTCTGTATCAATGGCGCAGGTATAGCAACGCCTCCTGATTATTTAATCGAAAAAGAAATTGAAAATAATGCCTTGGTGGAATTGCTACCAAATTGGCAAGTTGAGTCGATTCCCCTATATGCAGTTTGGCCAAGTAATGTATTTCAAAATAGTAGTGTTAAACGTTTATTAGAATTTTTAATCTGACAAAAACATTCGGATTGAATACGATAGTTCTCAAGCATACTAACGATTGCTTAGCTATGCACCTTGCTCTTGCCCCATAAAAATGGACACTAATTAAGAATGTTTCCTTTAGCTTCTGAGTCCGAAGGGCTTTTATACTATGGCACGTTAGCTTTTATTAATTTTAAAATATTATGTGGTTTATCGTAATTTCCTGACAGCATTTTCCGAAAAATCTCAATTAATTTTTCTAAATTTAGCTAGCGCCTAAAAACCATTGAACAAGAAATATCACTTTCTTTGAAAATCCACAAAGAAGTTTTACATTACAGCAAGTTGTTAGCTTCATACTACTCAGTTGCATAGATCATTTATAGTGTCTATTCTTCGTGTTCTCAAAGCTAAAATAATAAAAGGCATCGCCATGCAAATTCAAAAACCGATGAAAGCTATCCAATCAATTATTAGTGTCGTCGTGCTGATGACCACTTTAGGATGTTCTCAACAGTATGAGGCAGTAAATACAGTACAAGTTGCACTACCTAATCAAGAAAAATTTAGATTAATATTAGGTGGTACCGATGTAGGTGGAATGTTAGTTAATCGCAATGCTGAAAACATTATTATTGACTATTCATATAGTAATAATGGTCGTGGTTCTAGTAGCAAAGAAGTTCTGAAGTTGTCAGATACAGGTTTACCCATTGATTGGCGCATTACAGGAAAAACGGTTTTTGGTAATGAAGTTGATGAACAGTTTAGCTTGCAAGACAATATGGCGTATTGGCAGAGTACAGCTGAAAAAGGCAGTGCAAAATTTAATAACAGCGCTATATACATTGCGCAAAATGCGAGTCCGTATGCGCTTTACATATACGCTACAGCCTTACTAGAAAAGACAAGCCACTCATTATCTGCACTACCTTCTGGCGAACTTACAATCACCCAAGTCGACAAGGTTGAGCTTAAAGGTATTAGCGGTGTGTTGGTCAATGCGACTATTTATGCAATCAATGGCATTGAATTGGATCCTAGCTATATAGCACTTGATGAGAACCAGCATATGATTGGTTATTTGTCGCCACGTGCTGTTGTGATTCGTGAAGGATTAGAACAACAAAGTAAGATCTTAAGCGATTTAGCGGCTAGCTTGAACGCAAGTCGATTTGAAAAAATAGCGAAGAAAACGACGCACCTATATGAGAAACCCGTGCGTATTAACAATGTCAGAATATTTGACCCAGTTAACATGAAACTTACTGATTCTCAATCAGTGCTGATTGAGAAAGACAAAATTACAGCTATCGAGCCATTGGTTGATATTCCTAAAGAAGGAGAAATTCTGATTGATGGTAATGGCGGTACATTAATCCCAGGATTATATGAAATGCATGGCCACATGAGCGATAACGACGCCCTACTTAATGTGATGGCAGGAGTGACTTCTGTTCGAGATATGGGTAATGAGATTGAAATACTAGATCCTTTAATCGAAAAAATTGAAAGTAATCAAATCATCGGTCCACGCATTACTAAAAGTGGCTTTATTGAAGGAAAAAGCGAATTTTCAGCTGCCACTGGAGAAATTGCTTCAACTGAACAAGAAGCCGTTGATCTTGTGAATATGTATGGTGAAAAAGGTGGTTATTTCCAAATCAAGATATACAGTTCGATTAATGGTCAGTGGGTGCCAGCCATGGCGAAAGCAGCAAAGAAACACGGCATGCGAGTAACAGGACATATTCCCGCATTCTCAACAGTTGATGAAATGATTGCCGCAGGGTACGACGAAATCACCCACATAAACCAAGGTATGCTCAGCTGGGTACTAGATCGAGATGAAGATACTCGAACGCTTTATCGCATTACGGGAATGAAACGTTTTGTCGACTTGGATCTCAATAGCGAAAAAGTACAGAATACCTTAAACACCATGGTCGAAAAAAATATAGCGGTTGATCCCACCATTGTCATTCATGAATTTGGCTTAACGGCCAGAAATGGTAAAACTCGCATTGGCACAAAAGATTATATCGACAATATGCCTGTCGGAGTTCAAAGACAAGCGAAAGTCGGTTTATTAAATGTTGCTGATCAAGAAGAGGATAAGGCTTACCAGTTGGCTTTTGATAAAATTATTGAGACACTCGCATTAATGCATAAAAAGGGAATTTTCCTCGTTCCGGGTACCGATCTAGGTGGCGCTTTTGAGCTGCACAGAGAGTTAGAACTATTCAAAAAAATTGGTATGTCTAACGTTGAAGTATTGCGCAGAGCTTCTTATGACATGGCTAATTATTTAGGCTATGGTGATCAACTTGGCAGTATTGAAGTCGGAAAACTGGCTGACTTTTTCTTAGTGCCTGGCGACCCAACAGCAGACCTTCGCGCTATCAAGACTGTGTCAATGGTTTCAAAAGGTGGTGTGATTTATTTCCCAAGTGAAGTTTACCCTGAGTTTGGAATCAAGCCATTCACGACAATACCCACGATCGTTGAGAGCAATTAATTTTTAAAATATTAACCAAATGTTTAAGTGCCCCTTTAAGGTGCGCTTATCAACATCTAATACTCTTTATTCGCTCTAGGGTGTCCTTTTCTACGTCGCTAATAATGGCTTTTATTAGCGATTAACGGAGTATTTTGTCGCTGTTAGCTTTCGAAGTTAGCCCCCCCAGATTTATGATGACAGACCGCTATATTGCGTATAGCGGAAGCTAGCAACTCGTTAATCCTAACGCCCGCTTCAAGCTAAATTCTGAAGTAAGTTTTGTGTAAAGATACTTATTAATTTACGTAGCGTCGCATAATAATTCGATGCTAGAAGTTTTTACACAGCCTGTGGCATTAATGAATATAGAGTATAAAAATTTAGCCGTTAATTTAGTGATTTTTCTAGCCATCAATAGGGCATGTCGTATACCTTAGTATTATTAAAATATTGATGGAAAATAATCTTGCAGCCCATTATTCAAATCACAGACGTTAATAAAGTTTATGCTAGTGGCTTTCAAGCACTTAATAATATTAACTTATTAATAAAACCCGCTGAAATCTTTGCCTTATTAGGGCCAAATGGTGCAGGTAAAACGACACTCATTAGTACTATTTGCGGCATTGTTGATGCTACCTCTGGGAAAATTACTGTTGATGGTAAAGATATTGTCTCAGGTTACCGACATACGCGTGAACTTATTGGTTTAGTGCCGCAAGAGTTAACCACCGATGCTTTTGAAACAGTATGGGCGACGGTTTCATTTAGTCGTGGATTATTTGGTAAAAAATCGAATCCTGCTTTTATTGAGAAAACACTTAAATCATTGTCCCTTTGGGATAAAAAAGACAATCGCATGATGGAGTTATCTGGTGGTATGAAACGCAGAGTGATGATTGCTAAAGCACTCTCTCATGAACCTTCTATTTTATTTTTAGATGAGCCTACTGCTGGCGTTGATGTAGAGTTGCGCAAAGACATGTGGCAATTGGTACGACAATTACGAAACGATGGTGTGACTATTATTTTAACCACACATTATATTGAAGAAGCGGAAGAAATAGCAGACCGTATTGGTGTCATTAAAAATGGTCAACTTATATTGGTTGAAGATAAAACAGCTTTAATGAATCAACTAGGTAAAAAGCAATTGATTCTCGATTTAAAAGAGCCATTAACTGAAATACCTGCAAATATGGCTGATTTTAATTTACAGATTAAAAATGATGGACAGCAATTAATTTATAGTTATGACACCACTGAAGAGCACACTGGGATTTCTGCTTTACTTCAGCAGTTGTCCGCAGCAAGTATTGGGTTTAAAGATATCAAAACAGATCAAAGCTCGTTGGAAGATATATTTGTCTCGTTAGTAAGGGAATCAACATGAATCGTTACGCTGTTTCGGCCATTTATAAATTTGAAATGGCGCGTACAAAACGCACTATTTTTCAAAGTATTATCTCTCCAGTGATTTCAACATCACTTTATTTTATTGTTTTTGGCTCTGCGATTGGTTCTCGTATTACTGAAATAGATGGTGTTAGTTACGGTGCTTTTATTGTACCGGGCTTAATTATGTTATCGCTATTAACACAAAGTATTTCTAATGCGTCATTTGGTATATATTTTCCTAAGTTCACTGGCACTATTTACGAATTACTTTCTGCTCCAATATCTTCTTTTGAAGTATTGCTAGGTTATGTGGGCGCTGCAGCGACTAAATCGATTTTGTTAGCGTTAATTATTTTAGCAACAGCGCATTTGTTTGTCCCCCTTGAAATAGCACATCCATTTTGGATGTTATTCTTTTTAGTGATGACTGCCATAACTTTTAGTTTATTTGGTTTTATTATTGGCATTTGGGCAGACAACTTTGAAAAGCTACAAGTGATACCACTTATTGTCATCACCCCACTTGTTTTCTTAGGAGGTACCTTTTACTCCGTCAGTATGTTACCGCCATTTTGGCAAACGGTAACGCAATTTAACCCCGTATTTTATTTAATTAGTGGCTTTCGATGGAGTTTTTATGAAGTGGCTGACGTAAGTTTAATAACAAGCTTATGTGTGATGAGCGGCTTTTTAGCTTTTTGTTTATTAGCCGTTGCCTGGATATTTAAAAGTGGTTATCAGATAAAGCAATAATAGAGGTAATATGATTAAGCAGAATGCAGTTAAAGGTTAATTTGCAAGAGTGTTTATTAATAAGTATTCAACAAATTTCGATTGTTCAATGGCAACAGTTACTACAATAGAGTCGTTAGCATCAATGATTACCTTATGATTTCTTAACGCTATTAGTGGCGGTTTACCCATTTTGCAATGGGGCACATGCGCCTTAGAATTTTCAAGCCTAATTTTTGCCGTTCCCTGCGGTATATAGTCCTTAACTATACCATTACACGTTTTATCAAAATCTCTATAGGCAGGCCAAACTATTTCCGTTGACAGTAATTTTTTATTTGCTAAAGTGAAATTACCTGAAAATCAATTGTTACCCGTAATCATGCAAAGAGTTCTATTTGTTGTATTAGCCTTGGTTCAGTTTTTGGTGGTCCATATTAGCGCAGCTGAAATCCCATCATTCAAAATCAATTCAGCCAGTTCAGGTGAAAAAACAAAGTCTGTCATCCTGATGAAAGAGATCATTGCAAACTTATACGGACGAGCAAATTACCAGATAGAATTTTTACACACAAACAGACAGCGTGAGTCTGTTTTGTTGCAACAAGGTAAAATAGATGCTGTGCTCGCAAGGTATCGCGATATAGGAGCTGTCTCTTATACACATCTCCGAGCCCACGAGACTAAGGCGAATCTCGT
>OJBB01000613.1_pt1 | contig 11494 bp, 10 predicted proteins | sample 1590401 | NCBI WGS metagenome assembly OJBB01 (sample SAMN05416789, study PRJEB24817) | seawater metagenome | isolation source: Sea water | place: Canada:Atlantic | collected 2013-07 | reverse complement strand
TTTAAGGTAAATTATTTTTATAAATTATTTTTGGTCAATATTTATGTTCGCTATAGAAAATTAACATAAAAAATAAAATTCATGTTTTACAGTTGGTTATCATTAAAATCTAAGCACAGATTAATGTTCAAACAACTTGATTATTTATACAACAATTATTCTGCACGTACCTGAATCATCGAATTGACCTAGTTTTGAACGTTATTAACAACTAAGGTTCGTTATTATTAAAGCTTACGACAGCACAATATATAATTAACACCGAGTGAATCGTTGAACTTATGGTTTCCTGTCATTGGATTGTAATGGATACCACTGTCACAAATATACTTTAATCTGTGTTCTTCTGCCCAACCAATAGTTGTGAAGGTCGAATAAAATTATCATGGTCATGAGTACCATCAGGGACGATTTTGAGCAGTTTTTCTTCTGTAAGTATGGCAAGTAAATAAGATTTAATACTTTTATTGAGGGTTGAAAAGAATATTAAACCGCCTAGCTTAACTAAACTAGAGCATGCTTGAATAACTAATTCATCAACTAGAACATGTTCTAATATACCACCACTACAATCGACATCAATAACCTACTTATCATAAAGACGGTGAATTTGATGTAATGGTTTAAAGTCACCAGTTAAATCCCACCATTACTATCCGTTGTTTAGCGATTGTTAGCTAACGTCCACAAAGTGGTATTAGTTGTCATGTTTACCTTATTTATTTCAAATGTTATACCTACGCACTTGTTGATTTTATTGAACGGCATAGATAAAAATGGCTACTCATTATAATGAGTAGCCATAATTTGTATTTACCTCTTATTTAAATAGGTCAACAAGGATATTAGCTTTATGCTTATTTAATAATAAGCGCTTAGCTTTTTTCACGCTGTGGTAATTCGGGATATTTACCCATAGCAAGAATACACACACAACAAATAATCATAATGCCAGACATTGCCCATAATACTTCGGTATAACGTCCTACAGCATCATAAGTTAAGCCCATAACCAATGGTCCTATACTCGCACCTAATTTAAAGCCCGAGTAACTATAACCATATATTTCACCAAAAGAACGCTGTCCAAAATAGCGGCTGGTAAAGTAAGCCATTACATCAAACTCAGCGCCGATAGCTATACCGATAAGTGCTGTACAAATGGCGGCTTCAAAACCTGTTGCACCCATAGCAAATAATGCTAAACCAATAACGGGGCCAAACATGAAGACGATAACTACATAAGGCGCAAAAAACTTATCCATTAAGTAACCAGCTATTAAGCGACCACCCACAATCGACATACCTAAATAGGCAAAGGTACCGATCGCTTCTTTAATTGTCATACCACGGTCGGTCATCATCGGAATTAAATGCACAAGTACAGTTGAGGTACATAAACCCGTGATAAGGAAAGAAATGAACATTAACCAAAAGGTTTTTTGTTTAATGGCTTCTTTTGCAGTGTAACCAATAAGTTTAGGGTTTGGTTTTGAAAACGACGTTTGTTGCTCGCTGCTTTCTTGAGTTAGTCCGTCTGGAAATAACCCCAGTTGGCTAGGTTTATCTTTAAAAAGAAATTTTGTGATGGGTAGTGCTACTAAAACGATAAGTGCACCAATGGCTAAATATGCCTCACGCCATGAATAATGCTCCATAAAGTAAGAGGCAATTAGCGGGACCATAGTAGTACCTAAACCAACGCCAGCTAGACCAATACCTAAAGCCAAACCACGCTTTTTATTAAACCAACTAACCAATATGCGAGAGTAAGTCACTGGCGCAGTACCCGCTCCTAGCAGAGGGATAAGCACACACATAGCATATAAATGCCAGATTGATGCGGTTAACATCGACATCGAAGCGATGGTAAAACCGAACAATAGGGTAGACGGAATTAATATTTTTTTTACACCGTGTTTATCAACTAACCGACCGACATAAGGGAAAAAGAATATTGCTGTGATGCCAATAATGGTGGGCCCAAATGATATTTGACCACGGGTCCAACCAAAGCTGTTTTCAAATGCTTTGATAAAGGTACCAAAGGACATGGAAATTACACTGTAGCCAAGGGACAAACCTATGATTGAACCAACGACTATCCACCAACCATAAAAAATACCAGCCTTCTTTGGGCTAGCAATATCAGTTGTCATATTACTTGTCATATCTTCTGCCATCTTGATTCACTTTCAATTATTTAACGTATATAAAATCTAAATGGTCTTAGTTATATCTGTCAATGATGCTTTTTGATGTCTGCTATCACATTTTTATTATTGCAGAGCTCGTGGTTGTTTCTATTTTATTGTTATTTTTTATAGTGAGAATAGAGCCACTTGAGTCTTAGCTACTTGATATTCATTCCACGTACATTTCTAAAGAGTAACTTACCACAACAAGAGAAAGATAATTGCATGATGATAATGTCGATATAACAAAAATAATATACAAGCGGTAAAAAACATTATTTTTATATTATGACAAGGTTCCGTAAAGTTTACTGACATAGAGCAACTCGGAACTAATCACAATGAATGAACAAGTACCTCACTTTGGTGGCATATTAAAAAACTACGTTGGCGGTGAGTTCGTCTCAAGTGACATGTTATTTGACAATGTAAATCCTGTCGATGGCTCGGTGATAAACCAAGTAGCCGAAGCAAATGCTGACATTGTTGACCAAGCCGTAATAGCTGCTAAAAAGGCATTACGTGGCGGCTGGGCTAGCATGCCTCTAGCGCAACGTTGTCAATTATTACATAAGATTGCTGATGGTATTGAGGCACGATTTGATGAGTTTGTTGCTGCAGAAATGGCCGATACTGGCAAATCATTTTTCCAAGCGAGAACCATTGACATTCCTCGAGGAGCCGCCAATTTCCGTGCTTTTGCCGACATGGTTAAATCACAATCTACTGAATGTTTTCATACAGATACCCCAGATGGTGCTGGCGCACTAAATTACGCGGTCAATAAACCGCTTGGCGTAGTTGCCGTTATTGCGCCATGGAATTTACCTTTGTTATTAATGACGTGGAAACTAGCTCCAGCAATGGCAGCCGGTAACGTCATTGTTGCTAAACCCTCAGAAGAAACACCTGCAACGGCTACTTTATTAGCTGAAGTGATGCATGAAGCGGGCATTCCTGCTGGCGTATTTAACCTAGTGCATGGTTTTGGTCACCAGTCTGCAGGCGAATTTTTGACTACTCACCCAGGAGTTGACGCGGTTACTTTTACTGGTGAATCCAGTACCGGTTCAGCCATTATGCGTGCAGCGGCTGATGGCGTAAAAGGTCTGTCGTTTGAACTTGGTGGTAAAAATGCAGCTATTGTTTTTGAAGATTGTGACTTTGAAGCTGCTGTTAATGGCACCGCTCGTTCAGTTTTTACTAATGGTGGCCAAGTCTGCATGTGTACTGAACGTGTTTATGTACACCGCTCCATTTTCGATAAATTTGTTAGTGCGATGAAAGTCAAAGCAGAGCAAATAAATATTGGTTGGCCATTAGATGAAGATACCGATATGGGCCCCGTTATTTCTCATAAACATCGCGATAAAGTGCTGTCTTATTACCAATCGGCGGTTGATGAAGGTGCCAATGTTATTACCGGTGGCAAAGTACCAGTATTTGGAGATGCCCGAGATAATGGCGCTTTTGTTCAACCGACTATTTTTACAGGATTAAGTGAACAAGCAAAAATTGTTAAACAAGAAGTCTTTGGCCCTGTGTGTCATATCGCCCCTTTCGATGATGAGGCAGAGGTTATTGCCATGGCTAATGACAGTAAATACGGCTTGTGTGCCACCGTGTGGACAACAAACTTACCACGTGCTCATCGCGTTGCAGGACAAATGGAAGTAGGTATTTGCTGGGTTAACTCTTGGTATTTACGCGACTTAAGAACACCTTTTGGTGGCGTTAAGCTTTCAGGTGTAGGTCGAGAAGGTGGTGTTCATTCGTTAAGTTTCTATTCTGAGCCAACCAATATTTGCATCAAATTATAAATGTTCTTCATATTCGGTATTTATGGTTTATTGCCTGCGGTTTTCGCCCCAGTCATTTATAAACCATAAACTCCTAGGGCAAAAGCCTTGGCGGCTTCCCATAAAAAACCGACTATTTTGAAATTACAGAGGTGAGAAAAATAATGACAACGTCAAATATAGAAAAAGCCGCATTACAAATTCGTACTGCTTATGAGTCAGACACTCCTTGTGCACCTGTTCGCGATTTACTTGATGAGCTGTGTTTAGAATCTGCTTATGCAGTACAAAAAATAAATAGCGACTACTGGCAAGCACAAGGCCGTCGTGTTGTTGGTGTTAAAGCTGGTTTAACGTCTAAGTCAGTACAAAAACAATTGGGTGTAGACCAACCTGATTTTGGCGTGCTCTATGCGGATATGTTTGTTAGCGAGGGAGTAAAAATCCCACTTGATGGCATTATGCAGCCTAAGGTTGAGGCTGAAGTTGCCTTAGTGTTGAAAAGTGATGTCAGCATGTCTAATCCTACCGTGGTCGATATTATCAATGCCACTGATTATGCGCTTTCCGCGATAGAAATTGTTGGTAGTCGTATTGAAAACTGGAATATAAATATTGTTGATACCATCAGCGATAACGCTTCGTCGGGGCTTTTTGTCTTGGGTAGTAAACCAACAAAATTAGCAGATTTTGATTTGCAATTATGCGGCATGGTGATGGAGCGCAGAGGTGAGCAAATATCAACCGGTGCGGGCCAAGCTTGTTTAGGTAATCCTTTGAATGCAGCGGTTTGGCTAGCGAAAACGTTTGTTGATAATGGCACGCCATTAAAAGCCGGAGATATTTTATTAACGGGCGCCTTAGGTCCTATGGTGCAAGTTGCACCAGGTGACAACATTGAAGCGCGAATCTCGGGTTTAGGTAGTGTGCGTGTATCATTTGCAGGGGAGAAGTAGTGATGTCGAATAATCCTATTAACATCAATAAAGTGAATAAAACCAAAGTTGCCATTATCGGCTCTGGGAATATTGGTACTGACTTAATGATCAAAGTACTGCGCAGCTCCAAGACATTAGAAATGGGCGCTATGGTGGGTATTGATCCTGAATCTGATGGTTTAGCACGTGCAAATAGCATGGGTGTTGCAACGACCCATGAAGGCATCGAGGGCTTAGTTAACTTACCTGGTTTTGCTGACATTAAGATTGTATTTGATGCCACTTCAGCGGGTGCACACAAACACCACAATAAAATATTACAAGAACATGGTAAGCAAGTTATCGACTTAACGCCTGCGGCAATAGGCCCTTATACCGTACCCGTGGTAAACCTTGAAGACATACTTCGCGAAGGAAATAGTGAAGGTAATGTCAACATGGTGACCTGTGGCGGACAAGCAACTATTCCAATGGTTGCCGCGGTTAGCCAGCATCTGAGTGTGCATTATGCAGAAATCATTGCCTCTATCTCCTCTAAATCAGCAGGGCCAGGCACGCGAGCCAATATTGATGAATTCACCCAAACAACGTCGAGAGCTATTGAACAAGTAGGCGGCGCTAGCAAAGGTAAAGCGATTATTGTTCTTAACCCTGCAGAGCCACCGGTAATGATGCGCGATACCGTGTTTGTTTTTAGTGAATTACCTGAGAATAAAAATATCACGGAAGCTGACATTCAAGCTTCCGTTGAAGAGATGGCAGTCAAGGTTCAAAGCTATGTACCCGGTTATCGTTTAAAGCAGCAAGTGCAATTTGAACGTTTTGAGAAAGACAATCCTCTGCTTATTCCTGGTTATGGTCAGTTTTCTGGTTTGAAATCTTCAATATTTTTAGAAGTTGAAGGTGCTGCTCATTACCTACCAGCCTATGCAGGAAATTTAGATATTATGACTTCGGCTGCACTGGGCACCGCAGAGCGAATTGCGCAAGTTAATTTTCAGCAAGCAGACAAAGGCTAGGGCGGATTGTACATGACAACTAATCAAACAAGTACTCAAACAGATCAGGCAAAGAAAATTTATATTCAAGACGTTACCTTACGCGATGGCATGCATTCATTACGTCACATGTATAGCTTAGACCAGGTACAAACTATTGCTAAAGCGATAGATAAAGCGGGTGTAGATGCTATTGAAATCGCCCATGGTGATGGCTTAGGTGGCTCAAGTTTCAACTACGGTTTTGGTTCACATACCGATAGAGAATGGATAGAAGCCGTGAGTGATGCGGTTGAAAATACCCGTTTAACAACGTTGATTTTACCAGGTATTGCCGTTAAAGAAGATTTGAAATGGGCGTGGGATGCAGGCATACGTTCAGTACGTGTTGCTACGCACTGTACCGAAGGCGATGTGTCGAGACAGCACATAGAATATGCGCGTGAATTAGGTATGGATACGTGTGGTTTTTTGATGATGTCTCATATGAGCTCACCAGAAAAGCTTGCTCAACAGGCAAAACTAATGGAGTCCTATGGCGCTCAGTGTGTCTATATTACTGACTCTGCCGGTGCGATGACCATGAAAGATATCGTTGCGCGTGTAGAAGCATATAAACAAGTGCTTAAGTCAGAAACTGAAATTGGTATTCATGCTCATCATAACTTGTCACTTGGAGTTGCCAACTCAATTGTGGCAGTAGAACACGGCGTAACGCGTGTTGATGCGTCACTTTCTGGTATGGGGGCAGGGGCAGGTAATGCACCACTAGAAGTATTGGTTGCAACGGCTAATAAGTTGGGCTGGAAACATAATGCAGACCTATACACGTTGATGGATGCTGCGGACGATATTGTACGTCCATTACAAGATCGTCCTGTAAGGGTCGACCGAGAAACGTTATCACTGGGTTATGCTGGTGTTTATTCGAGCTTTTTACGCCATGCTGAAAAAGCCGCGCAAACTTACGGTTTAGATACCCGAGATATTCTAGTGGAATTAGGGCGTCGTGAAATGGTTGGTGGTCAAGAAGATATGATTACAGATGTCGCGTTAGATTTAGTCAATGGCAAGAAGGGTTAAGAACATGAGCACCAATTTAAATATTAATATTAAAGACGTTGCCCAGTTAGTTGATGATGCTGCGGTAAATGCCGAAGCCATTTCTCAATTATCAGCACAAGGTTATTCGTTAACGTTAGCCCAAGCATACCAAGTGCAAGAACAGTCAGTGTCAAACCGTTTGGCGCGTGGCGAGAAGCAAGTTGGCATAAAAATGGGTTTCACTAGCCGCGCCAAAATGATCCAAATGGGTGTTGATGACATGATTTGGGGGCCGTTGACTGATGCAATGTTCATCGAAGAAGGTGGTGAAACTAATTGGGATGAATATGTACATCCAAGAGTTGAACCTGAAATTGCCTTTTTGTTGAAAAAACCATTATCGGGCAACGTTACCTTAGCTGAAATAATGGCGAGCGTAGAAGCCGTAGCACCAGCATTAGAGATTATCGATTCACGTTACGCTAATTTTAAATTTTCACTTGAAGATGTGGTTGCTGATAATTGTTCTTCATCAGGATTTACTCTAGGTGCATGGCAAAGTGCAGAAACAGATATTGCTAACTTAGGTATGGTAATGGAGTTTGATGGCGAGGCTGTCGAGATTGGCTCTAGTGCGGGTATTTTAGGTAATCCTTGGCGTTCATTAGCTGCAGCAGCACGTGTTGCTGGAGAGGCGGGTAAAATATTACCTGCGGGATCTATTGTTTTAGCGGGTGCATCTACAGCGGCCTACGCACTCAAACCAGGAGTACATGTTCGACTTAACTGCGAGAAACTAGGTGTTGCCGAGTTTACAGTGAAATAACATGTGACCTTTTTGCTATTAGACTTAACTTCGTTGTCAAAAGTGCTCATTTATAGTCATAAACTCCGCGCTTTTTCCTAGAACTTAAGTCAAATAGCTTCAAGCTCAATACCATTTTAAAAAGGTAAGACTATGAAAAACATTAATTCAGAAGTGATAGAGGGCAAAGCTAAGCCCCGTGGCACTTTTCCACATTATAAACGTGCGGGAGACTTCATCTATGTATCTGGTACAAGTTCACGTCTACCTGATAACAGTTTTGAAGGCGTTGAGGTAGATGAAATGGGGGTTACTAATTTATCTATTGAAGCGCAAACCCGTGCGGTAATTAATAACATTGGCGATATTTTAACAGCCGCAGGTGCACAGCTAGGCGATCTGGTTGAGTTAAGTAGTTACTTAGTCAATATGAATGACTTCGGTGGTTATAATAAAGTGTATAGTGAATTTTTTGATGCCTCAGGACCTAGCCGCACTACGGTTGCTGTTCATCAATTGCCGCACCCTCATCTGTTAATAGAAATAAAAGCCATAGCCTACAAGCCGCTATAACTTTGATTGGAGAACTGTATGACTGAATTAATAAAAAATGTAAGCAGCTTAAAAGGTTTTAATTTTCTGCAATGGATTGAAGATCATAAACACTTATTGAAGCCGCCGGTGAATAACAAAATAGTCTTTGAAAATGCTGACTTGATGGTAACCGTTGTTGGCGGCCCAAATGCACGGCTTGATTATCATGTAGACCCAGTGGAGGAGTTCTTTTACCAAATGAAAGGTAATGCCTTTTTACGGGTAATGACTCAAGAAGGTCCACAAGAGGTGCATTTAAAAGAAGGCGATGTATTTTTATTACCACCTTTTGTTCGACACTCTCCGCAACGACCTGAAGAAGGCAGTATTTGTTTAGTCATTGAGCCTAAACGCCCTAAAGGCGAGGTTGATGCTTTTGAGTGGTATTGCCAATCTTGTAATCATTTAGTGCATAGAGCTGAGCTTATCTTGAAAGATATCTCTAAAGATTTGCAGCCCGCATTTAAGGCTTTTGCCAGTGATAAATCGTTACGTAAATGCCCTAGTTGTGGCGAAATTCATCCCGCTTAGTGCTCAACCGATCGACTTGAATAAGTGAAGCTGATTTTAAACCAATAACAAGACTTTTGATAAAGACTCTTAAATAACAGGTGAGAACATGACCGTAGTTGATATGCACACCCATTTTTTGCCTAAGCAATGGCCTGATTTAGCAAAACGTTTTGGTACAGATAATTGGCCTTGGATGAAACATACCGAGCAAGGTAAAGCCATGGTGATGCTTGGTGATAACGAGTTTCGCCCTGTATATGAAGCTTGTTGGGATCCTGCTGTTAGACTTAATGAAATGGACAGAGACGGCATTGATATTCAAATCATGTCCGCGACGCCGTTACTTTTTGCTTATGAAAGGCCTGCACAGCATGCCCATGAGTGTGCACAAATATTCAATGATTTAGCGCTAGAGATGTGTGCTCATGATAGCAATCGTTTGAAAGCACTAGCCCAAGTGCCTTTACAAGATATAGATGCCTCGTGTTTAGAAGTGTCTCGTGCTGCTAAAAATGGTCATGTTGGTGTGCAAATTGGTAATCATGTTGGAAATAAAAACTTAGATGATGAAGGTATAGTGACTTTTTTACAGCATTGTGCCAGCGAAAATATCTCAGTGTTAGTACATCCTTGGGATATGTTGGGCGGTGATCGTATGCCAAAATATATGTTGAAATGGCTAGTCGCTATGCCAGCTGAAACGCAACTTTCAATAATGTCATTAATTTTATCTGGCGCCTTTGAGCGAATTTCTAAAGATTTAAAGCTATGTTTTGCTCATGGTGGTGGTAGCTTTGCCTTTCAAATTGGCCGAGTAGATAATGCCTGGAAACATCGAGATATAGTACGCGAAGATTGCCCTAATTTACCTTCATCTTATACCGATAGATTCTACGTTGACTCTGCTGTGTTTAGTGATGAATCTTTACAGTTACTTACTAATATCATGGGTGATGACCGAGTGATGTTAGGCTCTGACTCTCCATTTCCATTAGGTGAGCAACGTGTAGGTACTTTAGTGCGTGAACACCAACAACTGACAGCCAGTAGCAAAAGTAAAATATTGGGTGAAAATGCAGTGTCGTTTTTTGGTCTATAAATACAGCTAGTGAAAATCACCAAGAGTAAGTTATGAAATCAGTTATTGTTGATAATAAAATTATTACCCCATCTAAAATTATTTGTATTGGTCGAAATTATGTTGAGCATATAACTGAGCTTGGTAATGAAATCCCCGATGAAATGGTGGTGTTTAATAAACCTAACTCTGCCATATCAACTGAGCTATTATCATATCATCAAGAGGTATTGCACTATGAAGGAGAGTTGTGTTTTATTATTAAAAAGAATCAACTTTCCGCCGTAGGTTTTGGCCTTGATCTTACTAAGCGAACTTTGCAGAGTAAACTGAAAGCTAAAGGTTTACCTTGGGAGAGAGCTAAAGCATTTAATGGAGCGGCAGTTTTTAGTCAGTTTGTCGCAATCAACCAAGATGACATAAGAGATGGTTTGTCGCTAGAATTGTCTATTAATAATGAACTAATACAAGCCGGAGGTTTTAAATTAATGATGTATAAGCCTGCTGATATTCTGACAGAATTGAAAACCTATACTGAGCTTAATGATGGCGACATTATCATGACAGGTACACCTAAAGGGGTCGGGTTGATAAGTAAAGGTGCATATTTTAAAGGTCGGGTACTTATTGGTAATCAAGAAATAGTCTCAGCAAATTGGACCGCTATTTAACTTAAATGTATTTTTTGAATGATTAGTATATTCATGTAAGGCGCTTTGGGGGCATTAGCGAGTTAGATTTAATACTCTAAATCCATTTAAAACTTACATGATTCAATGTCCGCTTTGGGGATTTTAGAGCTAATTAAATGCAAAAAATTTCGGCACAATCTCAATTGTGAAAAGATATGAGTTTTTATATAAAAACGACAACTTTAGGATATCTGATCTTCCGTTTTCAACTCAAAAGCTAACTTCCTCTTTTGGCTAAAAGAAGTCAAAAGATAATCTTGAATGCTAACGTCCGCTTTAGATTGTGAGCAGTCCTTTTTGAATTAGGGGCTAATGTCTCCTTCACGCCCTGAGTCTTTCAGTCAACTATTTTTAACAATAATAGTGGCGACTCTCTATCTCTGAGTGACTTCAGATATTTCGTTTCACTATAGTTCGTTCTCGACTTCCAGCAACGAAATAAAATCCGGATCCACTTAAACGCTAATGACCTTACCGCCGACTGATGAGAATTCCCCTTCCTTCTTTGTTGGGTGTAATACAAACCTGCCCAATAAGATGAATGAACGGTTTTAGCTGACCATTCTATAAATGATTGTCGAAGGAATGTTGAGCATTGCCAGCGCCAATGTACCCATGATTTTTGTCCGCTTCTGACGGTTACAGGAGCGACGCCAGCGTACATTTGTACTTCTGATGCAGTCGTAAACCGATCTCTATTTTCACCAAAGGCGACGAGTAACCGTGGTGCCATGCAAGGGCCTGCACTCGGTAAAGATTCAAAGAACTCTGCATCTGGTTGTTCATGAAATAACTTGTCTATCTCCTGTCTCTTATACACATCTGACGCTGCCGACGA
>OJBB01000607.1_pt1 | contig 11563 bp, 15 predicted proteins | sample 1590401 | NCBI WGS metagenome assembly OJBB01 (sample SAMN05416789, study PRJEB24817) | seawater metagenome | isolation source: Sea water | place: Canada:Atlantic | collected 2013-07 | reverse complement strand
ATGTCGAAAAAAGATATGTCGAATCGTTCGACTGAATACGCTGTTATGCATTAAAGAGGAAGCATGGAAAGTAAACAAAAAATGGTAATAAGTTGGATTTTATTTTGGACTTTTTTGGTGGTGTTCGTCCTCTTCTGCTTAGGCACTTTAGCAATGTTGTTTCTGGGTTTTGGAGAGGTTCAAGAAACTGAGAGGCCTACGCTGATAAATATTCTTATTGGTGAAATTTCCGTTGGCTTGTTAACCTTATTTTATTCGGTATTTAATCTAAAAAAAAGCGCTGAAAATACAACTGTCGACAACGATGAGTTAAATCGTTTAAAAGCCCTGATGGTTTCAAAGGACAATGAAATTTCAAGCTTAAAGTCAAAGCTAGAAAAAGAAAAAAGTAGAAACTGTCAATACTCTACATTAAGCGAATATAGGGATACTATTAAGGGGCTCTGTTCGCCCTTAACTGACACAAAACTAGAAGACCTGATTAAAAAGCTTGGGCTAGATAATGACAATATGAGCCAAGAACGTCAGAAAGTGTTTGCAGAAATTGGCTTGATGAAAGAGCAGGGAATTCTGGTAAATCATAACCCTCTCGATCCTGATGCGGTTCGCCTAGCAAAAAATGCATAACAAGGCGCTGCTACGGAAAGTTTGCTCGCTGTGACTCGAAAATTTCCGCAGAGCGCGGCGTTATGTGCAAATAGTGAAAGGAGAATAAATTGAGTTCTGATGATCGTGAGCGCACATTGGCTGATGTAGAAAAGACATTCTACGAGGCAATGAGTAAGAACACAGTATTTTCATCCTTAAATCGTTCTGCATCTGCTCTTGAAAAGCTTGCCGATAATACTGAGGCTTTAACTGCGGAGCTTAAGAATGCCAATGAATCTTCTACTAAATTAACCAAAAGCCTAAATTGGTTAACTTTTGCTGCTGTTGCAATCGCGGCTGGCGCATTGGCTCTGGAAGTATATAAACTATGCGCTGCCAGCTAGCACATAACAAACCGCTTAAATACGTTCCGGCCACAAAAGGCGTGGCCTCCACCGGACTCGCTAACGCTCGCCGTTTAGCGGGGCGTTAGCCTTCCGGTCTAATATTTCATATGGATCGTGGTGTGGAGTATGTCGCGTACTTGACCCAGAGCGAGCTAGGCAGGCACGGCACGGCACGGCATCAGACCAGTACGAATCGGCCGAAACAATGCACGGACAACGCGCATACGGAGCCCTTCTTCCATACGCTAAAGACGGAATTGGTTCATCTGCGTAAGTTTGAGAATGATGTTGAAGCGGTGGCCGCGATTGTTGAGTTTGTCGATTTTTATAATCGGGAGCGGTTTCACTCTGGGATTGGGTACCAAAGTCCGGCAAGCTATGTGCGGGCGTTAGGCTAAATGAAGGGTAAGCATGAATATTGAATTATATACTTTCTTTCTCGTTACAACGGTGATGCTTATTTTGGTTCCTGGGCCAGCGGCTATAACGGTGGCGAAACAGGCTGCATCCCATAATTCAAAATTAACTTTTTTAAGTGTTCTTGGCGTAGCAAGCGCAGATGTATTATTTTTTATATTGTCGGCAACAGGCATCGCATCGCTAATAATAGCGTCCAGTTTGGTATTTTCTATCATTAAGTGGTTTGGTATTGCTTATCTTCTTTTCCTGGGTATTTCGGCAATTTTTAGCAAAGCAGGGCCAGTTAACGTTGATGTTCAATTAACCACAATGAATCCTGCGAAAGCTTTTTCAAATGGTCTCGTCATTCAATTAGCTAACCCAAAAGCGTTAATGTATTTTTCAGCCCTATTGCCGCAGTTTGTGGACCCTAAAGAGCCTGTCATTTTACAAATGGTTCTTATGGGGCTCACCTGTTTTATTGCTGATTTAGTGGTTTACAGTCTGTTTGGCCGCATGGGGGCACAATTAGCAAGAAAACGAGTAAAGTCTTGGGTTATAAACCTTATCAATAAAGCAGCGGGTACGGCATTGATTGCCACCGGAATAAAAATGGTAACGTTGGGAAGTACAAAATAGCCGCCATCAAACATTTTCGCGTGAGCCGGGAGTGATGCTTCAGGAGACGTTAAGTGCCATATAGGATGAACGAAAAACAGTTCGACGCCGTCTTGGCGCTTGATGGCTTCGATAGATACGATTACTTCGTTAGCAAGAGCAAGGTCGCCGACTGGGAGCTGCTATGGGGTGTCAAAAGCGATGACGGCTGGCTCGTTCCTGTTGCTTCAGAAGAATTTGACTACTTTCCATTGTGGCCACACCCTGAATACGCGCAGAAAATCGTAGATGAAAACTTCCCTGGCCACCGAGCCACTGAAATCAGTCTCGAAGAGCTACTCGAGCATTGGTTGCCACTATTCGAAAAAAGCCAAGCCAAAGTGGCGGTATTTCCTGACAGAGAATGGACATTTTGGTGTATCGAGCCACAGTCTTTGAAAGAAGAGCTGTTAAATGAAATGGCACGATACCTGTAAAAATAACGAGCAAAGGCCGCACGCGCCCTGGGGGCTTTACCTTGCTACGCTAGGTGGTTTCTGCAGTGTTATGTGTATGAGGCCGGAAGCCCAAAATGTGAAGGGTTGGATCTGTTAGCAGGCAGGAGGTGGCCACATTATTTTTAATGTATGGGTTGCCGTATGGGTTGCTGAGAGTGCTTTTATTTCTTATCTGCGGTTGGGGAAATAAAGGCTATATCCCTATCCCTTGGGTAGGCGCGATAAACTGCTCCTTGAATACTGCCCGGCTGTGCTACTTCAAAGCCCGTGTAGAGTTACACGCCAAACCTCACCGGCTGTTTTTAGCAGCCGGTGAGGTGATTTGTCGCTTTGCCAAATGATCAGGCGGTAGCGGGGCGGTAATGAGGAAGCCGGTCGGCGAACTCTTGAAGTGCATCAATGCCGGATTGGCGGGCGTCATGGCACCACTTTTCTAGTGCTTCTACCATTTCCGTGGAGCTACGGCTGGTCTGTGACCAGATGTCTTGCAGGCGCAAACGGAATTGGTAAATAGCTTCTAGCGTCTCGTTATTTTCCGTGAGCTTTTTGAGGCGTAGCTCTTGATTCGGTTTGATTAGGGTCAAATCCTGATGCAGTAAGGCTTTGGCGCGGGCGTAAAATTCACGGGTGGCGTCACAGGCGCGGGCTTGTTCCTGCTTGAAAACGGGGGTAATCACGGCTTTGCGGTAATGCCGCATAACTTGGAAGCGGTGCTGCATGACGCCGCGTAGGGCGTCCACGTCGATTCCGCGAGCGTTTTTTGCCAGGGTGGGTTTAGGTGCCACTTTCTTCACCTTGGCTAGGCCCACTATTTCGAACAGGCGAATCCAAGCCCAGCCGGCATCGAATTCGAAACGACGCACAGATAACTTGGCGGAGTTTGGATAGGTGTGATGATTGTTATGCAGCTCTTCGCCGCCAATCAGAATGCCCCAAGGCGAAATGTTGCGTGATGCATCGGCGCATTCGAAGTTCCGGTAACCCCAGTAGTGCCCTAGGCCATTGATGATGCCGGCGGCGAACAGTGGAATCCAGATCATTTGTACGGCCCATACGGTAATGCCGATGACGCCAAACAATAGCAGATCAATAACGGCCATTAAGGTAATGCCGGCCATGGGGAACCGAGAATAGACGTTGCGTTCGACCCAATCATCAGGGCAGCCGGCGCCGTATTTTTTCAGGGTTTCTTTATTTTCTGCTTCTTCGCGGTACAGTTCTGCCCCTTCGCTTAGTACCTTGCGGATGCCTTTAACTACCGGGCTGTGGGGGTCTTCTTCAGTCTCGCACTTAGCGTGGTGTTTGCGGTGGATGGCGGTCCACTCTAGGGTGTTCTGGGCGGTGGTGAGCCACAGCCAGAAACGGAAAAAATGTTTGAGCACCGGGTGCATGTCCAGCGCGCGGTGCGCGGAATAGCGGTGCAGGTACACGGTGACACTGACAATGGTCACGTGGGTCATGGCCAAGGTGATTAGCACCAAGGCGCCGAGGCTCGGAGCCAGTAGGCCCTCACTCAAATAATTCAGCATAGATGTCGCACAATAAAAAGATAGAGCCTCTATTGTGCCCTACCGGTGATGGCAGATAGAAGACACGAAGCAGGTCAAATTCGGACTTTACGGTCAATCAGGGGCCCAAAGGGGGCGATGGGCTGATGGCTGGGCGGCCCGCTAGGCGTCGCGCTGTAACAACAGGTGCCCTTGCGGGTTTACCGTCGCGGTCCAGCCCGTTTCCAGCCAGGTGGTGCCCACTGCTTCGTAAATCAGGGCCGGGCCGGTGAGGCGTTGACCTACACCCAGTGTTTCGCGGCTGAACACGGCCACCGCGGTGCGGATACCCGGCAGCGTCGCTTGGCGTTCGGGGTTGGCGGTTTGAGTGTGGCCGTCGGGCAGCGTGGGCGGGGTAGCCAAAGCCTGGCTTTGAATGCGTAGGTTAACCTGCTGTACTGGTAGCCCTAACCGGTGGCCAAAACGTTGCTGGTGAGCCGCATGGAAGCGGCTTACCCGGTCTGCCGGTTCTTCGTGCCAATCAATTTGTAGCACTGAGGACTGGCCTTGATAGCACATATCTACAAATACCCGGTGCTGGATGCGGTCTGCGCTAACGCCTTCCGCGATAAGTTCATTTGAGCCTTGCTGTTGCAGCTGGACGATGAGTGCACGCAGGGAGTCTTCGTCGGCGGATTCTGGCAGCGCCTGCAATATTTCCCGTTTACGGGGGGCATATACCAGCCCTTCGGCAGACAGCACGCCGGCCCGCTGCGGGACAATGGCCCGTGGCATGCCCAGGTTGTCGGCCAGCGCACAGACGTGCAGTCCCCCGGCGCCGCCAAAGCTCATTAGCGCGAAGTCAGCGGGATCGAAGCCCTTCTGGATGGAGATCACCCGCAGGGCTTGGGTCATGTGTTCGTTGGCTAGCGCCAGTACTCCTTCAGCGGTTTGCTGACGTGTCAGGTTGAGGGCTACGGCTAACCGGTCCATGGCCTGCTCAGCGCAAGCCACATCCAGCGTTAGTGAGCCCCCCAGGGCGAAGTCTGGTTGCAGCCGGCCCAGTACTACATTGGCATCGGTTACTGTGACGTGTTGGCCGCCGTTGCCGTAGCACGCGGGGCCGGGATCGGCGCCGGCTGAGTGTGGCCCCACGTGCAGTAGCCCAGCCTCATCCACATAGGCTAGCGAGCCACCTCCGGCACCGATGGTGTGCATGTCTACCATGGGCACGGCCACGGGATAAGGACCGATGCGGCCCTGCTGGGTTAGGCGGATATCCCCGTCGAGCAAGGCAACATCAGTGGAGGTGCCGCCCATGTCGAAAGTCATCAAGTGTGGCTGCTGCAGTTGTTGCCCTAGCCGCTGAGCGGCGGCCAGCCCACCGGCGGGCCCAGACAATAGGAGATTGACGGCTTGGTTCGCGGCTTGTTGGGAAGCAATGGTGCCACCGTGGGATTGCATGATGGCCAATGGAGCGGGGCTGGTGGCCTGCTGTAGGCGTTGCAGGTAATCCGCCACTCGCGGCGCGAGCCAAGCATTTAGCCAGGTGGCCATGCCCCGTTCGTATTCGCCTCGAGTAGGTAAGATTTGGTGCGAGGGGCTCACTGCAAAGCCGGCACTGAGCAGAGCCTGGCTGAGCCGCTGTTCGTGCTCCGGGTTCAGGTAGCTGAACAGCAGGCACAGGGCGATGGACTCCGGAGCGATTTCACGGACCGCCGCCAGTATGATGGCAATATCGTTATCGGTGAGCGCGGTAACGGTGTTACCAGCAGCATCGAGCCGTGCCGGGCAGCCCAGGGTGGGCACCTGGCTCACCGCCGAGGCGTTACTCGCCGGGGTAAGATTATAGAGCTCTGGACGGTTTTGGCGGCCAATGCGGAGGATGTCCTCCAGCCCGTTATTGGTAATCAATAAGGTGCGAGCGCCCTTGCCTTCGAGGGCGGCGTTGGTGGCCACGGTGGTGCCGTGCACAATGGCCAGTTGCCCACTGGCCATTGCATCACTCAGGCCCAGCTCCTGAATGCCTTGCAGGATGGCTTGTTCCGGGGACGCGGGCGTGGACAGCACCTTGTGGATGCGTGGTTCGCCATCGCCTAGCAGAACAAAGTCAGTAAAGGTGCCGCCGGTATCGACGCCGAGCCAGTAAGAGACGGACATAGTAGTGGGCAGTTATCTGTTGAACGGTGACAGCGAAAGACAAAAAAACTGGCAGCAAGGTAACATAGCTAGCGCCAGCGCGCTCTTCGGGACCGCGCAATGAGTTTTTAGCTGTTCAATTGTCCATTATCAATCACGAACTGACTTTCCTATGCCTGAATTACCTGAAGTGGAAACCACCCTGCGTGGCATTCGCCCGCATTTACAGGGGCGGATTTTGAAATCGGTAACGGTGCGCGAACCGCGGTTGCGCTGGCCGGTGAGTGAGGCGATTTATGCGCTGCGTGACTGCCCGGTGGTGGCGTTGCGTCGGCGGGCCAAATATCTGCTGATTGAGCTGGAGCATGGGCAGCTGCTCATTCATCTGGGGATGTCCGGCACTTTGCGGGTGGTGGATATGGACCTGCCATTACGCAAGCACGACCATGTGGATTTGTTGCTCGATAGTGGCAAGGTGCTGCGTTTTAACGACCCGCGCCGCTTTGGCTCTGTGTTGTTCCAGGGCGGTGACCAGCCGCACAGCCTGCTGCAGTCGCTGGGGCCGGAACCGCTCAGCGATAGTTTTAATGGCCAGTGGTTGTTTGCTCGCTCTCGTGGCCGAAAGGTGGCAGTGAAAAGCTTTATTATGGATAACGCCACGGTGGTGGGAGTGGGCAATATTTACGCTCAGGAAAGCCTCTTTATGGCGGGTATCCACCCCTCCCGGGCGGCGGGCCGCATTTCCCTGGCGCGTTATCAGGCACTGGCAGAGGCAATTAAGCGGGTGCTGGCCCAGGCGATTGAGGCGGGCGGCACCACGCTGAAGGATTTCACCCGGGCGGATGGTCAGCCAGGGTATTTTGCTCAGTCCCTCAATGTGTATGGCCGTGCGGGCCAGCCTTGCGTGCAATGCGACGCCATATTGAAGGCGGATCGTCATGGCCAGCGGAGCACGGCTTATTGCCCACAATGCCAGCGGTGAAGGGGAAGGAAATCGATTACCGGATGGGACAGCAAGTGGTGTGGGCGGGAAATGCGTTGCGACGGGGTTGATCAGGCTTTGCTTTTTTGCACTATTGCTGGCCTAAGAACAAGGGTGTAGATTGTGATGCAATTGTCGGAATATTAAAGGCTTAGCTGAAACAATGTCAGCGATACTTTAACTTGAAACGGTGATTTCAGGTTCAACTATAAAAAAACAAGAGGGACCCACCATGAAGCGAGCAAAGCGCCCGGTTGCGGCATCTGTACTCGCCTCCGCCATGCTGTTTGCTGCCATGGTGCCTATTACGGCACAGGCGGCGGAATCTAAGCTGGATCGTCCGGGAGAGATAGCAATGATCGGCGATGCGATTTTTGCGCGTCCGTTGCTGTTGGCTTCCACGGTGGTGGGCGCGGGCCTGTACGTGGTTACGCTGCCGTTCAGCCTGCTGGGGGGGAACCCAGGGGAGGCGGCGGAAGTGCTGGTGATGAACCCTGGAAAGAATACTTTCGTCCGTTGTTTGGGCTGTACGCCGGCTCAGCACGAAAGCCTGAAAGCGGAAAAAGAGATGCGCAACAACGCCAAGCAGGAGCAGGGCGCGGTGGCCAACGCTCAGTAGTTTCCTGCCCATTGCCGATGTTCGTATCGCGAAAGGCTAAGGCCTGGGCTATGCTAGAGCCTTAAGCTAGTGCCTTAAAGCAAAAGCCCCGTAGCACGGGGCTTTTTTGTGGCTGATGGGCCCGTTGTTGTTTGGGCTCAGGCGCTGCCAAGTGTCAGGCTGCTGCCTTTTTCCCTACATACGTCAGCGAACAGGTAGTCGCAGAGGTAAGCCACTTTGCTGTTTAGTGCGGCGTCGTCAAAGGGCTGGTCGTCAAGTGGCTGCCACTGCATGGCACTGAGGTGCAGCTGGACGTTACGCAATAGTAGACGGTGTGGGTCTTTAAGGTCGTACATATCCAGGATGCCGTCGGCGTGGATCAGGGTATGCATGCCCATGGACATGGACCACTGGCCGATGCTGAACGTGAGCGGATCTTGGCCGTGGTCTTCCAGTTCGTTGCTGGCAATGGCATCACGAACGACCTGCTCTACCATTCTGCCGATGGGCTGGGTGGCGGCCAGGAACTGTTCGCGGCGGCTAGCTGACGACGCCAACCAGACCACTTCTGTCATGATGTATTGTTCGAGCCGGAAATGTTCGGGGTAATGCTGAGCAAACAGTGAGTACGCTACGGCAAACCCCATCATTTTATCGCGGTTGGAAAGGTCGGAATGGGCAACTTTCTCGAAGTAGGCCCGTCGCGTGGTGGTTAGCTCGGTGCAGACGGCAATGAGCAGATCTTCTTTGGACGCGAAGTGATGGTAAAGCGTGCCGGTGGCAAAATTACAGCTGCGGGCAATGGCCGCCATCTGTACCCCCAGCAGGCCTTTATCGCACAGCTGTTGCCGGGTTGCTTCAATAAAAAGCTGTTCTCTTTCTGCCAGCGCTTGTTCGCGCCCGCTGCGTGCTTTTTGTCATAGTCATTGTCTTGTGTTATCCCACCATTCAGTTTGAATAGCCTTGCTATAGGGTTCAAGCGCTTTTCTCAGCGTACAGGCAGGCGCGCTGTTTATAAAAGCACAGCGGCTAACTTTTCCAGCAATCCGTTTAGGTGGCGTAAGCCATTATCGGTACAGGCCAGCCGTTGGTCTGTGAGGGTCAGCAATCCCTGCTGTTCGAATGGCGTTAATTGGTGCCGCCACTGTGCAACAGGCTCTCCGGTCGCGTCTTCCAGTGTTTGCCAGCAGAGGCCATGGGTTAAGCGTAGGCCATTGAGCAGGGCTTCGAACAGACGGTCTTCGCGGGCAATGGGCTGGTGCTGGCGGCGAGCATGGGCCGCGTCTGCCAGGTAGTCTTCGGGTTTTCGGGTTTTCTGGTAGCGATGCACGTCACCCTGGGCGGCGGCAGTGATTTTGCCGTGGGCGCCGGCCCCGATGCCGAGATAGTCACCGAACTGCCAGTAATTGAGGTTATGTCGGCAGGGGCGCCCAGGTTGCGCGAAGGCGGAGATTTCATAACGCAGGTAGCCGTGCTCTGCCAGTAAGGCGAAGCCTGCCTGCTCGGTGTCAGCCATGGTGTCGCTGTCTGGTTGAACCGGTGGCGAGCGGTAGAAAACGGTGTTGGGCTCGATGGTGAGTTCGTACCAGCTTAGGTGAGTGGGCTGCAGTGCGATGGCCTGTTGTAGGTCGTCTAGGGCCTGTGCATGGGTCTGGCCGGGCAGCGCATGCATGATATCCAGATTGAAATTGTCGAAGCCGGCCTCCCGCGCTTGGTGAGCGGCGTTAATGGCGGCGCTGGCATTGTGGATGCGCCCCAATGCTTGCAAATGGGCATTGTTGAAGCTCTGGGCACCGATGGATAGGCGGTTGATGCCTGCCTCACGAAAGCCTTGGAAGCGGCCATTTTCCAGGGTGCCGGGGTTGGCCTCGAGGGTGATTTCCACGTTTGGGTGCAGGGCCAGCCTTTGCCGAATGCCGTGGAAAAGCTGCTGGTAAAAATCAGCGGATAGAAGGCTTGGTGTGCCCCCGCCGATGAACACGGTTTCTACCGTGCGCTCGCCGATCAGGGGCAGGTCCTGTTCTAGGTCGGTGAGCAGGGCTTGCAGGTAGGCCGCCTCAGGAATCTCGCCGCGCTCATGGGAGTTAAAGTCGCAATAGGGGCATTTGCGCACACACCAAGGGGTGTGGATGTAGAGTGAGAGGGGCGGGTTTTTGAGGGGCATAAAAAGCAGGCGGCCAGAGAATGAGTAGGCCATGTTAGCAATTAAATGGATAATGGCGCGCGGCTAAGTGATAACGAAACGAGACTATCGTATTCGTGCTGTTAATCATGCTCCATTTTTTAGTGATCGATGGGATTTTATTGTGCATATTTGGGTCGATGCAGACGCTTGTCCACGCCCGGTGAAAGAGGTGTTATTTCGCGCTGCGCAACGAGCGCAAATTCCTTGCACGCTGGTGGCTAACCAGCATATAGCGGTACCGCGTACGCCGTTAATCCGCTCTATTCAGGTCGGGCAGGGTTTTGATGTGGCGGATAACGAAATCGTGCAGCGCTGTGAGCCGGGGGATTTGGTAGTCACGCAGGATATTCCACTGGCGGCCGAAGTTGTGGAAAAGGGTGCAGAGGCGGTAACGCCCCGAGGTCACTGGTTGGATAAGGATACTGTGCGTGAGCGCCTGAATATGCGTGATTTCATGGAGGAAATGCGGTCCGCTGGGATGCAAACCGGTGGCCCGGCAAGCTATTCAAACCAGGACAAGGGGCGCTTTGCCAATGCGCTGGACCGCTGGTTAGCCAGGGCGCAGAAGTAACCCATTATCCGAGCTGAGATCACCGCCGCTGTCGCCCACACCTTTTCCGGTCCTGCATAACGTTTGCTAGCATGGGCCTGAATGAGCCCGGAGAACGCTAACGGCTCGCGGTATTTACTCTTTCAGCGCCTTGATTAAGGTGGCCATAGCTTTGCCCCGGTGGCTGATGGCGTTTTTCTCATCCGCGGGTAATTGTGCGGCGGTGCAGCCTTTTTCTTCCACGAAAAAGTGTGGATCATAGCCAAAGCCTTGGTCACCTTGGGGCTCCAGCACAATGCGTCCGTTCCAGCTACCTTGGCAGATTAGTGGGGTGGCGTCGTCTTCGTGGCGCATCAGAACAAGCAGTGCCACGTAGCGGGCCTGGCGCGCGTCTTCTGGGATTTCCGCTAGCATTTCTACCAGCAGAGCATTGTTCTTGGCGTCAGTGGCACCGACCCCAGAAAAGCGTGCTGAAAAAATGCCAGGGCTACCGTTCAGGGCGCTGACCTCCAGTCCGGAATCATCGGCGATGGCGGGTAGCCCGGTGTGCTTGCAGGCATTGCGAGCTTTGATAATGGCGTTTTCCACAAAGGTACTGCCGGTTTCATCGGCTTCCGGTACGCAAAATTCACTCTGGGCAACGACTTCAATGTTGAGTGGTGCCAATAGGCGCTGCATTTCAGCGAGTTTTTTTGCGTTGCCGGAGGCGAGAACGAGTTTTTCCATTGGGGGTTCCTGACGTCGGTTAGGTGCGTGCTACAAGCGGCAATATGAGAAGCGTTGTATTAAACGCTTCAACTCTTCGTCGCGCCGGCGAGTAGCAAAAATCAAATATTCTGAAGGTTACGAGAACCCGACTTTTCCCCGTCCAGCGTGTATCGCTTTATCCCTTCACCCGGTAAATGGCGATTTCGCCGAACAGGTTGGGCCACCATTTGCTGAGCACGCTGGTGCGGTGATTACGGTTAATGACCTGGCGTTCAAGGATCCGAATGCCTTGTTTTCGGCAGTGGGTTTCAAAATCCCGCACGGTGCACAGGTGGATGTTCGGGGTGTTGTACCACTGTCTCTTATACACATCTGACGCTGCCGACGATCTACTCTGTGTAGATC
>OJBB01000606.1_pt1 | contig 11565 bp, 8 predicted proteins | sample 1590401 | NCBI WGS metagenome assembly OJBB01 (sample SAMN05416789, study PRJEB24817) | seawater metagenome | isolation source: Sea water | place: Canada:Atlantic | collected 2013-07 | reverse complement strand
ATCTACACAGAGTAGATCGTCGGCAGCGTCAGATGTGTATAAGAGACAGACCTAAACTCGGTTTTTCGGCAATATAGAGTTTCAAGCCATATCCAAGTGTTAGTGATTAACAACAAAGGCTTAAGTATAGTGCGTTTACTGGTTTTATGTACAGCTTTATCGGTTAGCTTTGACTAGGTAAGGAAAGTACACATGATGCTTAAAGTTTCGCAATAAAAAAACCGCTCTTAAAGAGCGGCTTGAATCTTAGCTGCAGCTAAATATTAGCTGCTTAAACAGTAACTATTAAAACTCGTAACGGGCAACAAATGATACATAACGTTCTGTTTGACGATCAGTAATACTTCCGTAATCAGCATTTTTAACTAAGTTTCCGTCATCATTTAGGGAGGTTCTGGTTTCATTAATATTGGTCGCTGAATCGCTATCAAATACGTTATAAACGGTCGCTTTGAATGATAAATCACCATCCATTACTTCGGTAATATAAGTTAATGATAAATCGACATTAGTAACCCAATCAAGATTACCTTTTGAACCACGTTTAGCTGGTTGTTCGTTTTCATCGTAAAAGCTCTCATGACCAGAATTGCCATAACATGCTTCCCATACATTACCCGCAGCACAACTATCTACGCCAGTTGGGTGACGTCCAAGATAACTTTGCGGACGACCAGAACTAATACTCGAAACGAAACCAAAAATTATGTTTTCAGTGATGTCGTAACTACCGTTAAATTTGAATACATGGGTGTGATCATTTGGTAACAGACCATAGCCGTGGTCCATAACATCTCCGTAATCGTACGAAGTTGTCCAACCTGGATCTGCTTGGTTATTATCCGTTTTAACTAGACCTTCGGTATTACCCCAGTTTTTAGAGTAAGTGTAAGAAGAGTTAATGCGGAAGCTATCCGTGATCGAACCATCAAAGGTGAATTCCATAGCAGCATAATGACGTTCCATCTTAGGTAACATCATTTCCTCAGCAGATAAAGTTACTGCTTCAAGGCCATTATCAGGATTACCATCAAAATCTTGTTCAATGGTTAAGCTTTCGCCTGGGTTGTGTAAGAACCATGTACCACCGACATCATTATAACCAAGTTGAGCCAATTTCTTATTCAACGGTGATTGGATATCACTATCTTCTACACCACGGCCAAGTTCACGCCAAATAACGCGTGTACCAAAAGTCATGGTATCAAAGACTTCTTGCTGAAAGCCTAGGGTGACTTCATCTGAGTACATTGGCTCTAATGTGGTAGAAGCAATACCACCAGCGGCTAAGTTGGTGCTGTCTTGACGAATATCTGTCTCACGATATGCGGAGCCATGGCTCGGAGAACCGTCAGTCAGTAAAGCTGGGTAACCATTGCTGTCTAGTTGGTCTGTGCGGTAATAATCACGTACGTCAGTTGCTGAACTACCTTGAGTAATGTTCATGTTTGCTGATACTGGCTGAAAGAAACGGCCATAAGTAGCATAAACTTTTGAACTACCATCACCAGATAAGTCATAAATGGCTTGTAATCGTGGTGCTATTTGATTATCAAAATCAACATAAGCTTCACCACTGTTCATGGTATTTTCAGATTGGGTATAACGCACACCCATGTTTAAGACCAAATTGTCTGTCGCTTGCCATGAGTCGTTTACATAAAAGGCTAATTGACTAACATCAGAATCGGTAAATCTATTACGGACACGTTTTTCGATATAGGTATCGCCTGCTGGCGCACCAGAAACACTGCCATCGCCGGCAGTATATACTGTCCACCAAGCAGCAGCGTCACCTTCACCATTAGGAAACTCTAAATAATCAACAGCGACATTGGTATAATCAACACCAAAACTAATCGCATGTTCTTCTAGATCTAAGCTGAAGTCTATACGTGCTTGATCACGGGTGTATTCTTCGTTTTTCAAGGTGCTGTCTGTGTCGTTACTTAATTTAACCCAGCCGTCAGTTGCATCCCATACACTGGGCGCTGTTGAACCCGGAATAGTATTAACCTCTTCAACTACGCGACCAACTACCGCGTTTACACTCAAGTTATCCGTTAAGTAACCGTTATAGTTAATGCTATATAATTGTCCGCCATCTTCGCCCGGTGAGTCAACGCCAAGCTTGTCGCCAACGGTATTGGCTTGTGAGTCATAGGCGTAATTTTTCTTGGTCCATGTGCGTTTATTATTCATCGCCATAAAGCCAAAAGAGTGATTTTCGTTAACAAACCAATCTGCTTTGGCAAACCAGCGGTCTGATTCACGCACACGGTCTGTTGTTACGGTTTGTGTTGAGTAAGTTTCATCTTCTTTACGTGGCTCATATAAGCCATAGAAGAATAGTGAATCTTCGATAATTGCACCACTTACCCAAAGTCTTGCTTCGGTAAATTGGTAGCTATCTTGTCCTGTAGCTCCATCACTAGAAACATTGCCGTTGGCAAGATAAACAGTGTCTTGGCTTGCGCGCATTGAAGAGGGGTCAATACGAATTTGTCCGCCAAATTTAAATTCATTATCACCAGACTTTGATACGGCATTAACAATACCGCCTAAAGCACCACCAAACTCAGGGCTTACTCCACCTGTTTTCACTTGTGTCTGTGAAATAGCTTCCCATGGCAGGGATAGCGCGCCTAAACCTGTTTTAATATTAGTGATATTCAGACCGTTTAAGTAATAGGCGTTTTCCGCAGAAGATGAACCACCAAAACTAGATGCCCCTTTAAAATTTGAGCCACCTGCAGAAGAGGTACCTGGTGCTAACAAAGCGATATTTTCAAAGCCATTATCTACTGGCATTCTATCAAGCTCTTCTTGATTGAAGGTAACGCCTGAGGTTGAAGACGCTAAATCTACGCGACGAATACTACTACCAAGAATATCAATGCGTTCAATCTCTTGCGCTGTCGCCGAGCTTGACAGTAATTGACTATCAATAATAACAGGTTGACCAATTCTCAAGCTGATATTTGGCTCTTCTGCGCCGTTGAAGCCATCTTTTGTGATGGTAATATTATAGTCACCAACTGGAACATTACGCAGTGAGTAATTACCCTTGTCGTTGGTTTGAACTGTAAATACCAGCCCTTTGGTTTTATGTTTTAGGGTGATGGTGGCATTGCTAATAACAACGCCTTCATTACTAATTATATGACCTTTAACCGTACCTGTGTCGATAGCCAATGCGCTAGGAACAGAAAGCATTAGTGCGGTACCTACGGCAATAGCAGCGAGAGATCTACGTGCCTTTAAGTTTGATGTAATCATTTGGTTTTACCTATTTTATTGTTGTTTTATATTATTATTGTTTTGTTGTGTCCTTTAAGCTGACTTAGCTTCCCTTGTAATTTCACCAGTCAGCAGCGGGGTTTCTTAAGCAAATAACCCTGAAAGACGGGCACACTTATATATGTTATATTGTATATTATCTACAATTATTTGATGTGTGATCATTATAAATTGAATAAAAAACAAACAAAAAAACAAGTTTTTGCAACGAGAGTTCAGTAAAAATAGCTGTTGTAGGCGAGGTGAAAGCTCACGGTATAAAATAAATACAGCTTAAGAATATAATGCTATTAGCTTATAATTATTTTGAATATAATGCCGTTTTCAATTGGTTATCAAAATAAAATACAGTTTGGACCGGGTACTGAAGGTTGTTTATTGAAGGTTCTCTGTTGGAGATAGCTGGGTATGGCAAGGTAAGAAATGAAAGTTGTTAAGATTTTCCTTACTTTGATTAAATCTTTTGAGTCATTCTAGTTATTCAGTACCATGGCGCTGTGAAGGTGGTATGTACTGTTAAAGAGAATATTAATGCCTACGCTTGAAAGTCAGTACTAGAATGGTGCCAATTAATATGGTAATTGAAGCGAATATGACACGTAATGTAATGACTTCATTTAGTAGTAGAGCCCCAGCTAAAGTGACTAATAGCGGAACACTTAATTGCACAATCGCGGCTTGAGTGGCTTTAAGCTCAGGCAAAACACTATACCAAATAATATACCCGATACCAGAAGTGACAATACCGGATAGCAATGCATAAATAACACCAGTGTTTGCTAAGTCGATAGTGTTGTTTGTAAACAGGTAAACTATGAGCCATAACAGTGTTGCCATAGGGGCAGCTTTTATGAAGTTACCGGCAGTGCTAGCTGCAGGACTACTTGCTCCTCTGCCTTGTAGCGTGTAAATACTCCAAGCGATCCCTGAGATACACATCAAAAATGCTCCCATAAAGGAAGGTGCACTTATACCCGGTAGCATCAAAATGACTAGCCCAACAATTGCTAAAACAAAGCCGACTAGCTGTATTACGTTCAGTCGTTCTCCTTCACGGTAACCTGCAACGGTCATGGTAATTTGTACTGATCCAAAGAGTAATAGGGCACCTGTGCCAGCTGCAATCAATCCGTAACCATAGGTAAAACTGACGGCATAAATAAACAAAGCAAAAGCAGCAAACCATGTCCCCCCTTGTGCTATTTTTTTATCTTTTTTGATCGCTAAAAATAACCACAAGAAGAGTGCTCCTGAGACAACTCGAAGCATAATGAAGCTAGCTTCATCAATAGCCGTTTTTTCTAAAGCAAAACGAGTGATGAGCGAATTAGCAGCAAAGGCTGATAGTGATAGTAAAGTGATTAAAATGATGCGAAGCCGAGTCATATTTTGCCTTATCTTTGTTTAGGAAAACTATAATAGGAGGAGAAGTGACTCGATTTTGTACTTTAGGAAGAGCAGGAACATATCAGGTGTTAGCTTGCCATTTTAGCAAGCTAACACCTTACTAGATAAGATTAAACCATATCATCAAAAGGGTTTTTGCTAGGTAGTGCGATGCTATTTTTGAATTCAGTGAAGCGTAAACTATCGTTAGTTAATTCAATATTGGCTTCATCGATCAGACCTTCACCAAATTTGTAAATTAAATCAAACTGACCATCATTAGCGTTATCACGATACACTTGCTGGGCTTGTTCTACTTCAATTAACTTCTGTTGGTAAGTTGCCATTGCCTCTGCACCATAACGTTTCTCCATCATTGATAAACTTACTTTTGGAGAAAAAACAGTCGCGGTTGCATTATTACCACCAAAGCCTTTTGAATTGATAAAAGCGATATCCATATCAGGGCAGTGCCAATGATCAGTAGCAATATTAAGGTGTTCGTTATGAACGTCTTCAGCAACTTCATCAATAGTGGTAATACCGGGCATAATATTATCGCTAAAAATGCCTAATGCCATCGCCATTTGATCGCCACTAGCAGGACCTAAGGTGTGACCAATATACGCTTTAGGTGCTGCAACAGGCCAATTTTCAATGTTAAAACACTCTGCAACTTTATGATAAATTAATGACTCAGTAACGCGATTTTGTGGAGTACTTGAACCGTGCGCCAAAATAAAGCTACGCTCTTGCAACGCTTCTTTACCTAAAACTTGCTCTGCTAAAGCAACCGATTTGGCCATGGTAATATAGTTACCAGGACCTGGTGCGGTAATTGATTTTTTATAACCATCAGCATTAATGAATACGTCGGCAACAGAGCCGAGTACTTTTGCGCCCATCTCTAAGGCAAGCGCATCATCCATCAAGACAACAAACTGTGCGCCTTCACCCATAGTAAAACCACAGTTCTGACCAAATGGACGGCTAGTTCGGCGATGATCAGCAGTATCAGTACCATCAAGTTTTTTTAGCCCTTCTTCATTGGCTAATGCACTCATGTTGCCAAAGCCTTCAATCATCTCTGGCGTAATAGGCGCTTCACTACTACCAACAATAGCAATACGCGTACGGCCAGCGGCCATATCATGTGTTGCGGCGCGTAGGTTATACAAAAATGTTGCACAAGCACCCGAGCTAGTAAATGTAGTACCAACATTGCCAGTAACATAAGCATTGATAAAATCGGTAGACATAGTATTAAGTCCCAGCGCTAATTGCTTAGAGCTGACACGAGAACCGGTTAAACGGCTTTTAACTAAGCCACCAAAGCCTTCATCATGCATTTGTCCTGCTATTGAAGCTGAGTAGGTACCAACTTCATCGGGACTAATTTTATCTAGAATAGCATCCCATTCTAATCCGGTAGAGCGAATAGCATCTGTCGCCGCAAAGATTGTTACTTGCAAACCGCGCGGATGGTTTCGACTTTTGTAAAGCTCAGTAGGATCGAATCCTGTAGGAAATTGACCCGCGGCTTTAATCGGATTATCACGGTACGAATCGTGAGTAATTGTTAGTTGCTCAGGAATTTCGACAGAAACTCTACCTGCACCTAAGTCAGTAACTAACCATGAACTTGGTACCGGTTGAGGTAATTCTTTAGCACGTAATTCAAACGCTATAGGCTTATCTGTAGGTGTGACATTCATTTTTTGATGCCAGTGAGTCGCATCAGGATCAAAATGGTTTTTTTCAATTTTACGAATTAGGGTACCAGCAAGAATTTTTTGCCCAAACTTGCTTTCGATCTCTTCAGCTAAAACAAGGTTACCGTCACCATCAACTAAAGCACCATCTTTTTTTGTGACAATTTTCATTAAGCTTGCTAATCCGACAAATGTTTCTTGGCGTGCTTGAGCAGTTAATTTATCGATTACTATACGTCGGAAGCCTTGATGAAATGAGGTACGGCCTGAAGCATTAATACCGCCCATGCCAATAATTAAAGGTAAACGTGTCATGTAATAATCCACTTAAAGAATTTGAATAAATGCAAAATAGTCGTATTGCGTTTGATAGTGTCTATTCTAATGACTCCTCAAAATAATAATAAGCCAAAATGGCCTTGTAGTATGCAATAATGGCCAAAAATAACGAAAAGGAAAGGGATGATGCCTAATAAGCGGATAAAAATAGATTATCTAACAAATAAGTTAACGGTAAATTTAGTTATTTATCCGCATGTATTAGCCACGGGAGTTACTTTACCCATAGAGATGTTACTCGCTGGTGAGGCTTTTGCTAGGCGTTATGATAAATCAGTATTAAAACTAGACACGCAATTTTTAAGTGAGTCGTCAGTTAAAATAAAGTCACGTGCAGGCATTACCATGGTTGCCGATATCACTCTTGATAGTGAATTATTAGTTAAATCAACCCCACCTGATATTATTATTGTGCCCAGTTTGTGGCGTAATCCTCGCCCCGTACTTAAAAGTCATGAAAAATTAATTGCTTGGTTAAAGCATTGCTGGCAGCAAGGAAGTACTTTAATTGGTGTTGGCACTGGGGTGTGCTTTTTGGCAGAGTCAGGTTTATTAGATAATCACTCAGCAACCACGCATTGGCATTATGTTGAGCAATTTAAGCGAGACTATCCACAAGTTGATTTAAAGCCCGATTTCTTTATTACTCAATCTGAACGTATTTATTGTGCAGCTAGCTTAAATGCATTGGCAGATATTATTGTTCACCTAATCGCTCAGCATTACGGTAAAGAAGCGGCACAAAATGTAGAACGAAATTTCTCCCATGAAATACGCAAGCCTTATGAGGAACAACGTTATTTGGAGGGATCGGGTGATAGGCATGCGGATGAATTGATTGCTGAAATTCAATTTTGGCTACGGACAAATTTAAATACTGAATTAACCCTGACAGAAATTGCTAAGCAATTTGGTATGAGTCAACGCTCATTTACCCGCCGGTTCAAAGCGGCAACGGGCGTTCGTGCGACACAATACTGGCAGCAGTTAAGAATAGAAACAGCAAAAGAACTATTGGCATCAAGTAATTTAACTATTCAAGAAATAGCAGATCAGGTGGGTTATCAAGATCAAGGACATTTAACTCGATTATTTAAGAAAGACTTACATTTAACGCCGAAAGCTTATCGCGCTATGGTAAGGAAAAAACTGTTCAGTTAAAGTGAGCATATCAAACAGTAAGGTCTGCCCATGAATTTGAACTATAAATTGAAATTTTATGTTACTGAATGATAAGTCACTTTATTTTTTCCATGGGACTTCGCTTCATAAAGTAAATTATCAACTCGCTTAGCTATAGAGTTGGGACCATCACCAGTAGTTACTTCACAAATACCTAAACTGATGGTGATATTAATATCGGTAAGAATAGTATTAAAAGCCACAATTTTTCTTAATTTTTCGGCTAACTGAATCGCATCAACTTTAGTTTTTGACTCTGATAAAATGGCAAATTCTTCACCGCCAATTCTAAATAGGTGGTCAGTTTCTCGAATATTTTTCTCGATAAGCGCACCAAAACTCCGTAATACCGTATCGCCAACATCATGACCAAAGTTGTCATTAATATTTTTAAAATCATCAATATCTATGCTGATAATTGAGAAAGGGGTTTGGTAACGCTCAAAAACAGCGAGTAAAGATTTAATTTTAAGATTATATGCTTTTCTGTTTTTTATCTGTGTAAGTTCATCCAATAATGTTTGTTGCTTTAATTGTTGGTTGGCTTTCTCTAACGAAGTGATATCACGACTAATGCCTAAAATTCCGGTGTTAATATCATCATAAACAAAAGGAATTTTTTTGGTTAACAGATAAACTTTGTTGTTATTAGGATAGACAACCCATTCTTCATTGGATCTGACACTACCTTCAGCTAGCATGAGTTTGTCGTGCTTTCTGAATAGGCAAGCCAAGTCATGATCAAATATTTCAAAATCATCCTTGCCTATAAGGTCCTCAGCTTTTTTGCCGACAAAGTTGAGGAAAGCAGTATTACAGCCAATATATCTGAAGTGTTTATCTTTATAAAAAATCAAATCATCAATGAGATCAATGACGGAGTTAAGTAGTAGGTTATTGTCTAAATACTTCGTAGAACTTTCCTTGAGCTAACTCGTTTACTTGGTGATATGGTAACAATAAGCAGAGGGAGAAGAGTTTTACCTACCTAATATAGTCATAAAGCTACTCTTAAAGCAAAAGAAACAGCTAATACCTTTCGGGCTGATGTAGCGCTAACTTGGTCAATAAGTTAATCCGTTTAGTATAATACTTGTCACAAGCTATCAGCTACGGCAAAATAACAGTACTAACATTATTATTTGAGAAATACATGAGCGAAAAACTATCAACTGCACTCTCTATAGCCGAGAAACAAATTAGCCAAATGCTGGTCATGCAAGATGCGATGAACAGTCGTGTTAGTGACACTTGGCGTGAAAATGGCTATGAATGGTATCGTGCAATTTGGGTAGAATGTGCTGAGATGTTAGACCATCATGGTTGGAAATGGTGGAAACACCAAGAAATTGACATCGCTCAAGTGCAATTAGAACTCGTTGATATTTTTCACTTTGGTTTGAGTTTACGTTTAATGTCTGGTGATAGTGCCGAATTAATTGCCAGTGAACTTTCAAAAGAATTACACCAAGGTACGGCAGAAAGTGACTTTAAAATAGCGCTAGAAAACTTAGCATCGGCTGCTGTTACAAGTAGAGCTTTTGATGCCAAAGCTTTAGCTGACTGCATGTCGTTAATGAATATGGATCTAGATGAATTATTCAGACAATATGTAGGTAAAAATACACTAAACTTTTTCCGCCAAGACCACGGTTATAAAGAGGGTAGTTATATTAAAGAGTGGCACGGTGAAGAAGATAATGAAGTATTAGCAAAGCTAGTTACTACTTTAGATACTGGTGCAGAAGATTTTCAGCAGCAATTATACCAAGCGTTAGAAGAAAAATACCCTGCCTAAATTAATACTACTATATAGGTGCAGTATTTGACGCTGCATCTATTTCTTAAATAAGTATTATTCAAAATCATATCTTAATAAACCTTTCTAAACATCAATCTTCGGCACAAATTTTGCTTAATCAAGGTTAAGTAGTACGTTTATTCTCTAATAGAGAGAAAGCGTCAAGAATTTGAATCGCTGGAGAAATGTATGGAACTGATATTATTTACCTTGATTACCTTAGTGGTAATTGTTGCCGTGTTAGCAAGTCGTTTAAATGACAATAGCTTTCCTTTTCCTTTTGATAGTAAAAAAGCAATTTTTACACCCGCAGAAAAAAACTTCCAAAATCTTGTTGAACAAGCATTAGGTGCGAAATACCGTGTGCTGAATCGCGTCAGGCTCAGTGATGTGGTAACGATACGCAATGGAGTCTCAAGTCGAGCCAGTCAAACGGCAGCAAAAAGTGCTGAAACCAAATACTTAGATTTTGTTATTTGTGATCGTAGCACTATGAAACTACTTGGCGCGATTGATTTAGTCGATACGCAGGGCCGAGGTTATAAAATTAAAAAAGACTGGTTTGTGAGTGGTAGTTTAGAAGCCGCTTCAATTCCACACCTTCGTATTAAAGTAAAAGCCAATTACACATTAGAAGAAATTAGATCTTGTATCCATACTCGCCTCCTGGGTAAATCGGCGGCTAACTTTGCACCTGAACCGAAAATAAAGGGTCGTATCATCCCGGCTCCTATGGTGAGAGCACGAAATAAATCAGTTGGCGCTTTAACAGCGGCAGCGGCTAGAGCACAAGTTGATCAACAAACGCCAATAATGCCACAAATGTCAGCAGGACAATTAGGTGGAATGCCAGCTTCCTCCTTATCACACTAAGCATTGCATTTAATTAAGGGATAACACGGCTATATATAGTAAGAAATATAGCCAAAAATATGTCCTAACAAAGAAAAATAAAGAGATCCGACATTTAACAGTGTCGGATTTTTTACTTTAACCACCAGTAACAAGCCGTTGAGCAGCAAAAACGACCTTCCTTTGAATGAAAAACCATCAAACAAACAATAAAGATGAAAAAAGTGCAAAATATTTGAATTTAGCTATTGCAAGGCGTAAAACATTACACTAGAATTCGCACCACTTAATGTAGTGCCGACTTAGCTCAGTTGGTAGAGCAACTGACTTGTAATCAGTAGGTCGCCAGTTCGATTCCGGCAGTCGGCACCATTAATACTTATTAAAGCATTGGCTTTGATAGGGTACCTTGGAAAAGGTATAGGCTTAAGTGGAGGGGTTCCCGAGTGGCCAAAGGGATCAGACTGTAAATCTGACGGCTCAGCCTTCGGTGGTTCGAATCCACCTCCCTCCACCATATTTCGATTTATACTTATTGAAAAATAAGATAAATCAAAAAGCAGAGATAATCTGATAGAAAAGCGGGTGTCGTATACTGGCTATTACCTCAGCCTTCCAAGCTGATGAAGCGGGTTCGATTCCCGCCACCCGCTCCAATCTTTATATATGAATGCTGATATGGCTCAGTTGGTAGAGCGCACCCTTGGTAAGGGTGAGGTCGGCAGTTCGAATCTGCCTATCAGCACCATTCCTAGATTAATCTATCCTTATCTCAAATTAAATCGCAAACTTAAACAGTAAATTATTACTATACCCAGAGGTATTTTAAAATGGCTAAAGAAAAATTTGAACGTAATAAACCACATGTAAACGTTGGTACTATTGGACACGTTGATCACGGTAAAACAACTTTAACAGCCGCTATCTCTGCGGTATTAACTAAAGTTCACGGTGGTGAAGTTAAAGATTTCGCACAAATCGATAACGCTCCTG
>OJBB01000599.1_pt1 | contig 11613 bp, 7 predicted proteins | sample 1590401 | NCBI WGS metagenome assembly OJBB01 (sample SAMN05416789, study PRJEB24817) | seawater metagenome | isolation source: Sea water | place: Canada:Atlantic | collected 2013-07 | reverse complement strand
CGAGATTCGCCTTAGTCTCGTGGGCTCGGAGATGTGTATAAGAGACAGATATATATAAGTGTCAGGAATCTTCGTGGTACATAATATTAGCAATAATATATATCCATAAAATTCATACTATTACGTAAAAATTAAAACTTGACGCCTTCTTTTTTACTACTAGAATTTAGTAAACAACTAAGGTTTATTTTTATGAAAAGATCACAAAAATTCACTCAACATTCAGTAGATAACAAGGTAAAAAAGTGGGAATTGTTAACTTCTAAACTGAACACCCATATTCCTTACATTAAGACTCAAGATATAAAATCTAAGGGGTCTAAAAATCGATCTCCAGATTTCGAGAATCCAGGGAAAGACCGTGACTTTTTGTCGATTAATGAATCACTATTCTACCTTCATCTACTTTTTGATAAACGCATAACCTGGATAAAAGAACAATATCCACTGTTACCAGTTAATCGAGCACAATATTTTGCAGGTCAGCTAGGTTTTAGATACCCAACTTACCCATATTCAAATTCTGTACCTGTGGTTATGACGAGTGATTTTTATTGTGGAACTATCTTTGGCGGAGAAGTTGTTTATTCAATTAAGAGCATCAAAGAAATTGAAAATACTAATGAGCGCAAACGCATAAATACAGAGAATAAACAAAAGATTGAACAAACATTTTGGCGTGCAAAAGGTGTTAAATGGCATTTGATACTGGATACACAAATTAAAACTGTTTTTGCAAGCAACTTGGAAATGCTTGCTCCAAGTATTCAATTAAAAGACCCGTTGCAATGGATTTTTCCGCGTTGGTTTGAAATAACGTTTAATGCACTCCCTCAATTTATTTATGAAAAGTGCGCTGATTTTATTACTCATACTGCTAAAGCTACAGATTTGAGCTTTGAACAAGCCAATGCTTGTTTTCATCATGCGTTATGGCATCAAAAAATATCAGCAAACCTACATATACCCTTAAATTATGCGAAAACATTGAATGAATTGGGAGTGGCTGCTCTTGTTGATTAGCACCGTACAAGAGCCTGGTGAAAGTAATTCACCTGAATTCACTCTGGATACTATGTTATTTCCTAATCCATCGGATGAGAATTGTCCAATTGACGAACCTCATATCATTATTTTTGCGGATGATGAATCCAACAAAGTATATGCAATGAATATGGTCAAGGATATTAAACCAAAGCTGCTTTCCTATGCTGAATTGCAGAGCTTTATCGAGGAACGTACTGTATTAAAAGGTAAGTTTGTCACCCCCCAATATATGAAAGTGCCAGATAGATACATTTCTGAAACTCATAAGAGCAATCGAGAGAAAAAGATGCTCATTATTCAGCCCGTATTGGATAATTTAGAGCAATTTCTTAATGGCTCCTATGGCAAGAAGTTGGTTGCAACCTCGGTTAAGGGTTCAATCAAAAAGGTTAGTCGAACGAATGTTTACAGACATTTATATCGTTACTGGAGATATGCCAGTAAAGGAAATGCATTTCTCAGAAAGCCTGGCTCTGGTACCAGCACCAATAAAATTTATAAAAAGAAAACTGGTGTTAATAATCACATCGGGCACATGCGAAATAAGGATGATGAGAAAAATATTATTAAGGCACTTAATAAGTACTATATTTGTGGCGACCCTATGTACCTTAAGGAAACGTATTTAAAGCTTAAAGACTTATATTACAGTGATCCTATTTTTGACCCTTTAAGTAATCAACTAGTTGAATATGACCACTGGCGTGATAATCGCTACCTTAGTGAAAGGCAGTTCATGACTTTTGCAAATGAGTATTTGGGCAGAAATAAAGCCAAGGTGCTCGATGGTCAAGGAAAAACAGACCTTCATGCTAAAGATGAAGCAGGGTTATCTGGCACTATTAATGATTTTTACGATAAGGGCCCAGGTTATTATTATCTCATCGATGAAACGCCTTTGGATGTCGAGCTAGTCAGTGAGTTTGACCCAGAGCGAAAATTAAGAACAGGTAAACCTACGGGTTATGTAGTAAGAGATATGTCTACTAAGGCATTTGTTGGGCTGTATATAACTTATCGAAAATCCTCTAGTCATACCGCATCAAATATCATGTATATCGCCTTTCGGAATAAACAGAAATTTTGTGCGGAGCTTGGCATTGATATTTCTGAGGATGAGTGGCCGATGGAAGGAAAGTGCCGGAATATCATGGTTGATAACGCTGAATTTGCTGCCGACTTAAGACGAAGCTTAGCAAAAGATGCTCAAGTTACCGTTCATTTTAATGAAGAAGGTAACTCTCAAAAAAAAGGCCTTGTAGAGCGAGCATTTAAAATGTTGCATGACTGCTTGAGAGGTAAAGTTAAGGGCTATAATCCCGCAAACATGCCTGATCATTTAAAACGCATAGTTCGAAAAAAGGCATTGTTAAATATAAATGAACTCTACCAAATTCTTATCAGTTACATAACGATTTATAACAACTACGGCATTAATAAAAATATTGTTTTATCTAAAGAAATGGCTAAACAAAAGGTTAAACGTATTCCAACAAGTGCATGGAATTATGGCAAGGTCTACAGAGCTGGATACCTTCGACCAGTTGATGAAGATGAACTTGCGCTAGACCTTCTCGAAGTAGGCAGAGTCACTGTTCACCCTGATCATTTGTATCTTCAAGGAATGGGTTTTATGTATAAATGCGCATGGACTTATGAAAATGGTTTGCAAGACAAAAGCATAACTCCTCGCCCTCAATTTCCATGCCGCTATATGCGCCATTCACCAAATTATATTTTAATTGAAACACCTAGTGGACTGATGCCTGCTACTTACATCACCAAAACAGGACCATTTGAAAACATACCATTTGAAATGGCTCAGTTAGAGCAAAAGGTAATTGATGAAGAAGAGAAGAAGTCTATTGCTATGCATGAACAAAAACAAAGTAGAACTAGAATTATTATCGATAAAACTCAAGACAAGGCATTGAACGAACAGCAGCCTATCAACGCAAATCAAGCAAATACACAAGATTTAAGTGAAAACCGAGATCTATCGATAGAGGCTGAGAATAAGTTAGATGCAGGTAACTTTGAGCAAAAATTTGAAAAAGTCCACGATATTTCAACAGCAGATGTTGCTCATACGATGACTTCACACGAAACAAGTGATGCACCAGATAAAAGCAGTGAGTTTGCAGACATTGTGCGTAAGCGCAGGGCCCTAAAGAAATCTAGGAGTAAAAACTAATGAAGAAAAAGAAAGATATGAAATTCGAAAAGGCGACTTACAACAAAATAAGGGTTGAAGGTTTAGCTGGCAATCCACTAGCAGAAGCTATTCCATTGCGAAAATCACTAGAAGACTTTGATGAAGAAATCGCATGTGAAGTTGAAGTGCCTACCGATATTGACGAGTTTTCTGTTGAGGATAAAGAACAACAAGCGATGAAGATTATGTCCAGCGTATCGCCAACATCTTTGTATTACGACATGTACTGTGATTTGTTAAATGTTCTAAAGATGGGCTATGAAGTCAGAAATCCTTTGACTGATGAATGGAAAAAGCACCAGAACATCGTTGCGGCTGGAAAGGAAAAAAAGAAAGTGACTAAAACAACTGGTGGTGCAATTTCCTTTTTCGGTTTGTCTGGAGTAGGTAAAAGTACGCTAGTGGATTCGGTTATAAATTTACTACCTGATGTACTTATTCATAAAGAAAGTGGTCCGCTTGGCTATAACTTCAATCAAATTGTTTACATAAAATGTGATATTTCCGGAACAGATGATCCCAAAGAGATTTGTCTGAAAATTCTAGCTCATATAGATGAAGTTACAGGTGAAGGTCTTAGCATTGAATATCGAAAACCTGGGCATAAAGTTACAGACTGCATAGATCGACTCATTACTACATGTTCAACACAAAATATTGGAATGTTGGTTTTTGATGAGGTGCAAAATATAGGGTTATCTAAGCCTAATGGCCGAAAGCAAATATTTTCATTACTTCACCGATTAAATAATGAATCTAAAATTCCAGTAGTAAGCATAGGTACAAATAAAGCTTTAAAGCTATTCCAAGACGAATTTACCAACATACGGCGACTAGGGCTGCCGAATGACTTGATGAATTACAAACTCGGTGATCCAGATTGGGAATTGCTCGTTGAGTATGCATGGAGCTATCAACTTGTAGGTGAGCCATTGGAGCTAACGCCTGAACGTATGAAATTAATTTACAGCCTCACTGCTGGTGTTCCTTATTGCCTTTTCTTTTTAATGGAGCAGACAAATATTAAAGCTATTAGATCGGGGAAAAATAATATTGACGATCAATTACTAAATGATATTTATCAAGAGAAATTTAAATTCATGCGACCAGCACTTATTGCACTCAGATTAGGAAAAACAGCTGCTTATGATGACATTTATTGCGCTATCGAAGATGCCGACAAAGATCGTAACGCTTTTGTGAAAAAATTACTTAAGATCTCTCATCAATACAAGTTTAAGGGAGATGAAGCTAAAGCAATCATGGAGCAAGTTGAGCCGTATTTACTTGAATATCAGGCAACTAAAACTGAAGAAGCAACTCTAAAGCGATTGAGTAGGGACCTCGAACTTACCCCTTCCGAAATTCAAAGCGATGGTAATGAATTGGTGTTACCAATATGATCAGTAATCAATTTCCCCCATTACCTGATGAACATATCTATAGTTGGATAGCTCGTCTATACAGGTTATCTGGCTATCCTTCGAGGTCGTATTTTTTGAAAAAATACGATGGCGACTTTAATGATTTATATGCAAACGCTGCTTTTGAAAGTGCAGCATTTTCGATTGTCAGAAATTCAGGAACTGGAGAAAAACAGCAAAATATTTTATGGAACAATACTGCTTTTCCTCTTTGGCTCATTTCAATGCCAGAGCAAGCATCATATAAACTTTATAATCAGTTTAATTTGAGTGAGTTGTCAGATATTAGTCATATGAATGAGCAGTTGCTGCTTGGTTTTAGCCGAAATTGGCATGCTTGTTCTTCGTGCCTAAAAGAAGATGAAGAAAAATATGGAATGTCGTATTGGCACACAGAGCATCAATTACCTAGCGTAATCACCTGCCTAAAACACAACAAAATACTGTTAAAGCCTACAGATGGATTAAAAAATCTATCTAGATTGACTTTACCATTCTTAATAGATTCTTGGGAGCCTGTTATTTATAGGCCTGCTAGTAGCATTTCCCAATGGAACAATTTTATTTTGAAAGTACATCAGCTATCAAGAGAAGATAAATCATTTAGCAGTCGTCTTAGGTGTCAAATCAACGACAAAATCAAAATAAAAAGTAAATACAGGAAAAAGAGAATCGATTGGTGTGATGAGCATACATTGAGTTTTGAGACGGCTTTAGGTAGCTCACTGCTAAAACATTTATTTAGAACATATTCAGTTAATAATAAATCTGGAAAACCTAGAGTTTTAGCTAGCTTTTTGGCACCACAAGGTATGGTCAAGCTACTTAGAAACCCTGTGTATTGGCTAGCTTTAGCTTATTGGTTAAAAGCAGAGTTACCTATACTAGATAAGGTGTTTGACGATGAGCTTAGTTGCCAATTTTAAGCCCATAAAAAATGAAACAATATTTAGTATGGTATCTAGATACCATCTGTTATCTGGACATTTAACCTATATAGATACATTACGTGCAATTTTTGGTAACCATAAAAAACGTATTCATCCGTATTTACCTAGCCAGCTGGAATGTGTTGGTGAACATTTCAATTTACCCTCTAATTACTTACTAGAAAATCACACTCTGTATTCACTATTTATGTTTTTTAACCCTGATGCTTCGGGAAAATTGATTAAATCAATTATGACTAATTTTGGCTCTACGATATTAAATGCCAATTTAGCGCACTTTAAAATGCCAATGTTTACTGGCCATAAATACTGCCCAATATGCTCGTTAAAAGAATTTGAAAAGTTAGGTTGTACCATTTGGCATTTGGAACACCAAGTCCCTAGTATTACGACTTGTGCTTGGCATGAGGTTGAATTATTAGGTATCGATAATTCTGATGGTGAATTGGATAGAAAGCTAATATTGCCACCAACGACTGGAATCATAAAGCAAGCATGTAGTGCAGATATAAGATTTGCTCAATATGCAAACTTATTACTAAAATGTATTCCAAACTTTAACTTATCTGTACCTATAACTGAACTTTACAGGCAAAAACTAAGAGAAAAAGGATTTCTTAGTGATAATGGCACGTTGAAATTTGAACAAGTTAGATACGAGTTACTAAATTGTTGGCAAGAACTAAGCTTTAAACATGAATTAGGTTTCTCTGGTGATATCAGCGATTTTTCATTTATAGGTCCATTATTACGATTGAAAACGGGCATGTCAGCACATCCTTCTAAACATCTTCTGTTTTCTTATTGGTTATTCGACGGTATACCTGATATTCAATCCCAAACTTTAATTCCAGATATGCCTACTAGTATTGGCACTTCGTCACAAGATAGCGAGCAATCTGTAGTGTTCTTGCTTAAGGCAGGAAAAAGCATGAATGAAATTGAATCAGTTACAGGTAAAAGTCGTTGCTACATTCGTCGTGTCGCCGAATTAAATGGGTACAACCACGCCACTAACAGCCAGAAATACTCTGAATCAATACGTCGTAAAGTTCAAATCAAGGCATTACATGGCCAGCATAGATTAGCAATTGCTAAATCTTTAAGTGTTGGTATCGGCTACGTTGAACAAGTTATTAGCAATACAAAAGGCTTAGTAGGTTGGCGTAAACATCTTCGCCATGCGGATAAGTTGAATAAAGCTGTTGATGAATTAACTAAAGCACGTAAAGAGCATCCTGATTGGCGTAGAAAAGATATTAAAGCTTACTGTTCATCCGCATTTTTTACTCTTTATCACCATAGCAGAACAATATTGGAAGAACTCCTCCCTCCAAAAACTAAGCCTGTAGCTCCTGCAAAAAATTGGGCCAAAGAAGATAAACGGATTTATGTGGCCATCAACGCCATAGAGAACGTTAAAAACTATAGTCTAAGCCGTATAGATAAATTAACTAAGGCAAGAGGAAGCTTACGCAAATATCTAAGTAAACTATCTAAAACACGAATGCTCCTAAAGCGACTTAAAATTATTAAATAAGACAAAGCAGTAGATCAATCATTTGTAATTTCGAAACCTAATAATGAAATTAAGGCGAACTAAGAGGTGCTTCACAACCCCAAACGAAATTTAATGAGCCGCTACAGATCTTACCTCTATACTAGTGTTGATCTTATTAAATGATAAGAATTGCGTCTTTGCATGCGATACAACTGCGACACTAAACATTCAATGCATAAATTTTTTTAACTGAGCTAACGAGAGATCACCAGACTTGTAAGCGTCCCCCTCAGCTGAAAAGACTTTTTCTAATGTATGATAGAAGGATCTATAAATGTTCCACCTAAATAAAGTTCCGCTATACTTACCTTCACAAAGTTTCTATTCAAAGTATCTCACAACGAAAGATAGTTCTAGGGAATGATATGCTAGTTGATTCTATAATTAAGCGCTTTTCCGCTATAAATACTATTTCAGCATGTTATTTTAGTTGTTGTCTAATGCTTGTCTCTGAAAATGCGAGTGCTGAGCGCGTTCAGAAAGTTGACGCCGAAATGATCCATATAATGGGTAATTATTACAAACGACCAATCGTTAAAAAAGCCCCTTCTGATAAGCCTCCAATTAGAGAGAGTATTGATCGCATTGACTACCCCGTTTTTGAAGACACTAAAGAACCCCTCAATGGGCATACGATTTACACATATGGCAATGGAAGTGTGTGTGATTGTGATTTCGTGGATGGTAAACCTCACGGGCAAGGCCACATAAAGTGGACTGACGGGACAGTTTATCAAGGCGAACTCGCAGATGGTGTGATTGATGGGAAAGGTTCCTACCAATATACCGATGGGAGCTCACTTAGTGGTCAATTAGTAAACGGAAATCTTCAGGGTTTTGGACGGCATGTGTTAGCAAATGGCGACAAATTTGAAGGGGAATTTGAAAACAACCATCGAGTAGGGCCAGGAGTATTGACTCTTAAAAATGGAGACACACTCACAGGTACTTTTGTCAATGACAACCCCATTAAAGGAGTTATTAAATATAAGAACAAAAATGGCGTTCCGGAAGTATATTACGGAGGAATAGGATCCAGTAGTACAGGCTTTTTTTTTGAAGGAATAGGCGTTCTATCATCACCGACAAGAGGCGATTATATAGGAGGCTGGGACAAGGGGCTACCGGCAGGCTGGGGAGTATCTTTTACATTTTTAGGGACCGGTACCTATAGAGGGCCTTGGCGGAAGGGAAAACCACACGGCTTTGGGTCTGCAATCACTAAAAGAAAAAACTACGTCATCCGAACCAATTGGGTGGATGGAGTACCCAATGGTGATATCATTGTTTTCATCCCAGGAAAAGGTGAATATGAAGGGAAATTCATAAATGGCAAAATCAAGCCTAACCAAAAACCAGTTAAGCTTTCTAAAAAACCAATACCATTTGCGACAATTGAATTAAATGGCGCAAAATACATCCTCTCGACGCTGACAGCTGAGCAACTTAATGAATACGAAACAGGAGCTGCGCAACTAAGAATAGGAGCGGGTATTTTTGCTGCCATGAACTTAAAAAATTATTTTAAAGTTATTACCAAGCTTGAGGGTGGTGTGGTGCAATTAGTAAGAATTGGAAAGTTCAATAGCGATCGTTTTGTAAATGGCCTAAAAGCGTATGACGATGCTAGCCTAACTCTGTTAAAAAAGCTATGCCAATTTAATATGCTCTCACATCCTCTCAATTCTGATGATTTCAAATTCTGGAAAGCAATGAATGATCAAATAAAAGTTAGAAGGAGGGAGATTAGAAACCAATAACCTTCCTATACGTTTGCTAGTGGGGAAGCCAGTTTGGCTTAACGATACCTAGCTATATGTATCATAAGACGGTAAGGGAATTACATCTAGCTAATGTTGATGTTTAGGGCTACATCTCATCAATGTTTATCAGGCACTCACGCCAAAAAACAGAAGCAATATCAGGTAATCAAATAGCAATAAGCCGTTTGTTTTGGCTGTTTCAATAACGCCTTACAATGTGGCACTTCCACTATACCCGGTTTAAAATACTTCTATTCATGTCTCTCTTTATAATCACGGGGTGCTGGCTCTGTGTGAAACTAGTGTTGAGGTTCAATCCGTCCAGATTATTCTTAAACTACAATGAGTGATTGGCGCAGAATTATTATTGTTGGAATAAAAAGGCATTGCCGAGTTATTTAAGAGAGCATTAGCGACCTACGGAAGTCTGCTCACCCTCTGCTTTTGGGTGTGAATTGACACCCTAATCGTTAATATACTTTTTAACCAGATAGCATTATTAATTTTTAGTAGTAAATAGTCTCAGATTTAAACGGATCTGGGAAAATAGATATTTGTAGATAAATAGTAACTTTCAAGCGCTTGATTGTCTCAAGTTTAAATGTATGTCTACATTTTGCTAAAAATATTTTAGGAAAATTAGTATGAAGGTTATACACCTAAATCATCCGATTGCAGATCAAGAAAGATCAGAATTGCTATTCGCTGGACATTTATTAGTTTATACCCAACGTGAATCCATGATTGAGTTAGTTGAATTCACAAAAGCTTTATTAAAAGAACATTTGAGTGGTTTAGAGCCAACTCTTGCCCAGCATCAACTGAGTAACGAATCTTTTTTAATAGCCACGGGTGCTGCCCAGACCCAATTTCGTTGCAGTGATAAAGCACGACAGTTGTTTTTTCGCGCACTCACTGAATGCGGCATAGTTCCAAGAAATTGCTATTACGATCATTTCCCACTCAGAGTTGTCCCCTTTGCAGAACAGCATAAAGGAGCAGACCGTGCTGCAATTGGGCACCATAGGGATACTTGGGGAAGTAATATTAATTGCCAACAAAATTGGTGGGCACCTATTTTTGACTTAACAGAAGAGCGCACTATTGCCATCTACCCCGATTACTGGGAAAAACCATTAGCTAATACTACGGCAACTTGGTGTTTTGATACCTTGTTAGAAAAACGAAATCAAACTCAAAGGGAACGTAGTTTTAACTATCCCAATGCGCCTTCATCCATTGAAGGTGTTAATGAAGATGGTGTAGTAAAGTTGGTAATACAGCCTGGTGATGTATTAAATTTTGCTAGTGCTCAATTACATGCAAGCGTACCCAATATGTCTAATGCGACACGCTTTAGTGTTGAAATGCGAACCATAAACGTAGACGATTTAGCAACCATGCGCCAAGCTCCCAATGTAGATAACGCTGGAACAAAACCTATGTATGCGTGGTTTAAGAATATTGAAACGAAGGAAGCACTCGTACACCAGAAGCCGCTATAGAATAGCTAGTATTAATAATGAGTAATTTTATCTCATTATTTTAATGTCCTTTGTAGATCTGCTCGATTCACTCAAAACTGCTCATTCTTATTCAATGTTATAAAAAATTTAAAGGCTACTTTATCGCAATGTATGCACGGTATAGTAGCCCTAAGCACTAGGGGAATTCTTACTCTGTTAATATAGCGTATTGGGCAATCTCTTGCGCAGTCATCCAGTGTATGTTTTCAGCTGATGCAGCCTCTAGGGTATACCAATAAAAGTCAGTAGGAATTCCCATAACGCGATAATAATCTAGGTATTTAACATGTTCTTGATGATCTCTTGGGTAATCAAGTGCAACTTTGCCGCTACCGTCACTCCATGAATGAACGCCTAATCTAGCACCTGTTTCAATGGTACGATTAATACCAGCTAAAAACATATCAGTACCGCCTGAGGCTACCATGCCATCGGCAGGGATATGGGTGGCAATGCCGTGTTTTCTAATCTCCATCGACGCTAACAAATTAATTTCATCGTCCATAGATCCAGGTACATTTTGCATCACAATAGTGTTGACCTGAGGATAATCGCGAAGTAATTCTTGTATCACTTCTAAAGTGTCTGAGCCGATGACACCATTCATATAAACAGTAGCAGCACTCATATCGTTATTTTTAAAAGTAAAACTGGCAGATTCTTCTTGGTCACTGTCGGCATAATTTAGTTCCGGAATATCTGAAACACAACGAGTATCAAGCGCTTTATTTGGATGAGCTAAAAAATTATCTGCCATAGTGTCGAAACACGTTAAGTCTGAAAACAACTGCCCATGACCACCTTGTGGATTGGTGACACTCTGTGCATTAGGCATGTTTTTCGCAACTAACGCTCCCCAAGCAGCAGGTGTCTGCGTATCTTGCAGACCATTGAGAATTAATACAGGAAGATTACTGGTAACGGCTTGTGTCTCAATATCATTTGCTGAGGCTACATCCCAAGCTTTACAAGATGCGGCATCAAAGCCCATATGAAACATGCCATTCACCGCTAGTTGGGTACTTGCCGACCAACCTTGACTATTATCATCAACTAAAGCGGTTATGTTGATAAATGGATATTCTTCTGCACAAACAGTAGATAATCCCATCGCATTATAAAAAAGC
>OJBB01000597.1_pt1 | contig 11637 bp, 6 predicted proteins | sample 1590401 | NCBI WGS metagenome assembly OJBB01 (sample SAMN05416789, study PRJEB24817) | seawater metagenome | isolation source: Sea water | place: Canada:Atlantic | collected 2013-07 | reverse complement strand
TATGATCAAAGCCAACTAAATGCAAGCAGCCATGAATAACAAGATGAGCCCAATGGTCGAACAGAGCTTTATTTTGTTCTTGTGCTTCTTGTTTCATTACTTCAATGCAAATAATTAAGTCGCCTAATAGATTAAGCTCAATACCATCAGGTACTTCAAAAGGAAAAGATAAAACATTGGTCGGCTTATCTTTGCCACGGTATTGCATGTTTAATTGTTGGCTTTCTTCATGATTTACCAAGCGAATGGTAAGTTCAAATTCTTGGCTTGGTTCGCTGCTAACTTCAGCTAAGGCTGTATCAACCCATAGCTGGAACTGCGCTTTGGTAGGTAATTCTGTTGGTGTACAGGCAACTTGAAGATCAATCTCATGAGCCATTAGCTTACATCGCTCTTATCATTATTTGTTTGTTGTGCCTGTTTTTTTTCTTGTTTTTGTCTGTTCACTTTTTGTTCATGGCTATCATAGGCATCAACAACTCGAGCAACAACAGGATGTCGAACAACATCTTTTGATTGGAAGAAGTTGAAACTAATGCCGTTAATGTCTTGTAAAACCTCAATAGCATGACGAAGTCCGGACATTTGATGACGAGGTAAGTCGACTTGAGTAATATCACCGGTAATCACTGCACGGGAGTTAAAACCAATACGCGTCAAAAACATTTTCATTTGTTCAACGGTAGTATTCTGGCTTTCATCTAGAATAATAAAGGCATCATTAAGAGTTCTGCCACGCATATAAGCTAAAGGGGCTATTTCAATGACATTGCGTTCTATGAGCTTTTCAACTCTTTCAAAGCCAAGCATTTCAAAAAGTGCATCATAAAGGGGTCTCAAATAAGGATCTATTTTTTGAGATAAATCACCGGGTAAAAAACCTAACTTTTCACCCGCTTCCACAGCAGGCCTTGTTAGTAAAATACGACGTACTTCTTGGCGCTCTAATGCATCGACAGCGCAAGCAACCGCTAAGTATGTTTTACCAGTACCAGCAACGCCAACACCAAAACTAATATCATTGGTGATTATATTCTGAACATAAGTTTGTTGGTTACCATTGCGTGGTTTAACAACACCACGCTTGGTTTTAATGGTGACCATATCATCAAACTTGCTCTCTAATTCAGCTGATATTTTATCGTTCTGTTGCTCTTGTTCAAGGCAATCCGCCTCAAGAATGGCTAAATGAACCATCTCAGGGGAGATTATTTTGCTTTCCCCCTTAACTTCTTGGCTTTCAAGATAGAGATCTTTTAATACCTGCACAACGGCTTGAGAATTTAACGGTTTACCAACGACAGTAAACTCGTGACCGCGGTAACTTATTTCTACACCTAAACGGCGTTCAATAGTTTTTAGGTTATCGTCCATAGGGCCACATAAATTAGCTTGTCTGTGGTTATCTACAGGCGTCAAACTGAACGTTTCTCGGGTTAACTTAGTCGCTGATGTCGTCAATTTTTTTTCCGTTTTGTAAAGTTAAAGTGCTATCTCAGACCCAAAGGGCGTTTATGGCGTATACGTACCAACACCTAATTCGTCAAGGTTACTTGGCGTTGCAGTGTGGTGATTATTTGCCAAAATATCCGCAGGTGAATGCGCTATTCGTAGCCCCATATCTTTCTCTTCTCGGACTAATTCACCAAGTAAAGAGTTAGCAACTACATCAGTAATTTTGATATCAACAAATTGACCAATAACACTATGCGGAGCAACAAAGTTAACCGTACGGTTATTTTCTGTTTTACCGCGTAATTCCATTGGATTTTTTCTTGAAGGACCTTCAACAAGAACACGCTGTTCGGTATTAAGCATTTGTCTGGCAATGCGTAAAGCTTGGTGTGTTATTTGCTCTTGTAAAAGCTTTAAACGATCTTTCTTAGTTTGATCACTAATATCATCAGGTAGATCCGCTGCTGGTGTACCAGGGCGCGCGCTATAGATGAAGCTAAAACTTAAGTCAAAATCAACCGCTTTAATCAAGTCCATTGTTGCCGTGAAGTCTTCATCGGTCTCGCCAGGGAAGCCGATAATAAAATCAGAAGACATAGATAATTCTGGGCGTACTTTTTTCAGTTTTCTAACTTGAGACTTATATTCAAGTGCGGTATGGCCACGTTTCATTTGCGTTAGAATACGATCACAACCACTTTGAACAGGAAGATGTAAGTGATTTACTAATTCTGGAACATCTGTGTAGGCTTCAATAATATCGTCAGTAAATTCAACCGGATGAGATGTGGTATAACGAATACGATCGATACCATCAATGGTGGCAACCAAACGTACTAGATCAGCAAAACGACAGATTGAACCATCATGTGTCTCACCACGATATGCATTAACGTTTTGGCCTAATAGGTTTACTTCACGCACGCCTTGCTCAGCAAGTTGCGCTATTTCGTATAATACATCATCAAGCGGACGACTGACTTCTTCGCCACGTGTGTAAGGCACTACACAGAAAGTACAATATTTACTGCAACCTTCCATAATAGAAACAAATGCACTGGCACCATCAGCTTTAGGCTCAGGTAAGCGATCAAACTTTTCAATTTCTGGAAAGCTTACATCAATAATTGGATTCTTTGAGTGCTGAAGTTGATTTATCATCTCAGGTAAACGATGCAGTGTTTGCGGACCAAAAATCATATCTACAAAAGGAGCACGCTTGCGAATAGAATCACCTTCTTGTGAAGCAACACAGCCACCAACACCAATTAATAAATCGGGCTTAGTATCTTTTAAGCGTTTCCAGCGCCCCAATTGATGAAATACTTTCTCTTGCGCTTTCTCACGAATGGAGCAAGTATTAAGCAAAATAACATCAGCTTGTTCCGCTTCTTCAACCAAGGATAAACCATGGGTTGAATCCAACAATTCTGCCATCTTCTGCGAGTCATACTCGTTCATCTGACAGCCCCAAGTTTTGATATATAGCTTTTTACTCATTACTTCACTCTTTGCACACGAATTCGTACTGGAAATGCCGAAACAAGACCCGTACAGATAAAAGGAGGCGTATTTTATACCAATTGACGACTAAATTCGAATGAATAAGACAAATGTCTGCATTAATTTGTTTAAGTTAAAAATAATTACCTAATCTAAGGTCATTAATGGAAAGCTAATAACAAGTTGACTACTACCGTCATCATTATCAAACGTATTCAGTGAGGCGTGGTGTTTATTAGTGATTTGACGAATAGTGTAGCTAGCGAGGTCGAAGTTGATTCGACTATTAAGTTGGTTAAAAGAATCATTGTCGCTATTAATCGACAACCATAACTTTTTCTTGACCTCTTGCAGCGTAAGGCTGAAGTTCTGTGCTTCACTCTTGAAAATGGCTGATATGAGTGCTTCAAAGATTACTTTATAGATATCAGATTTTAACTCATACTTTAAGCTATCGACTTTATCATCAATAGTACAGTGCAACTTTACTTCGTATTTACTTTGAATATAGTCAGCTAAGAAGGGGACCGCGACACTCAAATCTTTGCCCGCAAGATTATCTGGCTCCTGAGAATCGAGATTCTCTTTAAGTATTAACAAGCTTTTTTCAATTAGCTGTTTACTTTGATCCACTTCTTGATTGGCCAGAGATGTCGAAGTCAGTTGTAAATTACGTTGAATGGTTTTCATAATCCGTCCGCAATTTTTCATGTCATCTTTGAGTAAGTTGTGAATTTTTTTAATTGATTTAGTACGTAAAAAAAGTAACCAAGAACTCAACAATATGATAAATAAAGTTATTATACTGTAAAGAATTTTTAGCTCAATTGTCCAGTACCAAGGATAGGCAACATTAATTTCTGTATACGCCTTAATGTCGCTCCATTGACCTAAACTATTGGTCGCCATTATTTCAATATTATAATCACCAGAAGCAAGACCCGTTAAGGTTAATTGAGCACCACTGATGGGTTGCCATTTATTATCGTTTATCCTGTATTTATATTTTTTAGCTAGCCCCGGTCGATAATCTAAACTAGCTAAATCTAAGGTAATTAGATCATTACTACCGGCGACTTCAATGGTTTTGTTGAGAAGGTAAGATTCACCAGAGATGGTGGTTTCACTAATAACTACTTTTGGATTGAAAATGGGTTGTTTGGTTAAGTCTAACTCCAGTATCCCACCGTAATGGGAAGAATATAGAATATCATTATGCATTAAACTACTGCCAATAAAAGAGTATTTCCCCGTATTCTCTAACATGCTTACTTGATGGTTTTTAGGGTTTAATCTATATAACCCCGGCCTAGCAGATGCCCAAATGCTGTCTTTGTCGAGTAATAGTCCACTGAAGCTAATCCCTGGGGAAATATGTGCCAATATTTGCCCTTGCAGGTTAAAAGCAAATATTCCATCACCAAGAGAGGCAGCAAAAATCTTATTGTTAGCAAGAGTTATTGATACAAGTTTATTAGCCCCTGGTATATCTACATTTTTTACTATACCAGTGTTTGAGTCATAAATATCAAGACCTTTTGCTGTAGTTAGCCATACTTGACCATTGTTTAATGGTAAAATATCAATAACTTCAGCACTACTTAGTCCATCTTTAGGCTTTATATTCCATATGATACTTTGTCGATTCAAATCATACGCATAAAGGCCATTATTGTTAGTAGCAATGTATAGAGTACTACCGCTAGACTTTAATTTTAATATCAACTTGTTATTGTTAGGGAAGTCTACTCTACTTACTTGGTTTAACTGTTTATCTAGTTGCCACAAACCATCAAAAGTTGCCACAAAAAGTTCACTATTTACAATCGCTAGATTAGTGATTTTTAACCCTTTTGGGGTAAAGTTACTATTAGTTTCATGATTAAACATTTGATTGGTAAAATTCTGTAATCCTACACCATAACTACCAATTACTATTTCATCATTGAATAGGGTGATCTCGTTAGCATTAGTAATGATATCAAATACTTTTGGGTGATTTTTTACAGTGTTTTCATAAAGTCTATCAACCCCCTGGTTGCTTGTTAGCCAAAGGACTCCTGAGCTATCATGTAATAGTTTTCTTACTCTGCCAGACTTTATGTTTTCAAAACCGTGATGGAGTTTCTCTAAATTATGGGTTGAAAATTTGCTTATTTTACCTTGATTATTGACGGTAAAAAAACTGGGATGTTTGTAGGCTCTCGTTGTTTGATAAATGTTTTGATCATTGCTTAAGGAAACTTTTTCACCCGTGTCTCTTATTAAATGTATTTTGTCGGTTGTGACAGCGACTAAGTTGTCATCAATAGATAAAATAGAAATCACTGGTTGACTCATTACCTTGGTTAAGGCACGACCTTCGAGGAGATACAATCCAGATGCACTAGATACATAAAGATGCTCTTTAGTACTAGCTATTCCATCTATAATTATATTATCGGAAATTAAATATGTATTTCCTGTCGCTGCTTGGTATTCATATAAACTATTTTCAGTTTGAAAATAGTAATTATCACGAAAAATAGTCACATCATAAAAACTATTGTCACCAATGTCAGTGATTATGGGCTTTGCTTGCCCAGTTTTAATATTCACACTCCACAGGCCATGAGTTTCAGTTGCCATTATCAATAAGTCATTATCTTGAGCAAAATCATGGATCCAGTTGAATGGGAGGAGATGCTTAGGATTGTCAGAAGAAAAATTGATACTTTGTTTGCCATCAAAACGAGTTAAACCCTGCTGCCCACCAAGCCAGATGAAACCATACTCGTCTTGAAGCAATTTATTTACCTGAGTGAGGTTTTTTATTTCGAAATCGTCGTGAGCAAAACTTTTGTTTGTAAGAAAAAAAACAAAAAGAAAGAAAAATAAAAAAGTAATTGGCAAAGTAAGTGGCGATACAGTTCGCCACCTTATCGACGTCGCCTTAGGTAACTGACTGATCAACAACATTCTTGTGCTCTTCTTTTCCACATCCTACAAAAACCTTTGGAACAAGGTCATCACTGGTTGGCTTTTGAACTAACATATATGTGGGTTTTCGCGGATCGCTAGGGTCTTGTTTTTCATTCCACGCTTGTTGAATTTTATCTGCATACTCTTGGCCGTATTTAACTGTAAAAGCAGCTACCAGCATCTCTACACCAAAATCATCCATAATCATCATTGTATTATTATGGTAGCTGCTTTTGTTATCAAAATTGATGTCAACGGTGAGAATTTTATTGCTGGGTAACACTAAATCAGCACGAAACTTAGCAACCACCGCTCTATCTTCATGAGCTCTTAAATTAGTAAGGTTAGGTTTCTCGGTAAAGTCGTATACCAGGTTGATATCATCTGTGATTCGTAAATGTTGCTGTTTTTTTAGTGCAGACATAAGTATTCCCTTCTAATTTATATACTTTAAAACCAATTATTGTTATCAGAAAATTGATATTGATAAAGTGATTGAGGTATGTATTTTTAAGTAAATTCAAACTATTACACGAAATATAATACACCTATGATTTTAATAGTAAACAAGTTTGTTTCTTATTGATATCAAACAATTTGGCATTTTAGTGCTCGTGCTAACATCCTGCCAATCTAACTTGCTGTTTCCTTTTACGCTAATATAGGACATGTATTGTAATGTTCCAAAAATTTGCTTGTCACTTTAGTATTCGTGCACGACTAAAAACGTTTTTATTGCTTCCTTGGTTAATCATTTTATGCTTTGGACTTAACCATACAAGCGATTATTTAGAGGATATTAAACTGTCACGTAAAGCTATTTTGTCTATAGAAATTTCGAGTGAAATAGATGACTTAATCTATGAGTTACAAAAGGAACGGGGTTTATCTGCAGGTGTTTTCGACCGTAGTAGCAAGAAAAAGTTAGTTCAATTACAAAAACAGAGATTACAAACTGACTTGCGTATAGAGCACACTATTGGGTTCATCCAACGTATCGAACTAACGCAGCTAGAACTCAATACTATTGCCAGTCAGCAGGTAATAAATGACGTGCTTAAAGATATATTTTTAAATATTGAAGGCCTATCACAAGCACGTAGCAAAATTGATGATTATGACAGCCAAAATTACTTTGCTTATTACTCCCTATTTAATGAAGATCTATTACGTTTAATATCTCAAGTACAAGTTTACCTTAAAAGCACTGAACAAAATCGAGACAGTATCGACTTCCTTAATTTACTCAAGTTGCAAGAGAAATCAGGGCAGGAACGAGGTGCCTTAAATGCCTTATTAAACACAAAACAGCTATATGCCAGCCAACTCCAGCAAGTTATTTCCTATGGGGATGCACAAACAGAACTCATTAATGATTTGTTTTCTATATCAAATTCACATCATCAACTGTGGTTACAACGCCAACTAAACTCAGGTAGCAACCAGCAAGTATTGATTATTAGAAATCTACTCAATGAAAGATTAATACGCGCTGAGCAGTTAGCACAACTTGAACGGGAAATAGGATATGGTGGCTTAATACATGATTTTAAAAATTATGTATTAAGAGGAGAAGCGAATTACTTTGATAGCTTCTTAACTCGGCTATCTTCAAGCCAAAATTATCTGACAACATTTAATGATGTTGCAAACTTAACAGATGATGAAAAACAAGCGATTGATATTATTGGGCAGACGTTAAATCGTTACCATCAGCACATTTTATTAGCAAAAATGTCAAGAGACAAAGGAAGACATGCCGAGCAAATAGATGATGAAATTCGTATTGATGATAGCCAAGCGGTTGCTGCGATTAAGCAACTACAACAAAGTGATGTGGGTATTGATACCGATCAGTGGTGGCATTTATCTTCTTTACGTATTGATGAATTTAGAGCGATAAGTAACCACATTCGTTCTGAAATGCAATCTTTAGCAAGTAATGAAGAACAAAAAGCGATTGATAGTTTAGTGTTATACGTTACAACATTCATTTTGATCTTTATTGCCACGTTGTATTTCTCTTTCTTAGTCGTTAGGCGCATTGTTGCAAAAATAAAATATATCAGTACCGCCATGACAACAATGGAGGTTGAGCATAAATTTAATCAACCTTTAAAAGTCAGAGGAAATGATGAAATAACCGACATGGTGATAGCATTCAATCACATGTTAACTGAGCGTAATAAATCTGAAGGTGAGCAAAAAATTTCAGCGGCCGTGTTTAAATATGCTTCAGAAGCTATCATGATAACGGATGCTAATAATCAGATAGAAACCGTTAATCCAGCATTTTGTCATATTAGTGGCTTTAGCGTAGAAGAAGTATTAGGGAAGTCGCCTAATATCTTAAACTCAGGTAAGCATGATAATCATTTCTATCATAAAATGTGGCAATCTCTTGAGCAAGATAACAGCTGGCAAGGTGAGATTTGGAATAAAAGAAAGAATGGTGAAATTTACCCTGAATTTTTAGCTATCTCTGTGGTGAGAGATAAAGATAAAAAACCGCTCCAATATATTAGTCTATTTTCAGATATTACTAAGCATAAAAAGTATGAAGAAGATATTTGGCTACAAGCTAATTATGACTCACTGACAGGATTACCTAATCGTGATTTATGCTTAGAAAGGTTGCACAATAAATTGCTTAAAGGGGTAGGTGGAGATAATGAAGTAGCCTTATTATTTATTGATTTAGACCGATTTAAATTTGTTAATGATACTTGGGGCCACAGCAGTGGGGATGAGCTATTGAAGTTGGCGGCAATCCGCTTAAGAAACTGTATACGTGAAAAAGATACTGTAGCTCGATTTGGTGGCGATGAATTTGTCGTTTTACTTATAGGTTTGTCTAACCGTTTTGCTATTGAACGCGTTGTTAAAAATATTCTGACCAGTTTATCTATGCCATTTCATTTGGGAGGAAATAATGAAGCCGTAGTGTCTGCGAGTATAGGCGTTACTGTCGGCCCATCTGATGGTGACAATGTTGAGTTACTCCTTAAAAATGCTGATACCGCGATGTATCAGGCTAAAGCTGCAGGTCGTAATACTTACCAATTCTTTACCAAAAGTATGAACGAAGCTGTTAGTCGACGGATGCATATCGAACAAGCGTTGCGACAAGCAATTAAGCATCAAGAATTTGTATTGCATTATCAACCGGTAGTGTCATTAAAAAATGGCGAAATTATTGGTGCTGAAGCACTCATTCGCTGGCAGCACCCAAGTAAAGGGTTAATCTATCCTGATAATTTTATCGAGGTAGCAGAAGACGCTGGGCTGATTGAACCTATAGGGCAGTGGGTGATTGAGCAGGCATGCACAGATTTAAAGCATTGGCATAGTCTTGGATTAGAATTACAAGTTGCTGTTAATGTTTCTAGTCGTCAATGTAAGCAAACAAGTAAAACGCCAATAAAAGAGATAATAAAAACAGCATTGAAAGTGAATGACATTTCGCCATCAAACCTAAAAGTTGAAATTACTGAAAGTTTATTGATGGATAATTCAGAAGAAATGATGACTACGTTACAAGATATTCGCAGTCTAGGTGTTGCTATCTATATGGATGATTTTGGCACGGGTTATTCCTCGTTGAGCTACCTAAAACATTTCCCTATCGATGTCATGAAGATTGATCGCTCTTTTATTGCCGGATCTATTGATGATAAAACTGATGCAAGTTTGGTTGAAGCCGTCGTTTTGATTGGCCATAGTCTATCGTTAAAACTGGTCGGCGAAGGCATAGAAACAAAAAAACACTACGATTACCTTAGATCATTAGGCTGCGACTATGGTCAAGGGTATTTTATCTCTAAACCTATAGTTTCTGCAGACTTTATTATTTTATGCCAACAAGTGACTAGTTCGCCTAAATGGTCAAATTGATAACCGCCTCAGCCGAACTCTTCAATTTCAGATTGAATGGTCAGAAGGTAATTAAACGATATATCAGTCGAAATTACTCGCGAGCTTGGGTAAAATAAAGATCAATTCCGATATTGTTGTGAACATTAAAGTATGGAACATTTTGATTGTGTGGTTGTTGGTGGTGGTATGGTCGGTGCAGCAAGTGCATTGACTTTAGCTCAGCTTGGTTTAAAAGTTGCTTTGGTAGAAAAATTTACACCCAAAGACTTTAGCGCTGACCAGCCTATAGATTTACGCGTATCAGCAATTTCATTAGCCTCTCAAAATTTACTCAATCAAGTTGGCGCATGGCAACAAGTGCAGCAATGGCGCAGTTGTCCTTACAAACGCTTAGGCGTTTGGGAGTATGAGAGTGCTTACACAGAATTTAATGCTGACAACATTGAACAATCACATCTAGGACACATTGCAGAAAACAGATTGATTCAACTTGCTTTATGGCAACAAATTACTGCTATGAATAATATTCATACTTACTGTCCTGAAAGTGTACTCTCCCTAAAGCAGGATGATAACTCTGGCGATAACAGAGCAACATTAACGTTAACCAATAGTGTGATAACAGCAAAGCTTGTTATTGGCGCTGATGGCGCTCAATCAAAAGTAAGGCAAATGTCTGCTATTGGCATGACAGGCTGGGACTACCAGCAATCAGCCATGTTGATTAATGTTGAAACCTCACTGTGCCAGCAAGATATTACCTGGCAGAAATTCTCGCCTACTGGGCCTGTTGCCTTTTTACCACTACCAGGAAAAAGTCCCTTAGGCGGTTATGCCTCTTTAGTTTGGTACCATCAACGTGATGAAATTACTCGGTTAGCTTCATTATCAAATAGCCAATTAGAGCAAGAAGTACTTAAATGCTTCCCTAAACAATTGGGAAATATAAAAGTACTGGGTAAAGGTGATTTTTCATTAACACGCAGACATGCGAATACCTATCAACATAAGCGAGTATTGTTATTAGGTGATGCAGCTCATACTATCAATCCAATGGCCGGCCAGGGCGTAAATCTAGGCTTTAAAGATGTTCTTGCCTTGCAGCATGTGATCGCTGAAGCAATCGGCAATGGTGAAGCTTGGCATGATGAGGCTGTGCTAGCACGCTATGAAAAAATGAGACGCAAAGATAACTTACTTATGATGTCTACCATGGATGCTTTGTACGCGGGCTTTAGTCACCCTTCACCACTTATCAAGGCCGCCCGTAATCTAGCATTGCTTGCTGTTAACAAAGTACCTGTTCTAAACACTACAATCAAAAATAAAGCGCTGGCTTATGCGTGTGGCTTATAGATAAATCATTTCTGGTTAAATTAGACGTAACTGTTCGGGGGAGTTGAACCCTCACTCTATAAAGTGTTCGGCTTTATGGAAGTAGTCTCTTTGAATAAGATGATGAGATCGTTAAATTGTTATCACTTATTCAATTTATTGAACATTGGAAAAGTGTTTTAGATAGAGTAAGGCGATTGTAATGCATGGAAAAGGTTTCAATTAATATTCTGACAATCTTATATCAGAGATAAAATACTGAATGTATATCGCTTCGGCATTCGTTTAATTTATATGATCAGTCATTTGTAACTGGCAATTCGTAACGAACAGTTAAGTATGACGTTTTATTTCTTTAAGTTTTATATATGCTTTGTTTAAGGTGTTATTTGAGTATACAGATATTAGAAAGGGGATAGGTCAATATATTTGAATGTATTTTTACTGAAGTAAAAATGGTGGCTACACCGGGACTCGAACCTGGGACCCCATCATTATGAGTGATGT
>OJBB01000596.1_pt1 | contig 11639 bp, 9 predicted proteins | sample 1590401 | NCBI WGS metagenome assembly OJBB01 (sample SAMN05416789, study PRJEB24817) | seawater metagenome | isolation source: Sea water | place: Canada:Atlantic | collected 2013-07 | reverse complement strand
GAGTAGATCGTCGGCAGCGTCAGATGTGTATAAGAGACAGCATATATATTTACTGAATATATATGTTGCTAAGTAAATTATTAATCACACTAATTTTTAGCTAAGGCACCTGTAGAAGTATATGCCCAAAAAAACCATAAAACGTATGATGCCAGATCATCAAACGATAAAAGAAAACAAATATCTGAAAGTTTTTGGCGATTTACTACACAATCCCAACCTTTGGCACTTAAATCGTCACTCTGTCGCTAAAGCTTTTGCTGTTGGTTTATTTTTTGCTTTTATTCCGGTGCCATTTCAAATGGTTTTGTCGGCCGGTATTGCCATTATAGTACATGCAAACCTACCGCTATCAATTGCATTGGTTTGGATAACAAATCCGCTGACCATGCCTTTCATATTTTACGCCTGTTATTTGGTTGGCACATGGGTATTAGCAGTCCCTGAAGAAGATTTTGCCTTTCAAGCAAGTTGGCAATGGGTTCTCGATAGCTTATCAACCATAGGTCCTGCATTTTTAGTTGGCTGCGGTGTACTTGCTGTTATTTTTTCTATCTTAGGTTACTTCGTTATACATTCGTTTTGGCGTTACCAAACTATAAAAGCATGGAAAAGTCGTCCGCATCGTTAAGTCTTTCGATGAACTGACCGGTCAGCCAAAATAAAGAGTTAAGAGTTAAGAGTTCACACTATAGTTAATACTAATAAATAAGACATTAAGACAAGTATCACAGGGGTAACTCTATGGTTGCTATGCAACCACTGACACCTAGTCTATTTGTTAAGGTTATCTTGCCGCCATGTGCTTCAATAATTTGTCGGCATAAGACTAAACCTATGCCTGAGCCTTTACTTTTTGTGCTATAAAAAGGCACAAACAAATTCTCTAGATTGCTTACACCTGTGCCATCGTCCACTAATGACAAACTAAATACCTTTCCATTAACTTGCCCGCTAATTGCAACCTTACCTGCTTCACCAGCACTTTTTACCGCTTCTACGGCATTTTTAACCAAGTTAATAAGCACTTGTTCAAATTGCACTGCATCAATGACTAAAGTGATGTCGTCTATGTTTTGTACTTCAATGCATTCATCCGGGTATAAGGCTACCGTCTTATTAACTAATTCCAGTACCGAACTTGGCTGTTTTTTTGGCTCAGGTAAACTGGCTATTTGCTTATAACTATTAACAAACTCAGTTAAGCTATTACTGCGTTGTGAAATGATAGATAAGCCTTCAACCAGATATTCTTTATGGTTTTCAAGTTTCTCTTGTCGGGCAAGTAAGCGCCTTAAACTTTGGCTTATTGAAGCGATAGGAGATAAAGAGTTGTTTATTTCATGACTAATAACCCGCACTAACGCTTGCCATGCATTTCGCTCTTCACTACGAAGCATAGTGCTAACATCAGTAATAAACACTAACTTTTGTGGTTTGCCATTTTCGCGATATTCTTCAAGGTGAACATTAAACTTACCTTGCTGATTAGCAAAAGAAAGCGACATTACTTGGCTATTACCACTGTTCATTGCTGCGATTTGACTAAATTGTGAGAATGATTCAATTAAGTCAAATTCTTGCTGCTCAGCAGGTATTTGCAATAATTTTTTTGCGGCGGGGTTAGTCAAGACCAATTCATTATTCTCATTTAAAGCGAGAATAGCGACATCAATATGGTTAATTACAGTAGTTAGTAACAATTGACTTTCTGTCGTCTCAATTCTTTGCTTATTAAGGCGTAAACTAAGGCTATTTATCGAATCAACTAATTCATTTAATGCTTCATCACCATCACTAATACGGGCTCTCAGACTATAATCGCCTTGTACCATAGCATCGAGTAAATTACTTAAACTTCGAAATTGATAAGCTGACTTTTGGTGAAGTTTACTGTGACTATAAACAATCACTAAACTACTAATAAGCATGGTTAATAAAATCAAATATAGCGATATATTCGCATATAACATCACCCCAATTAGCAAGAAAAATAGCGGCAAAGAGGTAAATAAAAATAGCTGAGTTAGCTGTACTTCAAATGATTTCTTATTTTGTTGATTCTGTTTCATATTGCCTTTGTTACACTCGACTACTTTGCCTGCTACTGACTTTTATAGCAGCTGATTTAAATTTTATCTAATCGTCGATAAAGAGCACTCCGGCTTAAGCCCAGTGATTTAGCTGCTTTAAGTACATTACCATCAAAGTGCTTCAATCTTTGATCAATTATGGTTAATTCTAAATCAGCTAAACTATCTAGGGTTTGCTTTTCTGTAAACTCTCCCTGCTTAACATCTACCTTAGCGGTATCAGTTTGCGTAGTATTAACTGATAAGCCCAAGTCATTTACATTGATAAAAACACCTTGGCATAATATCTGTGCTCGTTCGAGCACATGGTTTAACTCCCTGATATTCCCTGGCCAATCATAACTAACTAAGGCATTTTTCGCCTGTTCATCTAAAACCAACTTATTTCTGCCGTACTTATTTGCCCATTGAGTTAAGAAAGCATCAGCAAGCAAAACAATATCTTCCTTTCGGTGTCTTAATGCTGGAATTTCAATGGCAATAGTATTAATACGATATAATAAATCTTTACGAAACTCTCCCGCTGCTACCATTTGATTCAAGTTAGCGTTAGTCGCACAAATCAAACGCACATCGACCGACTGGGTTTTACTCGCTCCCACTTTCTCAAACTGCTGATCTTCTAAAACACGTAATAATTTAGCTTGTTGTGAATAGGGAGTGTTGGCTATCTCATCTAAAAATAAGCTGCCACCATCAGCCAATTCAAAGCGACCAATGCGTGTCGATTTAGCGTCAGTAAATGCCCCTTTTACGTGGCCAAACATCTCACTTTCAAATAAGGTTTCACTCACTGCCCCCATATTGACCGAAATCTGGTTGGCATCTTTTCGATTTGAGTGTTGATGGATATAACGGGCAAACATACTTTTGCCAGTACCATTTTCCCCTGTCAGCAAAATACAGGCATGACTTTGTGCTACTTGCTCAATCAAAACTAATGCTTTTTGCATAACTGGTGACTGGCTTATGATTTCACCTTTAAATTCACTATCAAGGCGTTGCTGCAATAGTTGATTTTGTTGAGTGAGTCTTTGCGAGTTCTTTTCGCTACTCGCTAATTTCAATTGATTATTGATAATACTGATAAGACGTTCAATATCCCAAGGCTTTTGAACAAAGTCATTTGCACCATTTTGCATAGTACTTACTGCTACCTCAACTGTTGCCCAGCCAGTCATAACCACTATAGGTAAGTCGTCTTCAAGTTTTCTAATGTCCGCAATGAGTGTCAGTCCCTCTTCCCCAGAGGTGGTATCAAGAGAGTAATTTAAGTCCATTAATACCAAATCAAATTGCATTTTTTTAATCGCAGCTAAAGCTGAGCTTGGTGTTTGACAAAGGTTCACGCCATAACCTTCCGGTACCAGTAAAATCTTTAAGGCTGACAGAATATCTAGGTCGTCATCGACTAATAGAATGTTTTTATTCATCGTTTCTTTCTTTTAAATCCCATGGTCTTACATAAATAACAACACTAAAAAAATATAATTAAGCAGTTAATATATACTCTTAGCTGCTTAATTTTCAAAGTAGGTGTTATCTACCATTATTCATAGTGTAATGCTTGGCTTGGCTCTAACCTTAACGCATTTTTTGTTGGTAAGTAAGTCGCTATCAGCACAGTAGCAACCACTATGCTCACCATAATAATTACTATTAATACTAGTGACGAATATGAAGTACCAAACATTTGCGCCATAGCAAAGCCCATAAAACCTCCGGCTACAATACCGGGTATACCACCCCAAAGTAATAATTTCACACCAGCAAAGACAAACTCTCTGCTGATTCTTTGCTCATCAGCACCTAACGCACGTTTAATGCCTATTTCCTGCGTTCGTTGGCTTATCATATTTGCCATAACACCATAAATACCACTTGCTGCTAGCACCACACCTGCGATAGCAAATATTGCCGTTAAGCTACTAATAAAAACTACCGGCGCTGTAATTCTATCGTTACTTGCTTGATAAGTTTCAATACGGTATGAAGCTAGTTCACTATCAATACCTTGTAAAGTCTTACGCAAATGCTGTACAGCAAGGCTTCCTTTTGAACTTAATTGCATTGCAATAGTAAGCTGATTTCGTGGTGCTTGAGTTAACGGTCTATAGATTGCAGGCATACTTGCTGCATCGCCGTCTCTGTTACCTTGAATCGTATGCTCAACTATGCCGACAATAGTCACCCATTCAATGTTGTCTTGCGTTGTCTTCGCTAAACGAAACCTTTTCCCCAAAGCACCCTGCTCAGGAAAATGGCGCTTGGCAAAGCTTTCTGAAACCAAAGCTGTCGCTTTAGCCAAACCATCATCACTATTGTTAAAATAACGCCCTTGGCGTAATTCAACGCCCAGCTTTGCCAAAGAGCCTGGCATAGTGGCAATGTCATTAGCACTCGGATAACTATTGTTACTATCCTTGCTATATTCTTTACCTTCTATAATGACTTTCGAGATTGAACTATAGTGCCCTGGTAACGACGTTGCTAACATTACCGCTTCAATTGAAGCACTGTTTTCTAAACGTGATTGCAACGTTTTGGCAAAGTGTGCCTTTTTAGCATCCGTATCATAATTCGCTGCAGGTAATAAAACACTTGCCACTAAACTATTTTCGGTATCAGCCCCCATATCACTATTGGTTTGCTCATAAGCAGATTGCACCATAACGGCAGAGGATATTAATACCGTCATAGAAATAAATATTTCACTAATAACCAGAAAACGATTCAGGCGACCTGCCTTCTTCCCTTGTGCGCCTCGAGTACCATCTCGTAGTACGGCATTAAAGTCACCCCCTGTACTTCTCCAAGCAGGCAAAAATCCGGTGACAAAAATAGTGCTAATAAGGATGGTTAAAAACAGTGTTACCGTATAAGTATCAATGCCAAAGTCCCACCAAAATGCTAATGGGTCTGCAAAAAAAGTAGCTACAATTGGCTCTGTAATCTCCAAGCCCCAGGCCATAACTAAAAAACCTATCATTCCGCCAAGCGTGCAAATTATGGTACTTTCCCATAACATCTGAATAATTAATCGTGACCTAGGTGCGCCTAACGCGACTCTAATTGCTGTTTCTTTCCCACGCTCTAATGCGCGCGATAATAATAAATTTCCAACATTTATCGACGCCAACAGCAAAATTAACAAGGCAACAGTATGCATGGTATAAATGACCGGAGCACCATCAGCGCCACCAACACCCGGAATTGATGTGACATGAGCACTAATACCAGTATTTGTTTGTGGGTGTTGATTCTCAATTCGTTTCATAACAACGCTTAGTTCACGATTTACCTCAGCCATAGTCACGCCATCTTCTAAGTGTGCTAAACCATGTAATGTTGTGCTATTTTCTCGGGCTAATTGTTTAGGATCAATTTGTAAAGGTAACCATATCTGGGCATTTCGAGGGAACAAATATCCTTGTGGCATCACACCCACCACGTTGTGTTTTTCACCATTAATGCGCATGTTTTGTTTGAGTACATCATTTTCGCCGCTGAACTGGTTTTGCCAAAGATCATAACCAATAACAACAACCTTTTCAGAGCCAGCTTTTTCATCTTCAGCCCTAAATTCTCGTCCTAAAATAGGCTTTGTGCGAGTCAGTTGAAATATATTCGCTTGTGCCATTATCGCCGGAAATCTTATCGCCCCTTCAGTTGCTGAAACAACAACATTAGCGTTGTTATAACCACCGTACTCTTTTAAACCCTTTACGCTACTTTTGATTTCAGCATAATCTAAGGCATTAATTCTATAAGCATCTTCTTTGCCATTTATAGAGCCACTGACCATGACGAGAGAGGCCCCATCTTGAAAGTCTAAGTCTTTAAACAAAATAGTGTGAAAAAACGAGAACATATAAACACTCAAACCTATGCCTGTTGCCATCACTAAAGTAGTAAGCGCAGTAAAGCCAGGCTTTTTTGATAACAACCTGATCGCATATTTAAAATCTTGCCATATCATAATCATTCTCCCTAAGCTGCTACCGTATCATTTGATTTATTTTCTTTGGTTAACGAGTTATCACTAATCACCTGTCCATCTAAAATATCAATATTACGAGAAGCTCGCTGCGCTGAGCGAGGATCATGTGTCACCATACAGATAGTGGCACCTTCTGCATGTAATAAGTCTAAAAGTTCCATTACTGCTTCAGCATTTTTCGAATCTAAATTCCCGGTAGGTTCATCAGCAAGAATAATTGAAGGTTTCCCAACGATGGCACGTGCTACCGCGATACGTTGCTGTTGGCCACCAGAAAGTTGCGAAGGAAAATGCTTAGATCTGTGCGACATATTCACTTTGTCTAATGCTTCCTTAACCATTGCCTTACGCTGGTCTTTACTTAGATCTTTACGATAAGTAAGTGGCAATTCAACATTCTCTTCAACATCAAGGTCACTGATCAAGTTGAAAGATTGAAATATAAAGCCAATTTCCTTATTACGAATTCGGGCACGCTCTTTTTTAGATATATTAGAAACATCATGTTCAGCCAACTGATACAAGCCTTCAGTGCTAGCATCTAATAAGCCTAATAACGAAAGCAAAGTAGATTTTCCACAACCAGAAGGTCCTGAAATTGAGACATATTCACCTTTATTAATAGTTAACGTTATGTCTGCTAACGCATGGGTTTCTACTTCATCGGTAAAAAATACTTTTTGAATGTTTTCTAATTTAATTAATGCATTATTCATAATCTGTCCTTATGATGGTATATTTCTCGGTAAGTGTTTTTATAGCTTAGTATTAGTTAATTCTAACTTTTTGATATTTTTGCCAACTACTTGAATCTGAAATGATCACTCTGTCTCCAACAGCTAACCCTTCAATTACTTGTATTTGGTTTATAGAGCCTTTACCTAATTTAACCTGTGTACGCTGTGCTAAGTTGCCATCTTGATTTAACTTGTAAATGGTTGTGTTAGATTGCCTTTGCGAAAAGATAGGACGACTCACATACAAGGTATCAGCAATATCGGTGATCATGATTTCACCATCGACACTCAAATCGGGTCTTGCGTCACTGGGTAATGCTTCTGTGAAGGTTACATCTACTTGTACATTGCCATTAACAACGGCGGGGTCTACGCGAGCAACAATGCCACTTACTGTGTTATTACGTGTATCAATAGTGACTAGCTGGCCGATACTGACTTCGCCAATTAATAGTTCTGCAACTTGTAATTCGGCAATAAGTGAGTCTTGTTGAGCAAGTTTAGCTAAATTGCTGCCCATAGTTACGCGCTGCCCTGGTTCAACAGAGACATCTTGAACAACACTATCTAGACTGGCATAAATCATCAGGTCTTTAACCTGTTGTTCAGCTCGCTCAAGTGTTTTGCGCATTTTATTGATACGTGAATTATGGGCATTGTCTTGAACAACAATATTGTCGGTCATGCTAACCAGCACTTCTTCTTGAATTTTCCAGCGTTGATTAAACTGTTGGGTTTCTAACTTAGTTTTTTCATAATCAATTTTTGAAACCGCGCCGGTTTTATTGTTAAATAACTCGCGTTGGGCATCGAGCTTTAACTTACTACTCTGATAGTTTAGCTTGGCATCAAGCATGCGTGCTTTTTGAAAAAGTAATCCCGACTTTTGCTCAGCCTGACTCGCTTTGCTTTCTGCAATAATAGCTTCAAGCTCCCACTTAGTTTCTTCCTGCAATTGTTTTAATCTTGGATTACTAAGCTCAATAATTAGCTCTCCTTTTTTCACCGATTTCCCTGGTTTTACAACAACACGTTCAACATGGCCGTCAACACTTGCTGCTAACCATTTAATTTTATCTGGCACCAGTAAACCAGCACCTCGAACTGAAATAGAGAACGGTCCCTGCTTAACTTCGCCATATACCAAGGTATCATTATCAATAACGTAGTCTGCTTGTAGCAAAAAGGCACTATAGTTTAAGGCTATAGCGAGAATGGCTATGACTAGAGCCAACGGCCACACTCTTTTAAGTAAGGTTTTCTTTTGTTTTTTAACGGCGATATCCAAGGGTAATTCTCCAACAAATCTTCTTACTAAGACTTACTGCAGTCTCTATACCACAATTAATAACCACTTGATAAGTATCACTTAAAGTTACATCTTGAAAGGTTTTATACAAACTAATGTTCCATGAATGGGAAAATACAGCTTTTTTGCTTTCCCATTCATGGGAAAGTTCTTCTTATTAAGGGGAGTTTGTTAATGAGAAAGCGGTTACGGAGTTTTGAAGGGGAGTCGAAGTAGTCTCCGCCAGCATAGACACTGACGGATAAACTAACAACTTATAAGGAAGAGCAAAAACTATGGGGCTTAGTCTTTAGTTTGATCTTTAGTGATACCAAAATGTTGGTAAGCTCTATCTGTTGCTATTCTGCCACGCGGAGTACGTTGCAAAAAGCCTTGTTGGATTAAAAAAGGCTCTATTACATCTTCTATAGTTTCTCGTTCTTCACCAATGGCTGCAGCAACATTGTCCAAGCCAACAGGTCCACCCATAAATTTATCAATAATGGCATGTAATAGTTTCCTGTCCATAATATCAAAACCTTCACTGTCAACTTCTAACATGTCTAACGCAGCCGCGGCAGTTTGTTGATTAACCACCCCGTGCGATTTTATATCGGCATAATCACGTACTCGGCGTAATAAACGATTAGCAATACGTGGCGTGCCGCGAGAGCGGCGTGCAACTTCAAATGCCCCCTCCTCATCTATTGTTAAGTTCAAAAAATGTGCCGAACGGCTGACAATAGTTGATAAGTCTGCAACATTATAAAACTCTAACCGTTGAACAATACCAAATCGGTCACGTAAGGGTGACGTTAATGCACCTGCTCGTGTGGTAGCGCCAATAAGTGTAAATGGGGGTAGGTCTAACTTGATAGAACGCGCTGCCGGTCCTTCACCAATCATAATATCTAATTGATAATCTTCCATTGCAGGGTAAAGTATTTCTTCAACCACAGCACTTAAACGATGGATCTCATCTATAAAAAGAATATCGTTTTCTTCTAAATTAGTTAGTAGCGCTGCTAAATCACCGGCTTTTTCTAATACTGGTCCGGAAGTTGTGCGAATATTAACACCCATTTCATTGGCAACAATATTAGCTAAAGTGGTTTTACCTAGACCTGGAGGGCCAAAAATGAGCAAGTGATCTAAAGGTTCGCCACGATTTTTTGCGGCTGGAATAAATATTTCCATTTGCGCTTTAACATGCTGTTGCCCCGTATAATCTTGTAGCATTTTAGGACGAATAGCACGATCTACCCTTTCATCTTCTACTGAAGCAATTGGTTCAATTAAGCGATCTGCTTCTATCATAGGTTACCTAAGTTCAAAATGTGATTAATCCGTTGGCTATATCATTGATTTTAATGCATCGCGAATAATGTTTTCGCTAGACATACCGCGATTATATACGGATTTAACCGCTTTATCTGCCTGTACTTGTTTATAGCCAAGTGAAAGTAAAGCATTAATAGCATCGCCTTTATTATCATTAACAAAAGTAGTTTCTTGGCTCAATTCAGCAGAGAGTTGTTCTGGTATCACGCCATCATCACTAACTAAGTGTATTTGTTGTGCTTGCCAATCTTTCAAACGATCACGCATTTCAATAAGCAAACGCTCTGCTGTCTTTTTACCAACACCCGGGATTTTTACGATGGCGCTAATATCATCGTGACGAACACAACTAACAAATTGATCAGCAGACATGTTTGATAAAATAGCTAACGCTAATTTAGGACCTACACCATTAACTTTAATTAATAACCGGAATAACTTACGTTCTACTTTATTGGCGAAGCCATAAAGCAATTGAGCATCTTCACGTACAACAAAGTGAGTATAAATAGTTGCCTGCTGTTCAAGCTCAGGTAAGGCATAAATACTCGTCATTGGCATGGTGACTTCATAGCCCACGCCAGCACATTCAATTAATATTTCAGGAGAGTTTTTTTCCACAAGCATGCCACGTAAACGACCAATCACAACAAGTACCAAAGGCTATTATTAATGAATCAGATACTACCACTATATATTTATACAGTAAAGTGACCTAGTTGAATTTTGCTGACGTTGCCTAATATTTAAAACGAAATAACTCACTACGAAGAACACAGAGGCTTAGCTTCACAGACAAAAAAACGACTGAAAACTAATCTTTCTGGATTCCCGATCAGAAACTTCAGGAATGACGGCTATGCTGATGGGGATTTATAGAAAAGCGGGTTAGCGTAAACGCCCTCTAACGATTTTTGTAGCTTGACCGGCTAATATGGCGGCACTGGTATGACTATGACCATGACATAGTGCTACCGCTAAGGCATCGGCAGCATCGGCCTGAGGAGTACCTGGTAACTTTAAAATACTTTTTACCATATGCTGTACTTGGTTTTTATCTGCTGCGCCTGTACCTACAACAGCTTGCTTAATTTGTCTTGCTGAATACTCTGCGATGGTTAACCCTGAATTGGTTGCCGCCACAATAGCTGCACCCCGTGCTTGGCCAAGTTTCAAAGCTCCGCCAGGATTCACCCCCATGAAAACTTGTTCAATGGCAAACATATCCGGTTTGAATTGAATAATTAACTCAGATACGCCAGCAAAAATTGTTTGCAAACGTGAAGCTAAATCTTCACCTTGACTCATCGCTTTAATGCAACCACTACCAAGGTAGGTAAAACGTTGCTTTTCTTGTTTGATAACGCCGTAACCAGTAAAGCGTGAACCAGGATCAATTCCTAATATTATTGTCAACAGCGAGCCTTTTGATTGATATCTTATTCTTCAATAGAGGTAAGTTATATTAATGCCATAAAAAATGCAGCTAAAACATACGTTATAGCTGCATTAACATTACTGATATACAGTAATCATAACAAACAGTAGTTATCATTTATCTATTGATAAACGGTTACCTAATTATGCTTGTTCTTCGTCTTTGTTCTCTTCAGCTTTCTTTACTTCAAGAACAGCAACGCCTAATTCTCTTAACTGTTCAGGGTTAGCTTTACCCGGTGCGTTAGTTAATGGACAAGCCGCTGTATTGGTTTTTGGGAAAGCCATTACGTCACGGATTGAACTTGCACCTGTCATTAACATCACTAATCGATCAAGGCCAAAGGCTAAACCAGCATGTGGCGGCGCACCATATTGTAGCGCTTCAAGTAAGAAGCCAAATTTCTCTTCTGCTTCTTCATCACTAATGCCTAAAATTCTAAATACTGCTGCTTGCATATCTTGATTGTGAATACGTACAGAGCCACCACCAAGTTCACAGCCATTTAAGACCATGTCATAAGCATCTGATAAAGCGCCAACAGGATTTGCTTCTAACTGCTCAGCGGTTAAATTAGTCGGTGCAGTAAACGGATGATGAATAGCATGCATATGCCCATCTACTTCTTCAAACATTGGGAAATCAACTACCCAAAGAGGTTTCCATTCACCTTGAAGTAAATCAAGTTCTTCACCTAATTTAAGGCGAAGTGCACCTAAAGATTCAGTTACAACATTATATT
>OJBB01000591.1_pt1 | contig 11705 bp, 7 predicted proteins | sample 1590401 | NCBI WGS metagenome assembly OJBB01 (sample SAMN05416789, study PRJEB24817) | seawater metagenome | isolation source: Sea water | place: Canada:Atlantic | collected 2013-07 | reverse complement strand
ACCTGCGACCGCCTGGTTCGTAGCCAGGTACTCTATCCAGCTGAGCTACGCGCCCTCATGAACTATTTTTTATATCTTAGTCTAAAGATAGCGAACTTACGTTCTACACAACCATTATTCTTCATAAGAAGAAAATGGCGGAGAGCGAGAGATTCGAACTCTCGAACGGATTTAAAGCCGTTACTCCCTTAGCAGGGGAGCGCCTTCGGCCACTCGGCCAGCTCTCCATTTTTCTTTTACTTCATTATTGTTAAGTACTAACGCGTATTAAAACACACTTTAGACAAGAACCCTCTACCTGGTTGCAAACCAGATACTCCCTTAACAGGTGAGCGTCTTAGACCAATTGGCCTCCTCTTCAATGGGTGCGAATAATAAGGGATTCTAAAAATAAGTCAAACAATTTTTAGTATTTATTTAGTATAAATTTCTATTTGCTGACAATTCAGACAATTATGCCATTTTTTAATCATTAACAAAGTACAAGGCATAAAAAAACACCGTATTAGCGGTGTTTTTTCAAAGTCATATAAAGCTATATATACAACAGCAGCTCTCAGATATTTCAAAATTAGCCTAAATAATTAGACTTTATTACCTGAAGTTTCATTATCGCCCTTTTCGGCTTGGATACGCATGTAGATTTCTTCACGATGTACCGAGATTTCTTTTGGTGCATTAACACCTATTCTTACCTGATTTCCCTTAACGCCTAAAACAGTCACGGTGACTTCGTCACCAATCATTAATGTTTCACCTACGCGCCTTGTTAATATAAGCATATTTTCTTCCTTATCCTTTAAAGTGAGATCACTAAATAAATATATATAAGCTAGTAATATATTAGAATTAGTTACTTTTTTTAATCCATTCACTATAACTAATAGTCAATTTTTTATAAAAAGTCATTATTCACTAAAAACACCATATCCGATGATAGTTTTCAATGAAACGTCGATTATGAGTAACAAAAGATATTATTACTCTATTAAACGATCATATTTTAGCAAAATTTCCATATCATTGAATAGCTTTATAGCTTAATTTTGCAGCCAAAGCTGTGATCATTTGTAACGTTTTCTGTGTTTTATTTAGAAAATCACGAAATGATAACAATTATCGGCAGAACTCAAGAGATATTTCACTGCACCATAAATGCAAAAAGGAAGCATAATGCTTCCTTTTTAGTCTCTAACCATAAGTATTCATTAATACTTAATTTTTCAAAGTGTATGTTAGCTCAGTTTTTCTGTTAACCATGCTGAAACACTTTCAAGGGCCGATGTTATATTTTCAGGTTGACTACCGCCTGCTTGCGCCATATCAGGGCGACCGCCACCTTTACCACCAACTTGTTGTGCAACCATATTAACTAGTTCACCGGCTTTTACTCGACCGACTAAATCTTTGGTAACGCCTGCAATTAAGCCGACTTTAGGACCATTGGCGGTTGCTAACATTATTACGCCTGATTGCATTTTATTTTTAAGTTCATCAACCATACCGCGTAATGCTTTGCTTTCTACACCACCTAAATCAGCAATGAGAACCTTAACGCCATTAATTTCAATGGTGTTGTTAACTAAGTCAGAACCAGCTTGTGCAGCAAGCTCTTGTTTGAGTTGTCCAATCTCTTTTTCAAGTTGCTTAGAACGACTAATAAGTAACTCTACTTTGCTGCTAGCATTAGCTACATCACTTTTAACTAGCGCTGCAATATCAGTTAACGAAGCAGTCTGTTGATTAATGAAATCAAGAGCACCTGTGCCTGTAACTGCTTCAATACGACGAACACCTGCTGCAATACCAGATTCAGACACAATCTTTAAGAAACCAATATCACCGGTTCTATTAACATGCACACCACCACAAAGCTCTATTGAAAAATCACCTAGTGTTACTACACGAACTTCATCATCATACTTCTCACCAAAGAGTGCCATAGCACCTTTTGCTTTAGCTTCTTCGATATACATTGATTCGGTTTGTTTTGCGTGGTTACGACGAATTTCATTGTTAACCATTTGCTCAACATCATGTAATTCTTGCGCGGTAACACCTTCAAAATGAGAAAAATCAAAACGTAGTTTATCACTATCACATAATGAACCTTTCTGAGTGACATGGTCACCGAGTACTTTGCGCAATGCTTCATGCAATAAATGCGTTGCGGTATGGTTTTTAACAATAGCCGCTCTGCGCTCAACATTAATTTCAGCTTTCACTCGACGGTTTAAACCAACATCAGTAAGTGCAGTACCTCTATGAGCAAAGGCATTACCTAACTTAACGGTGTCGGATACTTCAAATACTCCGCCATCAAGATGTAGCAGGCCACTATCACCCACTTGACCACCTGACTCAGCGTAAAATGGTGTATGATCTAAGATCACAATACCTTGTTCACCTGAGCTTAATTGATTAACCGCATGTTGATCTTGGTTGTTGAATAATTCAACAACTGTTGCTGAATATGAATCATTGTCGTAGCCTTTAAACTCTGTTTTATGATCAGATTTAAGCTGCTGGTTATAATCAGTACCAAATTGACTAGCCTGTTGTGCGCGTTCACGCTGCTGACCCATAGCGACATCAAAGCCATTATGATCAATCTTCAATTGACGTTCACGAGCAATATCTGCCGTTAAATCAGCAGGGAAACCATAAGTATCATAGAGCTTAAATACATCATCACCCTTGATGGTATCGCCAGCTAAGTTGCTTAAGATATCTTCAAGTAAAATCATACCGCGATCTAGTGTGCGACCAAATTGCTCTTCTTCGATGCGTAACAGCTTTTCAATAATAGCTTGCTGTTGCAATAACTCAGGATAAGCTTCACCCATTTGCTCGATTAATGAAGCAACAAGTTTATGGAAAAAGTGCCCTTTAGCTTCTAATTTATGACCATGACGGATAGCACGACGAATGATACGACGAAGCACATAACCACGACCTTCATTTGACGGCACAACACCATCAACAATTAAGAAACTACATGAACGAATGTGATCACTAATAACACGAAGTGATTTATGTTCAAGGTCATTACAACTAAGTAACGTAGCAGTATCTTTAATTAATGCTTGGAAAATATCTATTTCATAGTTGCTATGCACATTTTGCATAATGGCAGAAATACGCTCTAACCCCATACCTGTATCGATAGACGGGTTAGGTAATGGCTCCATAGTACCGTCATTTTGACGATTAAACTGCATGAATACTATGTTCCAGATTTCTATAAAACGGTCACCGTCTTCATCTGGTGATCCTGGAGGTCCACCAAAAACATCAGCTCCGTGATCATAAAATATTTCAGAACAGGGCCCACATGGACCTGTATCACCCATTGACCAGAAGTTATCTTTAGCGCCTATGCGAATAACACGTTCAGCGGGTACGCCAACTTTTTCAATCCAAATTTTTTCTGCTTCGTCATCTTCGTCAAAAACGGTGATGGTAAGTTTTTCTTTTGGTATTTGTAGTATTTGCGTCAAGAAATCCCAAGCAAAGAAAATAGCTTCTTCTTTGAAGTAATCACCGAAGCTAAAGTTACCCATCATTTCGAAAAAAGTATGGTGACGGGCTGTGTAGCCGACATTCTCTAAATCGTTATGCTTGCCACCTGCTCGTACACAACGTTGTGCGGAGGTTGCTCGGGTATAACTACGTGTCTCAGCACCTAAAAAAACATCTTTAAAAGGAACCATGCCCGCATTGGTAAACAATAATGTTGCATCATTTCCAGGAACGAGTGAGCTGCTTTTAACTATTTGGTGTTGTTTGGTGGCAAAGAAATCTAAAAATGCCTGACGGACTTCGGCGGTGCTTTTAATCATGAGATACTCAACAAATCAATTTAGGTCTATGTTAATTCGGGTCTATTTTAATTTTTATATTATTCTAATATTGCAGAAATTTCATCAATGGAATAACCGCGGTATAGTAAAATGAATCTTCTTGGCTTATTTTTATTGTGCTACTTTTTTATTAAGCGTGCATTCTGACTTTTTCTCAACAGAGTGCTTGTTACCAAAAAGCTTATTATACGCAAGCTGAGCTTGAAGATACCAATCAATTTCACAACTTTCACGCAATTCTTGGATAATTGTTGTGCAGACGCCTTTTTATTCTAGTTAATTATGCAATAGGACTGACTTATTGATCATTTAGTGAGTGTTAAAAGGCATAGAGGCAAGCCATTGATTGATAAGAAAGGTTATTCAGGGAAATAGCTCCGGCATTCTCTGATAAACTGCATCCATGCAACGGTCTTGTCGAAATTAATAACGGGACATACAAGCCGTTACTTTTTATTAATTACTCGCCCTTAGGGAGTTCAATAAATGAATCTATTGGCTATTAGTTATATGAAGCCAACCACAACCTCGATTCAACTGAAATTGGCAGCAACTTACAGCATAGTGTTCATCAGTTAAGTAACCATTTTCGGTTCAGGTTTCAATTAGTGCATCAATATCTGTAGCTGAAAAATCACACACGATAGGCTTCTGCTGTAACTCTGTATCGAATGCTCTCTTCATTTCAATAAAGCAACAGCACAGTGTAATACTAAAGCGAAAGTAATAACTGTTGGCTTTCATCTGGGCTATCAGCAAAACCAAGCGTTAAACCAACAAGGCGTATACTACGTTTATTTGCTCGACTGTATGCCTTTGATAATAAACTGACAAAAAGAGCTTGCTGACATTCATTACTCTGTGTTTCTACCGTGGTCTGATTAAAGTCAGTAAACTTAAGCTTTACACCTTGTCTTATGATTTCTCTATTACTGTGAGGCGCAAGTCGAGTGAGTAGTTTTTTATATAAAGAATCTATCACAAGTTTACATTCATCTTGGCTAGATATATCACGAGCAAGTGTGGTTTCAATAGCGAGCGATTTTCGTTGTCGACTGACTTCTAAATCTCGATTATCGACGCCGTGCGATTTCAAATACAAACTGTTAGCAAACTTTCCAACTATATTTTGTAGTGCTCTAATATTACTTTCACGAACATCTGCACACGTGGCATAACCATGCCGATTTAGTTTCTCAAATGTTTTCGGACCAATGCCTGGTATTTTCTTTAATGAAAGCTGTTCAACAAAGTTAGCGACTTTATCCGGGGTAATAACGCATTGGCCGTTAGGTTTATTTTCGTCACTGGCAATTTTTGCCAAAAATTTATTCGGGGCTATACCAGCAGATGCCGTTAAGTTTAATTCATTGTAAATATCAGCCCGAATCTTCTGAGCGATAAGAGTTGCACTACCCTGACACATAGTTGCATCGGTCACATCAAGATAAGCTTCATCTAAAGATAACGGTTCAATAAGATCGGTGTAACGAGAAAATATTTCTCTGATTTGTATAGAGGTTTCTTTATATACGTCCATGCGGCCATGAACAATCTTAAGGTGTGGGCAAAGTTGTTTTGCCTTAATTGCAGGCATAGCGGAACGGACACCAAACTGACGAGCTTGATAATTACTAGTACACAAAACACTACGTGGGCCATCACCACCAACGGCCAAAGGAATATTTTGATATTCAGGAAAATCTCGCATCTCAATAGCTGCATAAAAGCAGTCCATATCAATATGAATTATTTTTTTCTGATTACCCATTTTTCACCAGTCACCAATGCTGTACATAAAAACAGTATACTGTTTTTATGTAGCTTAGCAAGTAAGTTTATCTATTTAGCTGGTGTCTATTTTTGTTCCTCACTCTATAGATATTATCAATGAATGAAGGTGTTTTAGCGTTCACTTCAAATGATAATAAATGTATAACTAATGAGGGTTTGGTGAGCCTAAAGTTGGAGCTAATACATCAAACAAGGCATCAATATGATCATCGCGGTCATTCAACGCTGCAATATAATGATAGCTTTCACCGCCTGCCTCTAAAAAGACTTCGCTATTTTCGTGAATTAACTCTTCAAGGGTTTCTAGACAGTCAGCACTAAATGCAGGACTCATGATTGCAATATGTTTTATACCTTGCTTAGGCAGGTTTTCAAGGGTTTCATCCGTGTAAGGTTTAAGCCATTCAGCTTTACCAAAACGTGATTGAAAGGTCATGATAATGTCATCATCAGTAAAACCTAAATTACTTTCAAGTAATAACCCTTTGAGCAATGACGTTGTTTCCTGACAGAAATCATAATACGGATCACCCCATTTACGAAATTGCTCTGGCATGCCGTGGTACGACAGCACTAAGCGCTCTGGCTTGCCATGGCTAGACACATGTTCTTTAACTGTTTCAGCTAACGCGTGAATATAGAGTGAATTATTATGATAGGTGTTTAAAAAGTGGATAGATGGTATATAACGCCATTTTTGTAATTCTTTACTAACAGCATCAAAAGTAGAGGCTGTCGTTGGACCTGCGTATTGGGGATATAGAGGTAACACAACAAGTTTATCAACACCTTGTTGCTGAAATTTTTGTAATACTCTCGCAATTGATGGATTTCCATAACGCATGGCAAAATCAACAATAACATTGTCACCGTATTGCGATTTTATTTTCGTTGCCATTTTTTCTTTCTGTGCCGCCGTAATTGATATTAAAGGCGCGCCATCATCTTGCCAAACCGTTTGGTACAACTTGGCAGATTTTGCTGGTCTAATGCGTAAAATAATACCGTGTAAAATTAATAGCCAAATTAAGCGCGGTATTTCGACCACACGTGTATCTGATAAAAACTCTCGTAAATAACGACGTACTGCACTTGTTGTCGGCTCATCGGGTGATCCCAAATTAGTTAACAATACTGCTGTTGTTGGGCATTTATTTTCATCAGCGGTATTATCACTATTTTGTTGACGTGCACTAAAGCGAGATTTCATTTGGCTTTTTCTTCTTATTTTAAGTTATTGAGTTTATATAATACTCATCGGACTCATTTATCGATCACTTAACGAGAATTTAAAGTCTTAGTGGTAAGGTATTAATCAAATAGAGTGGTTATTCAGGAAAAGTATGCTCCTGTATTATCTCATAAGCTGAATCCATTCAGCACCTTGATCAAAATAGGTAACGCCGATATAAGCTGTTTATACTCGACTTTTCAATATCATTAACAAACTAAGGATATTACAAATAAAATTAAATATAAAAAGCTATATTTAATTTTATTTTTGTTTAAAACTCGTTACTAGAGCTCTCAATTGGTCAATAGATGAATTCGTTTGATAAACCCCATTACCAATCAATAGGCTAATTTCGAGCACTTTTAATGGTAACGGGTATTATTAGTACTATTTACTCAACCAGTTTGTTCACTACTAATTCAAGTGCTTCACTGCGATTAACATCAATACCAAGCGCTTCAGCTTTATAGTCACCGGATTTAATACCGACGCCACCTTGCATTGAAACAATGGCATATATATGCACTTTCTCTACACTGCTTAAGTTATTCTCACTGGTCATCGCTTGGCTATTATTCAGTACAACCACAGTAGGTAAATCGCTCGCTTTCATTTTAACTGCTGCCAGTGGCATACGCTGGCCATTAGTAGGCACTGCATAAATAAATACCACGCGATCTTCACCCTGTGCCAATTGCTTCGCAATATCATCAGAGAGTCTCACGTTCACTTTTAATTGTGGTCCCGAACCAGGCTCTACTTGTGGCTTCGGTGTTGGCTTATCCGTTGCAATACCCAGTCTATTTTTAGCTTCGGCTACGGCTTCTTTTAGCGCGGTAATATTTACGCCTTGATTATTTGCATCAATAACACGCTGCCAGTGAATAATTGCCTTTTGATATTCTTCACCAATAAAGCTATGCATACCTAACAAAATATTGGTTGATGGGTCATTGATATCTAAAGCTAATGCTTTATCAATATACGCTTGTACTTGAGCACTAATTTGTTGATCATTTTTGTAATAAAGCGCTTGTGCAATTGCACCTAAAATATCAGCGTGCTCACCTTCAATCTTTATCACTCGTTTAAAGGCAATAACCGCTTCATCAAATCCACCAACGGCAACATAAGTTTGTCCTAAGTTATACCAAGCTTCACTATCTTCAGGGTTAGATTCTATATGTTGTTGCAACTTTTCAATATGCGCCATCGCCTCAATTTCACGCTGTTTTAACATGTCTTCTTGAGATTTAGCTTCTTGCTGTCCATGCCCTGCAGGTAACTCGGTAAGAACTTTGTAATTACCTTGCTTGTTATAAAGCGCAACAGAGAAAATGATAATAAATACGCTCAAGCCTAGTGGCCAAAAAGGAGAATAAGTTTTACTTACCTTAGTGCTAACTTTTTCTTCAGTTGACATGCTTTCTATATCTTGCAATAACGTATTATCAAGTTCAGCTAACAGATATTGATAATTCTCTTCATCAATCCCTCCTTCGCCGTAATCTTTTTCGATTTCTTTTTTGTGCTCGTGATATAAGCGGATATTGGTTTCATCACGCAAACTACTATCTACACAAACATCTTGTGTTTTCTGTTTAAAGAAAGGTCGCCATACAATCAATAATAATAAAATTAAAAATATAAGGCCTATTACTAAAAATTCCATAATGCTATCTACTACTTCTTTTAATTTATCGCGTGCTAATATCAATCGAACTTAATTATTATTCACTGAGCAATAATTAATGAGCCCGTTTGCTATACCTATTTATCGTTTGTTAAGTTTTTAAGCTTTTCTTGTTGCTCTGCAGATAGCGCCAAGGTTTTTTTATCTACGGGTTTCCTGCGAACAACTACAATGACCACAAAAACTCCTAATAAGATTAATACTGCAGGACCAAACCATAAAACGTAAGTCAACTCAGATACTCTTGGGCGATATAAAACAAATTCGCCATAGCGATCCACCATGAAATCGACAATTTCACTATCGGCTTTACCTTGTTGCAATAACTCATAAAGCTCTCTACGTAAGTCAGCAGCTATAGGTGAATTTGAATCTGCTAAGTTTTGGTTCTGACATTTAGGACATCTCAGTTCTTTACTTAAAGCCTGAAAACGAATTTTAGTCACTTCGTCATTAAATTCATAAGTATCAACAGGGCTTGCTAAAGCGGTATTAGCACTCAAGGCAAATATCAAGGTAACTATAAATATACTGAGTAGGCGCATGTTAATTCCCCTGCTTTTTTTCTTCAATTAACTGAGCTATTAACGGCTCAAATTCACGTCGCCAAACTCGCGTATCTATCGCGCCAGCAAAGCGTTTACGGATAATACCGTGATGATCAATAACGAACGTTTCTGGCGCTCCATAAACCCCAAGGTCTAACCCTAAAGTCCCTTCTTCATCAAAAATAGAAAACACATAGGGATCTTCATAATTTTTCAACCATTGTTGCGCACCAGCCCGTTCATCCTTATAGTTCAAACCATACAGTTTGACTTTCGGGTCTTTAGCGATATCCACTAAATACGGGTGTTCATACTTACAGGTTGGACACCAAGTAGCCCATACATTAATGAGAACAATATCACCAAGAAGATCTGCCTGAGTCACCACTTTTTCACTATTATTAAGTGTTTTCAGTGTAAAGGCAGGCATAGTCTTGCCAACAAGTGCCGACGGCATATCTTGTGGGTTAAGTGATAAACCACGATATAATACAACACCTAATGCAATAACTAATATCAAAGGTAAAAAACGAATTAACTTACCCATAGTTATATCTCCGACACTTTTGCTGTATTTGTTGGCGCTGCAGCGATGGCGTTTGTCAACGAATCAGCAACAACCGGCGAATTAACAACTACAGTTTTTTTACGGCGATAGCGCTTATCAAGCATTGATAAAATGCCACCTGCGCCCATGAAAATTGCACCTAACCAAATCCAACGAACAAATGGCTTATAATGTACTCGAATTGCCCACGCATCACCTGGTAATGGGTCACCTAAAGCGACATATACGTCACGGAACAAACCTGGATCAATGCCGGCTTCAGTCATTCCCATCGTTTGTACACGGTAAGTACGACGTTCCGGTTTGAGTAAACTAACAAATTCACTTTCGTTAGGGCCGGTAACTTTATAAATATTTATTTGCCCTTGCTCAGCACTATAATTAGGACCTTCAACATGCTTAATGCCTTTAAACTCAATTTGGTAACCTGAAATAGTTACTCTTTCGTTTAATGCCATTTTGACATTAGTTTCGCTTTCATACATTGAAACGATAGTAACGCCAACAATAGTAATGGCAATACCAGCATGAGCTGTTGCCATACCTAGATGACTTGTCGTTAGTTTACCGGCTAATTTATATTGATTTATAACTTCTTTAACAACAACTAAGAATACCCAAGTTGCTAATGTAATCCCCATAGCCACTAAAGCATTAAATTCACCAGCATAAATCACTGGGAATAATAAACCAAAGGCAATACTAAAGACCGAAGGACTTAATAGTCGCTTACGTAATTCACCTTGTTTCGCTTTTTTCCAACGAATCAAAGGTCCTATTCCCATAATGATAAATAGAATACTCATGATAGGAACAAAAACGGCATTAAAATACGGAGGGCCCACTGATATTTTCCCGTAACCTAACGCATCAACTAATAATGGATATAGAGTACCTAAAAGAACGGTTACCGCTGCAACCACCAAAATAACATTACATAATAAGAGCGCCGTTTCGCGAGAGTAAAATGCGAAGCGAGAAAAGCTCGCCACAGTACTAGCTCTAAAGGCGTATAACGTTAAAGAGCCGCCTATAGCAATAGCAAGAATCACCAGTATAAAGATTCCGCGCGAAGGATCGGCAGCGAAAGAATGTACCGAAGTAATCACTCCAGAACGCACTAGGAATGTGCCTAATAAACTTAAACCAAAAGCAAATATTGCCAGTAAAATAGTCCAGTTTCTAAAGGTGCCTCGTTTTTCTGTAACCGCTAAAGAATGGATCAGAGCAGTACCGACCAGCCAAGGCATAAAAGAAGCATTTTCAACAGGATCCCAGAACCACCAGCCGCCCCAGCCAAGTTCATAATATGCCCACCAGCTACCTAGCGCGATACCTAATGTTAAACACACCCATGCGCCGACAGTCCAAGGACGAGACCAACGAGCCCATGCTGCATCCATTTTACCCGCCATTAAAGCGGCAACAGCAAAGGCAAAAGCAACAGCAAAACCAACATAACCAAGATACAACAATGGTGGATGAATTATCAAACCGACATCTTGTAATAATGGGTTTAAATCACGACCTTCCATTGGCACATTCGGCCATAAACGGTCAAACGGATTGGAGGTTAATAGAGTAAAAGCGATAAACCCGATAGCAATCATACCCATGACAGCTAAAACACGAGAAATAAATTCTTCTTCAATGCCGTCAGAAAAACGGGCAACAGCAGCAGTCCACGCTGTTAATGAGAATACCCACAGCAACAATGAGCCTTCATGACCACCCCAAACGGCGCTGATTTTAAAATAATAGGGTAAATGAGTATTGGAGTGACTAGCGATGTACTTAATGGAGAAATCATCAACGACAAAACTGTAAGCAAGAATAACAATGCTGATACCGGTGAAAAAAAACATACCGTAAGTTAGTGGTCTAGCATAGCTCATGAGTTTCTTTAAAGAACTCTGTGCTGGGCTATGAACACCTATTAATGGAATTATCGTTAAGCAAATAGCAAATGCTAAAGCAATTATAAGGGCTAAGTGACCGAGTTCAG